>Ga0209232_1000733_pt1 | contig 19029 bp, 27 predicted proteins | sample ETNvirenome_2_60_FD_184066 | JGI IMG/M metagenome (GOLD analysis project Ga0209232, IMG submission 184066) | Marine viral communities from the Pacific Ocean - ETNP_2_60 (SPAdes) (version 2) | ecosystem: Environmental > Aquatic > Marine > Oceanic | place: Pacific Ocean | collected 2013-06-22
TTTTGTAATGTCAAAACAAACCAAGTCACCAGCAGCTATAGCACCAGAAGCAATGTATGTTTCAATCTGACGACGAGCAGATGAACCAGTGCCAGCACCTTCAGCAGAAGTGTTTAAGCTTTGAAGTATAGTATTAGTAGCCATTAGCTTGCCTCTCCATTCAATAACAGACCGTGGCCTGAAAGGTTAGCAGTAGTAATCTGGGTACGTACCATGATGTTAGCAGCCATAGCAGCATAACCACTAATACGCTCATAATCACCAAGTTCAAAGTAAGCATCTTTGTCAAAGTACACGTTGAACAATTTAGAGTTCAAGAAGTACTGTGATACTTTACCAGTTGTTTGTGCACCAGCAGAAGCGTCATTAAAGTTAACACTTGATATGGGCAGGTTCGGGTCAATATACATCATTGCACCGTTGAACAACAATCCAAGTTTACCAGCCATGTTACGTTCTTCAGCCATAGAAGTGTATCGCTCTTGTGTAAAGAGACTGTTTTTGTACAATTCATATGAATCAGGTGAAGAAAGAATAATGTCAACTTCACCTTCAGGTGCATATATTTGGGTTTGAATCATCATTTGAGTCATGCCACGAAACAAGTCTGCGCCTGATGGATTGTATGCTGCACCAGAAGTTCCACTAATTTCTGTAGACACGTCTAAAAATTGGTTCTGCCAAGACTGTTGGAAGTCTGACTTAGCCAATCCACCAACGGTTGCTGATTGTGAACCAAACGCCAAAGAGTCAAACCAACCGCTTGCACGTCCACTAGCAGAAGTTGTACCGTTAAGGCTTTCAAGTTCAGTAAGAACGGTAGAAGTACCTGCAACAACTTGCTTACAATACTCACGTTGTAGCATGCCCATAACTGACTTGAGCCGCGCTTCAGCAATACGAATAACCGCACGGTCACCCTTGTTGCTAAGTTGCTCTTTTTCAGTCAATACAATCGGAGCAACAAAGTCACACCAGTTGTAAGTAGCAGTACGAAGTGGGTCGCGAACTGCAAGGTTCACGGCTTCATAACCAGTTGAAAGTTGAGTAATATTTGAATGTTCAGTTAAGATTGTTGGGCAGTCAACCTTTTGACCACCGTTTGCTTGCTCGACATTACCTGCACGCTGCACCGCATCAAGAAGTGGAATCGCCTTAAAGGTGTTATCTACTTCTCGGTCACGGAGAATACGCAGGGTCGAGGCTAAAATATCCGGTTGGATAGCCATTGCTCTCTCCAATGAAAGTTAATTATTTACGATTTGCCAGCGTGTCCTGTAAAGGGGCTGTGACTAGGCGTGTCCAAAAAGGGGCCGTATCATTTACTGTATACATCAATTTTACTTTTGTTGCAACAAATGTTCGTAAATGTCCCATGCGCCCATACGTTCATCTTTTGGTATGGTAACACCACTTTTACGTCCAGAGCCAACTGTAAGTCCAGCAGACCGCGCAGCTTTCTTTGTACGCATTACTCTAGCAGCAGATGCTTGTTGTTGCTCTTTGGCTTTACGGCCTTGCACAATCCAATATGCTGCTTCTAAATCCAAACTTTCATTTTCTAATAATGTTTGGTGCACAGCCTTCCTTATTTCTTGATCAGTTTTAAGTTCCGGATGTTGATTCATAAACGTGTCAAGTTTGCTTTGTGCTTGATGCTGCATTTGTTCTTGGCGCATTGGTTCTAAAATGCTTTGTAATCTTTCAGCAACTACTTTATTTACGTACTTATTAAAAGATTCTGCATTAAACGGATCAAACTCTTCGCCTGTTTCATCATTTGCCAACTCTTGTATTTTTTGATACGCTTCACTATTTGTCAATGCAGCTTGTTGTTGTGCCAAATCTTTACGCTGTTGTGCTAAAGCTTGCGTCTTACGCGTGTAATCTGCACGCAAACTAGCCATTGCACGCTGTACTTCTTCTGGAGCACCTTCAAGAACCGATTGCCATGATTCACCCTCACGCAAAGTTTCTTGGCGTTTAACCTCTTCTTCATCGGCAATTTTAGTTTTTTTAGAATTTTCATGGTTAGACAACAATGACTCAATACGTTGTTCATAATTATCTAATTGAAACGGCGCACCAGAATCAGATTCAAGAACAGGCTTGGTAACTGTTTCTGTGGTTGGTGTTTCTGTTACCGGTGCTGCTTCTTCAGTAGCAGCAACACTCTCATTTGTGTTTTGCTCTTTCATTATACTCTCCGTGCAAACATTTCATCTAAGTCTTCTGTTTCATCATCAACAACGACTTCATCATCTATTGCGCCTTCTTCAACTTCATTTTCAACTACTTCTTCATCAGCCTCGCCAAAAAGTTCTTCGCTTAAAAACTTTTTAAACTGTTCATTTTTTACTAATGTTTCAAGTTGACCTATTAATGCAGCCACATCTCTGTCAGCTTCTATTTCTGATAAATCTATGTCTAACGGCATGCCAGCATCATCAGCAGCACTTGTTATTGCCATAATCATTTGTGCAAGTTCCATTGGAAACTGTGACTGTTCACCACTTACTTTAGGCAAATTTTCAAATTCCATCATTGGGCCAAACTTATTAAGTGCATCAACAAGTCTGTTCAACATGGTTTCGCCAAATCGACCTTGTGGAAGTTCCATCGACATTGCAGTTTCAATCTCAAAATCCAAACGCTTGCCTGCATTACGCACTTCGTTTCTTGCATTATTCATTTCCATGTCTTCTTGACCAAAGTCAAATTGATTCATACTCATATTATTCCTCCGATATAGCACGCGCGGCGGCGGCAAATGAATTAGTCTCACGCATTGTTTGCGTAAATGTTTGTACCGTTTGTTCATGTTCAATAGCTTCAGACATCTGCGATTGCATATTGTCTTCTATTTCACTGTTAGAAATAGGCCTTACACCCATTTGTTTCATAACTTCGTCTTTATGCTTGTTGTTGCGTATGTATTGGCCTAATGCTCTGTCGTAGTAGCCTACGTCTTTAACGCCACACAACGGTATTGGCTTTAACTTGCCAGCCTTGTAGTTAGCGGTATGGTCACAATAACAACACTTTATCGTAAAGGTCATTTCATTTATGTCACGCCAAAACACGTACGTCATATGACCGCACATAGCGGCTTTGCATATGTATCGGCGGTATCCTAAACCGTAACTATTTTTAAAGTCGTCTTTAGTAATTAAACGGTAGTTAGACATTTGGTAGTATCCTACTTATGTTTTGTGGAGACGGTTGGCTAATACCAAGTTGTGCGGCCTGTAAAGGATCTTGCGCCATTTGACCACCCATTGCAGGTTGTGGCATTTCCGGCATTGTTGCTGGCATTTCTAAACCTTCAGGCATAAGGTCTTCTGGCAAGTCATAACTTCTTACCAGTTGTTCCAATAGTTTCTGGTTAGGAACACCCAGTTGTTGCAAAACTGGCACCAAGTTTAAAAACTCTTGTTTCTTAATACTGTCAGACACTGGCGTACTGCCCATGTCTTGAGCATATATTGCAAAATCGCCATCTAAATCATCCGCTTTAAGCACCTCAACGTTGCCATCCAACACAATAACGTCAGCATCATCTGTCAAAAACACTTGCATCATAGAGACGTAAACAGCCGAAAGTTGTTCAATCATTGCATCACGTTCTCTTGCTAATCTACCGACCTCTGAAGAAGAATAGGCAGCCAAAGCCGTTACTTCCGTAGCCGTTGCTTTAGTAGCCTCACCACGCGTAAACGGAGCCATAACCGACCCGCGCTGAAAATCATCATTGACCTGTTGTATGTATTGCTGCAACTCATTGGGCACTGGACTATGAGGTACAGGAATAATAGAACCCGCCAAGGTTTGACCTGCTGACAACTCAACTTCTATGTATTCACCGTCTACACCTTGCGCCAACTTAGACATGTCGTCACTGTCAAACACACCTTGTTCAACCACCCACTGGCGTGCGCTTCTGCGAACCATGTTGGCTTGGTAAGTTCGTATTATGTTTGTTTCTTGCACTTGATCATATACACGGTTCAAAGCCGACATACCACGCAATGGCATATCTGGCTTGCGAGAATAATACAAAGGAACAATCGGACTAATCGGAGCATCAGAAGCAGACCGGAAAGGTATGTTTTCGTATCTGGTCTTTTCAATATCATCACCTTCGCCTTCTTCTATAACAACACCTTGGTACAAAAACCGTTCGCCTTCTGCGTAATCTGGACTCCACACCAACAACTTGTCAGCCCTAAAATCATACATTTCTACGATCTCAACGTATTCAAATATAGGCTGTGTTTCTTCTGTTGTCGTTTTTTGACCGTAGCCGCGTTCTGTTTCACCATCAACGTAATCTAAAAACTTTACCAAAGGTGCGCTAACAAACTTCTTGTTGCCAAACTTGGCTTTTGCATCTTGCAACGTCAAATAATACCGGTGACCAACATACCGTTGATCGTACCAACTAGCCGCGTCAGTATCTACAATCACGTCCCATGCGTTTATTGCAACAGCCGTCACGCGTTTAAAGGGGTCAGGGTTTTCGTTAGGAACTAATTTTACAAATGCACTCGGATAAATCAAAGCAAGTCTACTGGCATCTTCTAACTGCGTGCGTATAGAATCTAAAAAAGCATTTGTCATTAATTGACTTTTTAAAGGATTGCCACGCCCACGCACATCAGCTTTAAAAACCACAGAAGGTGCACGTGTAAATAAACTTGCAATGTAACCTTCAACGTATTCATAGGCGCGTGTTGTTTCTATTAAAATCTGGCCTGAGTTATCGCGTTTATCCCAATACTCATTATTGTACGCCAACCGCAACTTGCGCATTTTTGGACGCTCGTTACGCCAGTATTCTTGGTGTTGATCGTATAATGCCCTTAGAACCTTTGCTTTAATCATTCGTTACGCTCCCATGGTATTGGATTGTCTTTGCGCCTTCCGACTCTGCGACTTCGTATAAAGTCATCTAGCATATTTTCTTTTGCTCTGCGCAAAACCCGACGAGGCACGTCTCTTGTACATCTATAAGCCAACGCCAACGACATCGCCATATCATCATGCAACCCCTTTGGGGCTTCCGGAGTAACCTTTTCTACAGTCAAACTACGCAGTTCCATCAACGTAGTCATGTCCAAAGTTTCTATGATCTCTGCAATTATAAACTCGCGCAACGTCTCATAAGCATCTAACTTGCTTTTTACCGTTGTTGTCCAGTCTCGACCCTTGGCATCGAGCCACAAGTTCTTGTACTTAAAGTCACGCAATCTGGCAATAACAACATGACCATGGTTGTTGCTTTCAACCAATAACTTAGCCGTGTTGTACTCCCATCCAATGTCGCATACCTTCTCCGCAAACATTACCGGTGGAACCGTATTGCTACGATACTGGTACACAACCTGCAAAGTGCTCAGACTAACAACCGTAATAACCGAGTAGTCCAAACCAACCCCTGCACTAACATCCACGCCCATAACATAAGCGTCGTTCTCAATAGCCTCTTCATACCTTCTCTCCGCTCCGTCAAAGAATATACCGTTTATCTTGGCTAGATCATCGCCATGAAAATACGTGCTTGTCGTAAAGTGAAACGCGTCATCCAAACAAGCCGGATACTCACGCCTGAACTTCTCCAAACCCAGCGTCGCTATCTGCTGCCTACGCCACATTATCTGCTCATCATCCAAGTCATACGCTTCTGCCATTGCATCTTCTTCTGCTGAACGCTCAAACTCTTCGCCAACATGCACTCTGTAAGTGTCATGCTGCCACCACCAAAAGCATATCAGTTTCCAACCATTCTCTGGTGCACCCATAACCAACCTGTGAAATGCATCGCCAGCACGATTTGGCGTTGACTCTATAATCACCTGACCCACCCCTACCGCAGCCATTGTGGTTGCTAGTAGTTCATCAGGATCTTCATAGAATGCAAACTCACTCAAATGTACAGACGTCAGTGTAAAACTTCTAGTTCCTCCCCTAGAACCCGCAGTATACGATGATAACCGCGCACCTGTATCTTCGAACTCTAAATCCACGGTATTGGATACCGCAAACTGACGATGCAAAATCTTGGGTAAGCCTTTATGGAACTTGTCATCCATTCTCCTTAAATGCTTTGCCGACCTGTCATGGAACGATATAACGCCCCATTGAACTGGTTCGGTTGCTATGTACGCTGACCAGAACGCGTATGCTCTTAGCAGTGTACTTACGCCTATCTGCCTTGGCTTGAGTATGATGACTCGGTTGTGCTCTTGCAACTCTTTCAGTAGCACCTTTTGCTCGTCGTTCATCTTGAACTTGATCATCTTTGCGCTACGCTTGTCTTGTATGGACAGCATGTTTACAAACTTCTCAGGTTTGCTGATGGCTTTCGCTATCTCGCTTCTGTGAGGCTGTGGTATGCTCTCTAGGAACTTCATACTATTCGTAGTGCTTTCTTAAGTTCGTCTATGTCTTTAAGGGCTTTTGGGCCATGGTCTTCGTTGTCATCTTTGGTACGGAACGTCTCAAGTACGTATTTGGCTGCTGCTACTCTGGCATTCTCGCTATCGCCTGTTCGCAGTACTAAGTCTAGTGCTTCCATGGCTGACATGACTAGACCGTCTACTCGGCCTTGGATATACGCGTTGAACATGTCGTCTGTAGCCTTTTCCGCTTCGTGGCCTTTCTCTAGAAGTGCGTATTGGAACGATGCCTTATTTCGCCACTTGTACAAAGTGTTGATGTGGATGCCTAAATCACGCGATACTTGTGCATAGGTATGACCGCTCGCTATGAGGTCAACGGCCTCCTGCTGCTCTTCTGTTACGACCATTACCTTTCTTCTTGGCTTCTTGCCCATATAGACCTCCGTTGAATCTTACATACCACGCATGTGTAACTCATGTCAAGTTGGTGTGTTATTTATTGTACTTCTTACGGTTGGCCTTTCTGGTGGTTACGCGTATGTTGCCTCTACGGTTAGACCCGCCTTTACTTAGCGGTTTCTTGTGGTCTACCTCTTTACCGTCACCAACCTTAAGCCTTAACTTCCTGCGTGCTTTATTGCGTAATGACCTAGCCTTGCGTTGCTTAGGTTTGCCGTGGTAGTCGCTGTATTCTTTTTTGTAGTTGCGCTTGCGTTTTGTTTTCATGTGTTCTCCACCAAGAAAAAAATATGGGGGGGGTCTAAATCAAGGTGGCAATCCGCTAGGATTTTCTAACGCGCCACAACACAGTATACCTCGGCTTAAACAATAATCACATATATCTCCCAAAAATCAATGGGGGGGGGCTTTAAACCCTTTTGGCTATGCCATAGCGAGATTGTGTGCGCCTGCTCTTTGGATATGCTCCAGAGTTTTAATCAACTTGATTTAAGAGATACGAAAATAAAAAAAACCCATGGCGTTTTAACCTGCTGACTTTCGGATTCTTTTTTTGGTGTCGGGTTTTTGTTGGGGTCTTTGGGGTGTTGGATCGCGGCTCGCAAGCTCGCCGCGATCCAACCTCACCAAGCCTATTAAAACTAAAATATCTAAACTACTGAACATCTGTTCTATTTTAGTTTTTGGTGAATTTTATAGGGTTCTCAAGTGCACGAGAATCGATTCTAAGCGTGTTTAACATCTAGACATATCAACACAAGGCCCCTAACGTTTGGCGCGATCCGACCAAAAAATGTCCAGTTAGAAACTTGGTTGTTCAGTAGTTGTTCAGTAGCAAAGTAAACACAGCAGAACCGGAACAAAATATATTTTTTTCTGGACTTGTTTAACATCCTAAGGTATAGAACTAGAGTACAATTCTGTACTTTCCAACCACGAACGAAGGAACCGACATGATTACTTTCTGTCTTATCACCGCGACTATTTTGCTTTGTATTGCAGGCGCGACCATTATCAAACTTGACCGACACAACCAAAAGATAGACAAGGATCTAACCTTTGCGATCGAAGACCACACCGAAGACATTGAAGATCTATTAAAAGCCGAGTCACTAATTAAAGATCAGGAATATCACATTTGGCGATTGACCTGCAAAACTGAAGAGCAAGAGGAGCGACTTGAACAACTCGAACAAAGCAAGGACGAGCTTGCGGAAGAATTCGAAATGCTTGACGCCGATCATGATGCTTTAAAGATCCAGTATTGTACGGCTGTTTCAGAGTATCAAGAGCAGGTAGCTGATTATTTCGATCAGGTCCAAGAACTGAAAGACCAATTGAACTATGCACTTGAACAACAAAGAAAGGCAGAAGATGAACTGTATAACTTCAGACACGCGCTGCATCTTATCCGTACGCGCACGGAAACAGCCACAGGATCCATTTTAAATGATGATCGATATGAGAACAGCCGCGACGGCGTAACGCGCTACAAAGTGTATAGACGGGATCACCACACCTACATACAACGAAACGATCTAAGCGCATATGATCGGTGGAGCTTTTACTTCAAGCATGAGAACAGCGTGAAAATTGCCCGTCAGTTCTTGCGCGCTGTTTGGGGGGTGTAACATGAGCATGATCTTAACCAACGTAGAACACACAAAAGAATATCAAGCCGGATACTTTGCAGCCCGCGACGAGATCAAACGGCAAGAGAAATACAACGGATGGACTAACCGCGAGACATGGTTAACGAATCTTTGGGGCATGAATGAAGCCGTAGAGAATATGATTTGCCATGACTTCTTACGCACTAATGGAGAGATGGAACACACGCCGGAGGCTATCGGTTACGCCCACTGGGCAATACTTAAGAGAGAGTATTATCCCGAGCTTCAAAACTGGATCGCCGAGATGATCCGAACTGAGGTGGAAGAGCACATTGAAAGCGCAGGGTTATCCGGCTTTATTGCTGACTTAATAGCAGATCATAAGATTGACTTTTGGGAACTGGCCGACCATGTCATTGATACGATTGATCAATACTATGAAGAGAAATGCGATACGAAAACCTACGCCGAACTTTGGATGAATGAAGAGTATGATCTCGATGATTATGAAGATCTTGCTGATGATTTCGGAAAGGTTCAAGCGTGCATAGGCCCGCGTGAATACATGGAATGTTACGGCGGGCGGCTGGCCTATAAACATGTCGCAGCCGTAGGTCCGCATTATCTACCCCTTGGAGGCGTTGTTGACTTCCCCGACGGAAGCGCGGCTTATTATCGCGACGAGATCAAAGAAGTGATCTAACATCCAGCACAAAAAAACTAAAGAGTCGGATCCACCGGCTCTTTTTTTTTGCGCCGATCCACGGCATTTTTTTTCGTGATAGTCTTAAAGAGAAGGGTGCGCTTGAGATTATTGCGCTGCTTTTATGCAAATAAGTATAACTGGCTTTTCACAAACCCGATCAACCATTGCGCCATAAAACTTTTGTGCATCTAAACTAACGACTTGAGCATCATCTTTAAACACACCAGCATCTTGGAGCACATCCATAGCTGCTTTACATAAGTTGTCTATGTCTGGTCTACTACACTTCAGTATCCGTGAGCGTGTATCCTTCTTTCTTTGCAGACGCTTCGGTCTGTTGTACACAAAGACAAGAGAGAGATGAACTGGCTGCTCTATCTGCTCTATTGTGTAGTTATCTTTAATGTACTCTACAAGGCCCGCCTTCCATGCTGTGTACTTCTTTGGCATGTAAGACCTAGCCCTACCACCAAACGACACTGAGCGTGGCCGAGGGGTGGCTAGAGGCTCAGTGTCTAGGACAATGTAGAGCATGTCCTTTAAAATGGTGTTTGCTCTTTTGCGAAAGCATCGCGCATCAACCAATAATCGGAAGGTCGTACGGCTTCCCTTTTAATCAAGGTTGAATAGTCATCTTCTTCATAATGATTGTATGTATCGTCTCCAACATAGGCTTTGATTTCTAACAATCGTTCTTGTGTCATAATCACCGGTTCATAGTCAATATATTGCGTTTTGACGGTCATCTTTTCATAATATGACTGAAGCATTTTATGAAGGTCAAACAGATTCATACAGATTAAAAAAGATCTATTGCAACAAGTCTTAAAAAACTCCAGTGCATTTAAAGCACTAACAACTCCTTCAGACATTGGGACATTCCATTCTTTGTAAATTGCGTCTGGATGTTTAATCTTTATGCGAATGTAAACAACAATATATTCGTCAAGTTGTTCATATTGTTTACACAAATAATGATGGAACATGTTGCGCTCCAGTGGGTGTTTTGTAATTGCTTCAAAGTATTTGTTGCTCATGATTACTTCCTTTATAGTTTACTGTGGTTGGGATTGTAGTTTGGGTATGGTCTGTAAAGTTGCCAAGGTATTCCAGCAGGAACCGGAAGCCATGGCTTTACGCCATCAGATACTAGTTTGTGATAACGCGACATGTATTTGTCTTGCAATCCTTCAATAGTATCAGGTATATGTTTAACATTTTGTAATGTATCTGTCACTGACTTTCTGATAAATGTCCAGTCTGGTAGATGTTGCTTTACCTCTGGTGTCATTTCTCTACCGTACATACTTATGGTGTAGCCTATGCGAAATGCTTTGTGGTATCTTGCTATAAGATTGAATTCATGCTGCACACTTCGCACTGCTAAATGGCCTTTGCCTGATGTGGTGTCCATTGGCGAACCTGTTTCTAGTTCTTTTGCAATGTCTTTTGGGTCAACATCTAAAAAAAACCGGCGATCAACAGCGGTGCGTTCTTGAAATTCTGATTTGACCTTTAAAGGATCTTCACCATTGTACAGTCTGTTGTATATGGCTAGCATTTCATGAGCATGTCTAGGCTCGTTGACACACCATCTAGTGTAGAAGTCAATAAGTTGGTGTGCCTTCTCCTTCTGTCGTTCGGCTTTCTCTTCTGGCGTTGGTGGCCTAAGATTGTAACCATGGAACGTTTTGTTATTTGATAAGCCAGTCATTTCCTTCGCTCCTTTCTAACAAGTAAGCCGACAATATACGGATTATCAAACTACTTAATGTGTGGTTGGTTTCAAATGCTGCGTTGCGCAACTGTTGCTTTATTGAAACTGGCAAGCGTACGCCAGTGTATGAACAAGACTCTATGTTTGAGGCTCTTGATAACTTTCTGGTTGGTACTACTGGCTCAAATGTTGTGTCGTCTGATTCATTTACAGCAGTCAACAGTTGTTCCAAAGCATGTTCTATCTTTGTCTTTTTGGTACTCATTTTATTTCTCCAGTTCATCTATTGAACACATTGCAACGGATAGATAATCTTTAAGTGCTCTAGCCTTTGCTCTAGTCTCTGCCATGCGAGGTTTGCAGGTTGCCACCATACCTTTGCAGTTCTTTGGTGTAGCATCACCAATACCTGTAAAGGTTCCGTTCTCTCCACTGGCTGTGGCTCTGAAGATAAAAACATCTTTGTCAAAGTCACAAACCAACATCTCGGTATCAATACTGGATAAGCCAGTCTTGTGTGCTAACCAGATAAGACCACTGTAAAGTACATACTCTTTACCTCCAACATTTGTTGTGTGGTTTGCATCTCTAAGAAGTTGGAGATGGTCTACCTTTGGCTCTGGTGCTGGCTTCATGTGCAGTAACTTGGCGTGCGATTCCTGTGCTAGTTTAATCACATGCTTACAATCTTTGGTACTGTCTTTGCTATATTGTGCAGCAGGACATGTGCAACTGCTAAATGCAGGAGAGTCAGGATGGCCGATACCTCGGTATCCGATCTTGGTGGTGTACTTACCTTCTGTAACCTTTGCTACAATACAGCGCATAGCATAACCGTTATCACTGTCTTGCGTAATGGTAGTGCTATCAAACGCTACATTGTGTACGCTGTCGTCAGGATCAGTAAGCCTGTGTTTTGCGTTGTCGGTTTGTAATGCTTCAAAGCAGACATTTCTCAGTCCATCTATATCTGATTTTGGTAGACTCATTTTATACTCCTAAGTCTGGCGTTGCGTCTCTTCTCTTCATAGTCATTGATGCGCAACTGTTGTGGTTGTACCTGTAATGTTTCATTGGTGGCCCATGTCTCTATTGTAATGCTATCTTCTGATATACCTGTAATGGTAGCAAGAAAGTGAATAGGGCCACGCTTGAACTTGACTTCTTCTCCAACACAAAACTTTTGCTCTGGTAAGCCAATTGTTGCAATCGGTTGTTGTGATCTTACAACTGGTGGCTGTGAAGCCAAACCAGTTGCAGCATAGTATTCTGAAAGACTTCTACTCATGACATTCATGCTTTTCAAATTTGACGCCAGACAACTTTATTTCATCAAACCAATAGGCTTTCATTATTTCGGGTTGTAAATGTTTTGGTATCTGAATTACAAAAATTACTTTTTCGCAATGGTGCACAACGCGAGCTTCTAACTCCCATGGCCAATGATCAAGATGTGTGTAAAGCTTTAGAACAACATCTGGGCTTACTAAATCTTTTAAGTTGTCTGCTACTTGTTGCAATGTAAGACTGTCGTCTATTACGTGTGTTTTTACATAAACAATTTTATTGTATTCGTTTGGTTTGCCTTCATTATATGTTGTGCAAACATAATGGGTACTCATGGATTGTACTTTTAAACCATGAGATGAAAAATCATGTTCTAGATTTAGTTGTTTAAGCATTGGCTCTTCCTTTGTTTGTGGTTGGTTGACACTATTGTCTTATGTACATTATCAGTTGTTTAACCAATGTGCAACATATTTATGTATTTTTGTTTCACATAATCTGTATCAGGGTACTGTTCCATCTTTCTATGAATAGCGTCTGATGGCTGTGTATCCTTGTCTAGTCCGCAATCTATGCCTAACAAGAACTGGCTTATCCACTTGTTGTCATGTTCATCCAGTTGTATCTCATTTACCTGTGGCTCTTCAACAACTGCAATCTTCTTTGGTGCGCATTTACTAAGCCACGACACAATACCCTTCTGCCAGTATTCATATCGCCATGCTTTGCTATCTGGCTTTACACACTGCTTAAGCATCCAAGTGTCCATCTTTATACACTGCTCTCTAAACTCCTTCTCTGTCCATACTGTGAAGTCTATCTCTAAAGAATGAAACCAGTCTGAAAAGGTCTGGTCTTTATTAAGTCTCCAGAACTTTGTTTTTAATCCTGAATCAGGCTCGCTCCATTTCTTAAATAAAGAAAATAATATTTGTTCATAGAAGCATAGCTCTTCACTACTATTATTAAGAAGTAGTAATTTTAATTTAGCTTCTTCTTTTTCTTCTTTGCTTGACACTTCTGTCAAGGGGGGGTTGACAGTTTTGTCAAGGGGGGTTGACATATCTGTCAAGGGTGGTGTTGACACTTCTGTCAAGGGGGGGTTGACAATTGTGTCAAGGGTCTGCATCTGTATCAAGGATGTATTACCATTCCTTTCTTTGGTTACAATGGCACGACAAGCCTCCAAAGCCCTAAGCCCTCTGGAGACAGTTCTTTCTGACTGTCCTACCATCTCTGCTAGTGTTGCACGACTGGCCCACACTTGACCATTACCACCGCCATACCAAAGCAATGAAAGCCAAAGGCCGTGCGTTGATGGCGGTATTATTTTGAGCCACTGCATCTGTGTTGCAGTGACTCGTATATATCTTGACATACGAGTCTCCTTCTAAATAGGTGGTTGGTTTATTAAACTTACAACAATCCAGAAGAACGCGCAACAAATAAAATATAAAGAACCTCTTTGGCAAACAAGTCGCCGTACTTACTTTTACCAAAGAGGCTGGACGAAGTAACAATGTAAACAAAAAATAAAGTTCCTTCACCAACCATCGTAACACAAAACTTAAATAAAGGGCCGAGGTGGGGCCAAAAATATTTATTTTGACAAATGCAATTAGAATGTGATACATAATTTAATAGTCCAATACTAATTTGGATTTATAACAACTGAATAGTTCGCAACAATAAGATACTTCCTTTCTGATCGTGGTTGGTTAAAATAGAAGAGCGAACTATTCTTTTGTCGTTTTAAGTCATACACTAGAAGTATTGCGTTTTTTAAACTGCGATAAAACGTAGTACAAACTCTTTCCGGGGCATAGTGTAGTGCTAAAGTCACAATGACCATAAACGTTTTCCCAAGTTAATTTATACGTAGCACACAAGTCATTAATCTTTTTGACCATAGATGCTACTTGTTGTGGCGTTGGTGTAATTTTTTCGAAGTTACCAACAACACATACACCAATGCTATATCTATTTTTACCTTTACAATGAGCACCTATTTTTGTAATTGGCCTACCATCTTCAATAGATCCATCACCTAAAATAATATAGTGATAACCGATGTCACTCCAGCCATTGTTATGCACATGCCAATCGCGAATGTCATCTACTGTAGTAATAAGTGGGCTTGCACTATGGTGTATAATTATTTTATTTATTTTTCGCATTGTCTTCTTCAATAAGATCTTTAAGAAGTAACGCGCCAAAAGATACGAAATCATGTGCTATCTCCCATCTTTCTTCTTTTGTCAAACCACCACGGCTGTAACGAATAACTTTACGTAATAACTCTATGGCTTCCAGCCATACTGAATTGTTTACTTTCCTTTTCATCTTGTCTTTCCTCTGTTGTATGATTTACGTACTTTTTTTGCCGCAGACTTCATTGACTTTTTCTTTGGCTTTTTTATTTTTATTTTAATAGTTTTAGTTTTTTTTCCATACATTATTTCTTACCTTTCTTCTTAGATTTTTTAAACATTGGCATATCAACTTTCCGAGCAGGGCCACCACGCAAAAATGAATTTACACGTGCCATTGCCCATTGATGTGATGACATACCTTTACGTGACCCGCTGCTTGCATATGCTGCTAAACCACGATTATACACCTTACGTAACTGTGAAGGCGTAAACTTTGAACCTTTTGCCTTAGTTTGTAACTTACTACTTACGCTTTGTTTTTTTCGAGTACTTGGCTTTTTTGCTTTTGAAACCTTTTTTGGCACGTTCCTTTTCCTCCATCTTTTCACGCAATCTATAGGCGGCTTGTTTGTTTCCTGATTTATACAACTTTGCGGCTTTATTTAAAAGAGCACGACGTTTGCTGCCTTTTGGCGCACCGTATTTTTTTGGTATGGTTCTGCTCTTTTTCTTTGTCATTTTTTCTTCTTTGTTATTTTGCTAACAGGTTTTTTGCTCCACATTTTGCACGACCAATACCCTGCAGTAGTCCTGTCTTTTTTACTAGAACAATTGTGTCTGGCTCTAAAGTTAGACCTTGCTTTTGGATTGTCTCTTCGTATCTGCATATTTGGATCACCAAACTTTACAGTCTTAACTTTGCCACCTTTAGTTCGAACTTTTACAACAAACTTCTTTTTGCCGTAACCAGCCTCCCCTTTTTTTATTCTGCGTGGGCCATGTGGTTTCTTTTTAGGTGTTCGTTTGCGCATTGATTGTAGCCTTTATGTCTTTAAGATCAGTCTCCATAGGGTTTAGTCTACCATGAATACCTGAAATTGCTTTGCGAACTATTTCAGTTTGATCACTATGTTGTTCAGCCATTTGATCTTTAATCTGGTCTAGACGATCACAAATCTTTTCCTGAACAACCATCTGATTATCTATCTGCTTTAGGTGCTTATCTACGATCTGAGGCAGGTAACGGCTAGCAAACTTACCAAGGCCCCATAAAATGGTCAAAGCCAAGGCTAAGGCCGATACAGGCCCTGTTAGGAAGTTAAGCATCAATTGGTCATCCATAATATTTATTCCCTACTTTCTAAAAGATATACTAAATTAAAATTTATAGTTTGATCTACACCGGCAGAACCACCAGTACGTCGTTGTCCAAAAAACACCCCTAAAACGAGATTACCTGTTCCTATTCTGGTTAGTTGTCGTTTATTTTCATATCGGTCACCTAACAACTTGGCCTTGTTGTCATCTTCATACCATGCATAAGTTGCACTGCAACCTTGCAATCCAGAAGTTTCAGAGCCTGATTCAGCCTTTTGTCTCAGTGTTCCATCTAATCTTACTTGTGCTAAGGCATGTGTATCACCTGATCCATAATCACTAAAAGTATTAATACCAGTTCCTAAATTAGTATCTTGACCAAACCGCAAAATGTTATTTAATGGCCGAAAAAATAAAGCAGCACCAGTCATAGCTATACCACTAGCCCCACCATGACTATTGCTAGCAAAAGTAGTATTGTTACCAACATATACGCCAGCACAAATCTGTGCGTTTGTGTTAGCATTGTTGTAATCTGATGAAGTAAAATCTGTCTCTAATACAACAGACAAATTAGTATTTTTCTTTGCGGCAAGATCAGCATATGAAAGACCTGTGTCGACATATACAGTTGCATATGTTGAAGTATCACAATAATTTGTATCACCTCTATCGTTTAAAACTATTTTGTGAGCAAACCCTGAAACGTCGCTTGCTCCAAAAGTTGTAGTATATGATCCTGCTGCATGCACAACATCACTTTGTGTTGTTGTTTTCCAAGCAGCAACATCACCACCACCACCGCCAGCAGGTGTAACAGTAGATGTAAAGTTAACTCTTGCAAATGACATTACTCTCTCCAATAAAGTTCAGTATTAGTCCAAGTAAATGTTGCTGCATCAACCTTAGCATGTATGTACAAAGTGCCTTTTGTATATATGTTTGCTTCTACTTCATATACAACAACACCAGTAGCAGCCGTTGTTATACCAGTTGTAAAGGTCGCTTCGGTGCTAGGTATTACAATGTCGTCACCAGCAGCATCTCTTGATACCTGTATTGTAATCTTAGTTGGTGGTGTGCCTGACAACGTACCAGATATACGAATAAGACTAAGCGTTATGTTTTGTGGTAAAGCGGCTTGTACAAACTCACCTGCTTCGTAACTTGTATTGTCTACCGTAATGTTACTTGTTATTATTTTCTGTTTGTTAAAATTACCTGTTTGTGCCATTGTAACCTCCAATGGTTTATTATATTATTTTGTTGGCTTCATTGCTTCTTTTGTTCTTTGTCGCCTTAATTCTTCTCGTATAAATAAAACTTCTGGTGTGTTTTCACGCAATGGTGTAGCAATGGCTAACTCATATGCTAATAAAGAAGATACATGCATTGCCATAGGACTATCTAATCCTAATTGTTCTAGTTGCGTATGAATACCATTGTAATAACCACGATCCATAGCATATTGATCAGAATACATGTCACTAATAATAGATGTTTTTAAGAGATCTTTTAAACCACGTTGCACTGCAATGGTCAACAGAAATGTTTCAAATAAAGCAAAATTTTGTTCGTCTTCTGCTGTTCTAAATTTATATGCATAACCTTTATATTGTGGATCAAACTCTCTTGGTGCAACTTCATCCAAATCAAACATTGTTATCATTCTTTCACGGAATGGACTATTGTCAATCATTGCAGGTATATACATTGGCTGCAAAAATCTATATGATTCATACTTCGCACGGCCTTCTCGATCATCTATTACACCTGAGTAAATTGCAGCATACAAAGGTAACCATGGTGTTCTTGAATTAATAGCTGTGTACAAATCTTCTCTTTGTTGTCGATAGGTTTCTTTTTCAATAAATTCATTGTAAAGCATACCAGTAGTCATCGCCATACCTTCAGTAAGAATACTTAAAGACTCATATGCAGGATTATAAAATCCTGCTGCAACAACATTTTTTTCATTTCCTTTTTCAACTAAAAATCTAAATATACGTGCATGATCTTTACTGTTGCCAACAAAATAAGTTTCTTGTTCTCTATTAAAACCATCTTGTGTTCTTGCAATTTTTACTGCATCACCTCTACCTTTCCACAAACTACGGCTAACGCTTTTTAATGACTCCCATTGAAATGACCAAAACGCTACAACTTTACCTGCTTGTTGTGTAAGTGCTGTTGCTCGTGCTTTACCATAATCTAATAAAGCACGACGACTTAATTCAGCCGCCTGTGTAGGGGTTGCACCATCTTGCAATGCATTACTAAATGCTGACCGTCGCAACATCATATCTGAATGGTGTGCCCACATTGTAAACCTTGTGCGTTTACGCGGATCTAAATACCAACGTGATGCTTGTTGTATTTGTGACGCTTGCTTTAAATCACTGGTAACTTCAAATGCTCGCACTAATTCTGATAAAGATGTACTATGAAATTGTGCAGCAGAAAATGTAGTCGCTATATTTTGCTCACGCAACAATTTAGTGTAGTCACGATATGTTATTGAAACACCTTGTTTTGTTACCATGTAAACGTCGTCTGGATTCCATTTGCCACTTATAAATTTAAAGTCGGCACCTAGCCAGCCAACAGTTTTTAATGCACCAGTAAAACCTAATTCTACTGCCATTATTATCGGTGAACTTATTAAGTTTATTGCTAAATATCTAAAGTTAGGCCGTGGCCCAATACCACCTAACAAACCTGTATGCGTCATACGTGACATAACATCAAAAAAACCATTAAAATCAAGTCTTGGTACTTGTCTCCCGTATTTTTCATATGACTGTAAAATTAATTTATAGTTGTCTAATACTTGTTTCCATTCAGCACCTTGTGCCATACGTTTCAAATTTACAAAATCATCAGCCATGTCTTTACCTAAATAAAGAGCAATGCCTTCTGTATCTAATGTTGTAAAACGCGGCCTAAAGTTATCTACAACTTTTGCTGCTGCGTTTACTGCATCACCTGTTTTTTGTGCTACTGAATCTGAATATGGAATAATACGCATACCATATGAATTAAGTACAGACGTTATTTCATTTTCAAGTATAGACATTGGTGCTATACCTGATACTTCGCTTATGTTTTTTTGTATACTCAACAACAAATTAGATATGTTACCTGAGTATGCACCGTTTAAACCATACGTATTAGCAACACCTAATCTAAACAACTGTTGTATTGGTTCTTTACTTGTTGCTATTGGTTCAAATAATCTAACCAACTTTCGTGTTGAATTAAACATTGCATCTGAACTGCTTTTTAAAGCACCATCTTTACTTGCTATATATGTCAACTTCCATAAATTACTTGGCGAAGTTTTTGCTAAACTTAAATTGTTTAAAACAATACCTTG
>Ga0209232_1000735_pt1 | contig 18992 bp, 15 predicted proteins | sample ETNvirenome_2_60_FD_184066 | JGI IMG/M metagenome (GOLD analysis project Ga0209232, IMG submission 184066) | Marine viral communities from the Pacific Ocean - ETNP_2_60 (SPAdes) (version 2) | ecosystem: Environmental > Aquatic > Marine > Oceanic | place: Pacific Ocean | collected 2013-06-22
TTTACAGGTATGACTTCGGATAGTTTAGATTATTTTACTAATAACCCAGGTGGTACTTTGATGGGTTTATATGGTAACTTTTAATATAATATAGATATAAGTTATGGCAAATCCATTTACAAAACCTAGTATAAATTTTGATACTTACGAAAGAGCTAATCCCGCAGAACAGCAATTAAACTGGGGTCAGATTGCTACGGATATCACAAAGACATTTACCGATATTGAGAAAAATAGGGCTACAAGAAAAGCCGCTATTGAAAAGTCTTATAGAGAGCAGCAAGAAAAAATAGTAGAGCTTAACAATAAGTATGACACTAAAACTCTACAACAGCTTGTGAATACAGGGGTGATGTCTATAGGAGAGCAGCTTGCTTCTCAATACAACTTATTAAAACGAGGCCTTGTTACAGAAGCTGATTTTTCGTTAACACAGAATAATGCTAGTGCAGGGTTTAAAAGTATAAAGAGCTATGCTGACGCATACAATAAAAGAATGAATGAGTTTACGGAAAGACGTAAAACAAAACTAGCTAATGGAGAACCTATAAGCTCTGCAGAGGAGGCTTATGATGTGGAGACATTATTAATGTTTAATAATTTAAATAATAAAAAACTTGCATCCGATAGGATGGGTAATCTTTCTGTATTAACTTTTGATGAGAATGGAAAACCTATTGAAGGGGAATCAGCAACGGTGCAACAGCTAGAAGGGTTACTTTATCAAGAGACAAATAACATTGATGTTACTAAAGTTTTAGATAACATGAAGAAACAGGTAGGGAAACTATCGTTAGATTTTGCAGGTGTTACAAAGAGTGGATATAGAGACCTAACGCAGACACAAATACTAGCCGCAGACACAAGGTTTATACAGGTATTAGGAAATAAAAATGCAGAGGGATATAAACAAGCTACAAACTTATTAAATGGTTTAGTTGACCAAATGGTTTATGATAAGTTTGTTGCCGCTACCTATGCTGTAAATAATATGTCTACATCAGAAGGTAAAGCATATACATTAGGGACACAGGATGAGTTTAATAAGTTTGCTAGAGAAAATCCTGGCAAAGAAAACCCTATTATAGTTAGGGAGTATAATAAAAACTCAGGTATGGTACAGTCGTTCCCTACCGATGAGCAGGTAAATAAAGTAAAAGACTGGGCACGTGCATCTATCCTAGGTTCTTTTGATGCTAGCGTAAAAACAAAAGCAGAAAGAGTAAGTAATAGAAATTATAGTTTTACTAAAAATCTTAATAAACAAACACCAGAAATAAAGACAGCTACTACACAGATGATGCTACGTTTTAATAGAGAGCACAAGGAAATACAAGAGCTACTGAAAAAAGGTGATTTACCTAATGAAGAACAAGATAGATTAGAAAAACTAAGAACTGATTTAGAGGATAGGATGGCACAAGCGGCGAGTGATGAAAACAATACAGTTAGAGTTAAGATTGATGACGGGGGAGGTATATCATTTTTTGCTAAAGATAGTAAGGGTAAATACCAACCTTTTGTAAGAAACGCTCAAGATATTGATGGATTTGTTAATGTATATATTACAGACTCAAAAGGGTCGGGACAAAATAAAGAAGAATCGGAAGATGTATTTGTAGATGAATTAAGAGCTATTAATACTGACGAATCTAGAAGTATTATAAACCAATTTTATTCTAGTAACGCTAATGTAACTAATAATAATAATAATAATATTAGTGAGGACGAGATGAATGAGTTTAATAAAAATTTACAACCAAGACCATAAGATATGCCAAATGAAAAAGCTATAATAAGGGGATTTGAAAATTTCGTTAATCAAGGTTACCAAGGAGATATAAACGACTATAAAGAATTATTAAATACAAATAGTAGTGCCCTTGAAAAAACACATGAATATTTTGTTAGTCAAGGTTATGAAGGTTCTGAAGAAGACCTATCTGATTTATTTGACTTAAAAAAAAAAGACGAATCTCAACCTATTGTGGAGGAGGAAGTTATGGAATCCGTTACCGAAGAAGAGACGGAACCTATTGGCTCATCGGATGCTTCAAGTCAAAAACCTAAAACATCTGCTGCAGATTTTGTAGCACCAGAGCCTGAGTTTGAATATGAATCAGCTCCTCCCCAATATACTGAAACAGAAGAATTTAAAGACTATCAAAAAACCCAACCTAAACAAGAGCCAATATTTACAGAAGACTTTGGTGTTTATGAAAAAGATAGTGAGGAAGGTAAGGCGGTAATAAAAAAAAGAGAAGATAAAGCTGCCGAGGAGAAAAAAATATTTGATGACCTGCAAAAACGTATTGGTTTTGAGACATTAAACATGGGTGTAGATGAGGCAGTGAACTACCTCAATAAAAATTTTAGTGAAGAGTTTGGTGTAAAATTTTCTCCGGACCGAGGTATATTAAGTGTGGATTCTCAAATAAAGGTAGAGATACCAGAGACAGGTAAGTCAATGTCTATTCCCCTTCAATATGCAGCTCCTGATGTATCATTACCAGGCACACCAAATTATTTAAAACTTACATCATCCCTTAATCCTATGATGTTTGATGAAGGCGAACAACAAATACGTTTAGATAACCTTACTAATTTTTTACTTAAAGAAAAATTATCTCCGGACCAGAAGGAAGCAATACAGGATATGTATATAGCGGATGATTATATACTAAAGTTTATGGGAGCGTATAATAAGCAGCCCTATCTAAAACAAGGGCCAGAGCTGTATGACGCAGTAGAAAATCTATTAGAAAAATATCCTACTCTTTTAGGGGAGGATAATGAGATTTTTAAATCCATATCTAAAAACTTAGAGAGAGATTTATTTAAATATAAATATGAGGTAAAAGAATTTAATGAAGACGAAAAATCTCTACAGAATAAAGTAGAAGAGGTGTCAGAAAAGTTTAACACCGGAAAGATGTCACCTGAAGATTATCAAGAACAGCTCGTTAAATTAAAAACTCAATATGATATAATAGAAGAGGCTAGGGAAAAGATTAAGAATCAAGGGTTAGCTTTTCAAAAGACCGATAATATATTAAGAAGAACAAAGTATGAGATTGCTAAAAATAAATTTAATAGAGAGAAAGACTTAGGAAGTGGTCCCGGATATCTTTATAATAAATCTCTGGATGCTTTAGAAGCAGCGTTGATGACAAAATCTATAAGTCAAACAGTTATAGAAAATTTAGCTGGACCTCAAAGTAATTTCTTTACAGAAGGATTACGTCAGATATTATTAGGAAGTGAATTAGATGATTATTATGAGGGGAAACCTGCCGAAGCAACACAAGAGGAGTGGGTAGACTTTAAAGCTAAAGAGTTTAATAAAGAAATAATGCCTGGTATTCGAGGTTTTTTTAAAGAAAACTTTGGTAGTGGAACTACAGACGCATATGAAAAGGCAGAGGATAGAAACGAAATGTTATTAGGGTTGGGTTCAGGTATTGAATCTTTTGGTGCATTTAAAAATCTACCTGCATCACTTGTGAAAGGAAAGAACCTAAAAAAAATAATGAGCTTCTTGGGGCTAGCCGCTCATTCTTACGGACACCTTAAAGAAGAAATGGATAACAACCCAAACTTCAGGGATATATCTTTAGATGAACAAAATACTTATGCGGGTCTTTATGCCATGGGTATAGGGGCCTTAGAAAACCTAGGTTGGAGTTTTCTAATGAAGGGTAACCCTTTTTCTAAACAAGTTTTAGAGAGAGAAATAATGGCTGTATTAGATAGGCTTCCTAAGAATGCAACAGTCGGAGCTATGCAACGGGCTATAACCTCACAGATTAATAATAGTTTTACTAATGGTTTATTTAGGATAGTAGACGGTATGATTGTAGAGGGTACTACGGAAAGTCTACAGCAAAGATATGTAGATATAGAAGGAAAGAATTTAGTTAACCGTATAAAAGGGAAACCTCTTTTTAATGTACCTAAATCAGGGAGTGAGGAAGCAGAAAAGCAAATAGCTAAAGCTACCCGTCTTGGTACGTATGCAGGGTTATTTTTCTCTGGTGCTAGAGTCTTTGTAGATTATGCTAACCAAGGGTTTCAAGAGTCTAATATATTTGACGATATAGATTTTGAGTCGGAAACTACAGAAGGAACATCTGAAAATACTGCGAGAGTATTACAGGGGTTATCGGATAGTCAGGAGTTTAGACAGGCAAACACTTTACAGCTTCAATCAGACCTTGCCCAAGGAAAGATAACTCAAGCTGAAGCTAAGACTATGTCGGATGCGTTTAATAAAACTATGGGTATATTAAACCAGATACCTGCAGATATTCAGAATGTATCTCAAGCTTATAACCTAACATTAGAAAAACAAAACCTAGAGCAAAGTATTAAAGGTAAAGAACAACAGCTAGTTATACCTCAGAAAAATAGAATAGCTGAAATAAATAAAGAGCTTACACAATTACCAACAATTAAACCCACAGAAGATGCCATTTCAAAGCAAAAGACAGATGCGATGGTTCAAGGTGAACAAGCCGGACTTGTTCCAACAATGGTTGGAGGAGACACCAAACCCATCGTCACTCCCGGAAAAAAAGAAACCAAAACAGAGATTGAAAAAGTTATTCAAGAACCGAAAAGCGAGGAGACGGAAGTAGTATACCATGGTTCTCCTACAGCTATTGAAGGAAATGTTATTAAAAAAGGAAGGTCAGATGCTATATTTTTAACTCCTTCTAAACAATATGCAGAGATATATAAAGGAACAGGTACTGAAGGAACTGTTACTGAACTTACTATAACTGAAGAAAAGAAAAATAATCTATTCGACTTACGGAATGAAGAACATGTTGAAAGATTAAAACAAGGATTTTTAAATAATAATGAGGAACTAGAAATAGAATATGATTCTAAAGAGGCTGCGTTAAAGGCTTACAATAATGCTATAGAGTCTATGAGAAAAAGTGCAGAGGGAAGAGATGGTTTAAATGATTGGGCTACAGGTGGTCAGTTTATGGAACACTTTGAAAATGCAGGTTTTGATGGTGCTGTTTTTGTAGAGAGACCTGCGGGCACTATAAATGAAAAAGCAGTAATTAGTTACGCATTATTTGATAAAGAAATAAATACTAAAGAAGGACTTGTTGAGGAAAAGATAGAAGAGGCTGCCCTCGAAGATGCGGCTAATGACCTAGAGTATATTATCAATAACCCGGACTTCATGTTACAGGCGGATAATATATCACAGGGTGATAAGGAAGCTATGATACAATCAGCAACTAAGGTTTTAGAATCTGTACAGCCTGAGCTTGAGGAGAACGCATCCGTAATTGAAGACACTAAGTTTACACCTATCCCTGTTAAGTTTACAGAGAACACAGAGTTAACGGATAAGGTTCGTAAAATAAAACTAAGCGATATAGTAGGTAAGAAAACAAACTATGTTATGGCAGACCAGCTGGTAACAAAGGGAGATATGTTAGGTGGCCCACTCTTTGGTTTAAGTGATGCTAATTTTGGTAAGGCAGCGTGGGCTTCTACTAGAGAAGCTGAAGCTTTAAAAATTATACGAGGTGCTTTAGACGCAGACTTCAGTACCGTATATAATATGTCACCATCGGCTATAGATTCTAACCAGGTGGTGTTTAATAAGCTAGCAGAAAAAATTGAAACCTTTGATAACAGCGATGAATTTTTTACTGCTGTTACCGAGACTGCGATAGCAGCCCCTGTTGGTGCATTAAATAAAAAGGCTCTTGGAAAAGCATCCGAAGAATCTACTACGGTAACCGAATTTATTAATAGCAAGGCATTTAAAGAGGGACTTAACCTAAAACAAAAAGCAGCTATATTCACAAAAATATTACCATCACGTAATGTAGATGCAGGAACCAAGGTAGGAAAATTATTTCAGGATAAAGGTGTAAGTATGGAATCTGTACGGGAGGAAATGAGTGAACAGTTTACACAAGACCTTCCTGCTGGGGTATTAACAACACAGTTTGAGGTTCAAGATAAACAGGGTAATAAACTTACACGAGAGAGGTTACAAGATATAATCAAAAATGATAAGTCATATCAGCCTGCAATTAAAAAGATGCGTGCCCAGGCTAAAACTAAAACACAAAAGAATCAACTTAAAAGACAGATAGAAAATTATGTGTTAACACAGGAGGCTATCATTACAAGGGAACAACAAAAAGAGTTAGGTATACCACCGCACCCTAACTATCCGTTCTATATCAGAGGTACGGTTACAGGGTTGATGGGGGAGACAGTACCTATGTGGAATGTAAGTAAAGAAAGTAGAGAGGTTATAGATAAAAAGGTTGACGGGTTAATAGAGGTGGCAGTTCCGGAACGAACAGATAAAAAAACAGGGGAGGTAATACCTGCCACAACAAGACCAACAACTGCTAAGGAAGCAGTACGAGCAGATATGCGAAGAGCAGAGATGAGTTCTATGAAGGTTATGGAAATATCGGACCCGCAAAGGCTTAACTATGAAACATTTTTAGTAAGATTAAATAAAGCCATCCCTTCTATACAGATAGCAACAGCAGAAGAGTTACAGGAACTATTAGATAATGTATATGCAAAAGGTTTATCTAAGAAAGACCAGACTATATACGGTGCGGTATATGATAACAAGGTTTACCTTAACAACGACAAGGCAAACTACAATACACCAATCCATGAGTTTGGACACATCTGGATTAATGTGGCAGAGACATTGTATCCTGAGATATATAAACGTGGTATAGAATTAATACAAGAAGATAACGTATATATAGATAGGATTAAAAAGAGTGAAGACTATACCCGTATCATAGATAAAATGAGAGAGGATGGGTCTACTGAAGAGGAGATAAATAAATACATAGAGAAGGAGGCATTAGCTACAGCTATTGGAGATAAGGGGGAATCATTTGTAAAGGCATCCATAGGAAGAAGGTTTCTTAACTGGCTCAACGACTTGTTTGCTGCCATTAAAAAACTTATTGGTATATCTAAGGTTACTCCAGAACAGTTAGCAGACATGACCCTTGATGATTTCACACAGGCGGTAGTGGTAGACCTATTATCTGAAAGCCAACTGTTTCAAGAGGCTGAGGTCAATGCTTTATCTAATGAGCTACAGCTTATGACATCATCCCCTAACCTTACTATACAAGATATAATACAACTAGGTAGAGATAGAGGGTATTCTGAAGAACAGATTACGGTGTTATTAAAAAGAAAAAACTTTAAGGCAAAAGAGATTAAAGAAGCGTTAGAGTCTACAGTAGATAAGGTGGTGTTAGATGATTTGTTTTCTAAGATTATATTACCTAAAGCATTCATGCGGGTAGAGGGTGGTATTAAAGAGGCTACTAAATTATATAACGATACCATGCAGAAGCTGGAGAGCTTTGCTATCCAAGGACCACGAGGGGGTAAAGGTAAGGCAGGTGTACGTACGAAAACAAATTTTGAGATTCAAGAAAAAGCGATGGAGCTTTTAAAAGAGAATCCTATATTTAAAAAACAATACGACCAAACTCAACAGGAGTTAGTGGTAGACTTTCAGGCTGCATTAAAAGAAAGAATGCAGACAAGATACACAGCAAAAAGTGTACGTGAGGAGATTGCTGCTGTGAAACAAAATCTAAAAGAGCAAGCTAAACAAAAGAAAACTTTACAACAAAAGAAGATAGAGTTACGAGAGTTAATAAGAAAGTCTTTACCTACCTATAAGGCTAAGAAAATAGTAAAGGTAAAAGATATTCAACCTGGGGATGTTGTAGATAGTGGAGGGTTTAGATATAAAAGATTAACAGAGGAAGAGATTCAAGAAGGTATTAAGACAAGAGACCCTAGGTTCAAAGAGGTATTTGAGGTAAATATAAAAGAAAAGGTACCGTTTGAAAATTTACGAGACCAATCTATAAAAATATTTGATGTTAAAACAAAAGAAAATATTTATCCTGTTACCCGTAAAGGGAGTAAGATAAGAGAGCTTTCTCGCTATACACAAAAGGAGTTAGATAAACTATTAAAGAAGGTTGCTGAGGTAGATACAAAAAACTTTCCTGCTATTGTAGAGGAGGTGTTGGAAGAGGTAGAAAAAAAGAGACAAGAGATAAAGACAGATATTATAAAGGAGTTAAAAAAGCAGGCAACTACATTATCCAAAACTTACAAGTCTATAAGTGGAAAAAGAAAAGGAAAAAAACCAATTGATGCGGCATCAAGAGAGGTGTTTCAAGCGATGGTTCCTATATTAAATGATGTCCTTACTAATAATGTAGAGGCATTGGATGAGTTAGCTACAGAATTTGCAGACCTTAATAAGATAGATGAGATTGTATTGAAGGGAGAGGACATGACTATCCAGGAGGAAAAGTTTTTAGCTAGGTATACTGCCTTTAATTTATTAGGACAACTTAACACTCAAGACCTAGAACAAACCGAAAGAGTTTATGAAGAGTTTAAAGAGCTGGAGGCAGAAGGACGTAAACAACTTATAGCTAACATTAGTATTCGTGCAAGTGAACAGCAAAAAATAAAAGACCGGGTAACAAATCAAATTAAAAAAACTAACCCTGCATTATTTGATGAGAACGGGGATATTAAAAATGAGAATGAAATACGTGCATCTTTAGATGAAATAACTAGAGCATGGAGAGAAAAGAAATATCCCGAAGCGGTAAAACTTTTTATGAAAAGTTTTAAGGATACATCTGTAAATGATTATATGACTACCGGTATAAAGAATTGGTTTAGACATCTCGGGACGTTAAGTAACTCTTTAGATGTTATTGTAGAAGGTAAGTCAGCTTTTACAGATAACCTATATCGACCATTGAACCGAGCGTTTGAGGTAAATATAATAGGACAGGAAAATGCTAATACAAAACTAAATGACCTAGCTAAAGAAGTTGGTATAGAGAAAGGGTATACAGGTGTTAAGATGTTGTTGCACCGAAAAACCTCTGGTCAAAAAAATGTATATCAAACATTCAAAGTAAAAACTATACCAAAGAAAGGTAAGAAAGGTACAACGTATAAGATAGATTTAACTAAAGATAATATGGCTCGACTATATGCTTTAAGTTTAAATCCTATACAAAGAAATATACTAGAACAACAGGGGATTGGTAAGGCGGAGATAGAACGAATGAAAAAATATATCGGCCCTGATGTTGTTGAGTTCGTAGATAAGGTAGTAGATTTTTTAAGTAACGAATATTATAATGAGGTTAATAGGATATATTCTTATATAAATAATATCAACCTAACACGAATCGAAAATTACTTTCCAACTAGAAGTTTAACAAGTAATATTACAGATTTAGGTGAAGACTTCTTTAAGGTATTTACAGCGGAGTCCTCACCATTTAAGGTACGTTCTAATGTTACAGAAGAAATAGATTTAACGGGAACAGATTTTATACGTGCACTAGATAACCACATCTTAGCGGTAGAAAAATATAAAGCCTATGCGGTACCTGTACAAAATATAAATAGTTTTATAAAGATACCTGCGGTAAATGAATTACTTGTACAGACCAGGTCTAAACAGTTAATGAACCAACTTTTAAATGCTGCTATTAACCCATATAGTATGTCAGATTCTGTGTTACCTGCACCGTTTGTTACAAGGTTGCAAAGATTTTTTGTAAATTATGTTTTAGGTGGTAGAATAATTCAGATACCTAAACAGGCATCATCTTTTATAAATGCGTTTGAAGAGTTTAATTATTATCCCGATAGGTATAAGGCTCCAGGGGTTGCTAAGGGTGTTGTAGATATGGTTATGTTCGCTCAACGTATGGCTAAGTTCTATCTAGTAGGATTACCTACAGATTTAGTAGGTACTATAGTACCTGGTGTTAAAGGACCAGTTAGAAAAGCGTATGATTTATCCGCTACCTTTCGTTCTAGAGTACGACAAGGAATGTCTGGTGAAATATTTGTTTTAACCTCAGGGAGAAAAACATTTAAGCCTGCACCTCAACGTATGGATAGAAACGCTGTTATAAAACGAGGGTTTAGAACAGCGAGAGGATTGTTTACTACGGTTGGAGATATCTTAGGGGTAGCCCCTTATATAATATCCTATGAACAAAACCTAAAGAATGGTATGACTGAAGCCGAAGCATTAGAACTTTTTAATAACTATAATCCCACACAGCAGACACGAAGAGATACAGAAAAAACACCGATACAATTATCAAAAAATCCATGGGTAGGATTTATAACGATGTTTGGTAGTACTATATATCTTCAGATTAATAAGGTTATGTCTGGTATGAAAAATATTATGGACTCGATAGGTAATAAAAAAATACCAAGGGGGAAAGATGTAAGAAGCGTTTATACTAATGCCGCATTAGCTAATGCGTTGTTTGTGTTTTCGGGTAGTGCTGGATTATTATTCGGGGATGATGAAGATAGAGAAAAATTTTGGGAAGAAATATATAAAGCTTTATTACTTCAGTCTATTCTATATCGCCTTCCGGTGGTAGGGTCATTCGCTGAAGAGTATGATACACATGGTAGGCTTATAGCTATGTTTAAAGGAGAAAAATATAAACCTCAATGGTTTAAGAAAGGTGGGGCAGTTAACCCTATTAACAGTGCATACTATCAGGTGAAGAGAGACTTTAAAAGATTCTCTACACCTTTAGCTTTTGTTAAAAGTATAGCCGATGTAATACTGCAAATGAAAATCGACCCGCTTATAGCGTTATGGAACATGGCTATTGGAGAGGGTACGACAGAAGATTCGTATGATGCATTGGGTACACCTTATTCGGGTAGACCGGAGGAAGGTAAAAGAAAATTTGATGATAAAAAGAAAGACAAGAAGAAATCTAAAAAGGATAAAGATTCGGGGGACGATGAAGGAATGGAATTTGAAGAGCAAGAATTTATAGAAGAAGATAGGTCATTAGAGTTTGATGATGTAGAATTTGAGGAAGAAGAATTTATAGAGAGATAATAATTTATTCTTCAATTATACGTATAAACAGTGGAGTCTTTTCTCCTACATATGCACCTACGGTATTATAATAAAAATAATCTAAGGCTTCTTCATCTGTCATGCCTTCATCTTCCATAAGCACCTGTATACATTTATCAACATCGTATATTGCTACAGGGTTCATGCCTTCGCTTATACCTATCAAGGCACTATCAAATCCATCCGCTACCAGGCACTCGTTATCTGTTAGCTCTTCCATTAACATTTCTTTATCCATTGTTCTTTCTATTATATGTTGCTATTCTGTGACAGTTAGAGCATCGTATATCACACTTCTCCATCTCTTTTATAATAGTATTGATAGAGCAGCACGCATGTGCCATGTCTGATATATTTCTTTTCTTTTCCCCTCTCACGTGGTCGAAGTCTAATACCAATGGGTTAGTCTCTCCACAGTCCACGCAAGGGTGGTTGCTCTTGTATTCTTTTATAAACTCTCTATTCTTTTTTCTTTGTTTCTTAGACCATCTACTAGACCTAGCTATTATCTTGGCTTTGTTAGCCTCGTAATGCCGCTTAGATGCAGCCGCCTGGTCTTCCTTGTTTTTGTAAGGCATTAGATGTCTTCAGTAAGCGACTGTATTAAATCATTCAATACCTCTATCAACTCCTTAGCTTTATGCTTTGCCTGGTCATGGTTCCTATCCATTAGGTCTTCGTAAAGATTATCTCCGAAGTCGTGGATGTTGCTACATATAAACTCTACATGTGCAATCATCTCTATATCTTCGGTTGCTACTCTTGACATTACACATCAATTGCTTGCAGAAGGGACTTACCCATCTCTACATTAATTTCTTTTATTGCTTTGTATATTTTTTTGGATTGTTGTTTGGTTTCTTTTTTTTCTTTCATTAAAGAATCTGAACCAAGGTTGGCATACATATTACAATCAATATGTAAAAGGGCATCAATCTTTTTCTTGTCAGACCAAGTGGTAAACCCTAGTATCTTTTCTATATCTTCTATGTTATATCTACAGTCCATTGTTCTTTAAAAAAGGTTGCCTAACCCACTCTCCCAAGTTTAAACAGTCAGACAACCTTTAACCAATTATGAATCACTTACAGAAAGTAATAGCTAAAAGTAATTATTTTTTTTCTAATTCCAAATATTTTTCTTTTATTTCTTCATGAAGGTCGTTCATGTTGTGCATCATTCTCTCTACAGCATTAGATAAATAAGCACATTCCATGTTTAATTTTTTTAATGCATCGTTAATATCAAGCTTAAATACAGTGCTTATTCCTCCCGTCTCTTCACGCTCTGGGTCACACCACATTTTCTCGACCGACTCATAGTCTTCCTTAAACTTTTTATCGTAGATACATACTGCTTCAAATTCTTTTAAGGAATGTAAAACTGTAGCATGATTTTTTTTAAAGTATCTTCCTATGTCTGCTAAGGAAAAGTTACACTGCTCTCGTAAAATTTTATAACACATCATTCGTGCCTTTACATATTCAAACTTACGACTTGTTTTATTTAAATCTAAGTTTAATTTTTTACCGACAATATATTTAACTGTCCTTACCTTGATTGAATCCATTTGTTTTTTTATTTAAGTTAAGTAAATCTAAAAACTCATCCATATCTACCAACTGTATATCCGATAGTAATGGTTGAGACGAGGTATCTTTTATAACCTCTAATGCAAAAGTGATTGGTTCATCCTGGTCATTCATAACAACACCACCTAATACTGTAGAAACTAGTTCGTTAGTCTTTACTTTACCTAGGTTCTCGTTAATAAATTTTGCAATTTTTATTCCTGTTCTTATATCTAATTCTTGTAGTCCATCTACAAAATCATCTGTTACATCAAATAACTCCGTTGTATACTTCTGTTTTACATCCATGTTTTTCTAGTTCTTTTAATCTATATTCTTGTAAGCGGGAAACTTTCCCATTATCTTTTTTTATTTCTGAAAATAATACCTCACAGTTAGGAGGGATAGCTAGCAAGTCTGGGATACCATTCTTATTGGTCTTGATTAACTTGATAACATAATAACCTTCCGCCTCTAACTCTTTTATTCTTTTACTTTGAATCTGCTGCTCGGTCATGTAGCAAATGTACGAAATCTCTTTTAAAGTGTTTAAGGGTATAGTCCTTTTTTTTAATAACTGCCTTATATATTTCGTGTTCTATCCCACCCCTACTAAATATCCAATAGATATTATTCTTTAACCTATCCTTGGTAGTCATCCTATCTCTGCTCTGCCAATAGGATGTAGCACTAAAGTCTATGTTATAATATACCAAGCAGTCAGCTTCCTTTAGAGATATGCCTTCACGACCACTAACAATCTGCAGTGCTATGTTCTTATCTGTAGTATTAAAACACTCCAGGTCTTGACAGATGTCTTTACCAAATACCTCTTTGATTGCGTTAAGCTCTTCCTTAAACTTGTAAAAGATTCCTATCTTTTTATCTTTAAAGTATTCCTGTATAAACACTGCCTTAGTCAAGTCTAATACCATAGAGTTACCACTCTCAAACTTTATAGTTCCACTACATAACTGATGTACCTTCATCATAAGTTTCACTGCAGTGTCGGCTAGTATAACCTCATCCTTTCCCTCAACAACTAAATCTTTTTTTAGTTTAGTTATAATATTATGAGTGGATTCAAGGATATCAACCTCTAATATATTCTCTTTGGTATCTACAACAAAACCTGCATCCTTCTGTGTGAAGCTAATTGTAAATGGTGACATCATATCTAGTATACTTTGTTTACCTCTTGAGTAATCATTAATGTATAGACCGTTTATTTTTTTCTGTACTACATTAACATACTCGTGAGCAAACTTATAGAAGCTACGGTAAGATGTGAAAGGATTAGTTGGTATAAAATATACCTGGTGATACATCTGTGAGTAAGACTCCGGTGTTGGAGTCCCACTCAACAAGATGACATAAGGATTACTTTTATTAATCACCTCCTTAACTTTTTTTGTTCTACCACTTGGTTTAGGAAACGCACCCATACCATGAGCCTCATCACATATAACCATATCCCATTTAATATCGGGAGCCTTGTGTATACTCTCATAGTTTATAACAAACAATGATATAGAGTTAGGACACATCATCTCATGGTCTTTAACAATAGAGCTGATAGCTTTCTTCTTTGTTAAGAACAGTACGTTCTCTACATCTTTCATCCTATCGGCAATACCTAAGCTTGTTAATGTCTTACCTGTCCTAACCTCCATAGCTAGATATAAAAACCTATATCGATTTATTATATCTAACCCCTTGTTAACTATATCCTTCTGATAGTCTCTTAACTGTATCATATCTTTATATCTTTTTGCTTTTCATAATATGATTTCGTTACAAACTCAATCCACCTACCCATCATATCTCTACCCTCTAATGCTTGACATCCATACTTATATTCTGCATAAGACATCAACCACTTACCAAATTTATTTCTACTTACAGCCGAGGCACCACGCTGTGCGTAGTCGGGATATTCCTCAGTGAAATCCATAAACAAATCATTCTTATATATCCTCTTGTTCTTTAATAATTTAGGGTGAGGTTTAGTATCTAGTATACCACACCACTCGATAAATGCATGAGAGGTATCGGCAACTAACGTTCTAGTCTTAAGGTTTATAAACTCACTCTTCAGTAGACCATGCTCAAGATATAACTGTAGACATTGTATCATGTAGTTATCAAACTGACACCAGTCGTTATCGTTCCACTCACCAAACATCAGCTTACCAAATTCAACTAATGGTGTAAACTCTTTGTTATAAAATTGATTTAACTCTAAGTCCCACTTCCTTCTAGCAAAGGAGTTACCCTTCCCACGTATAGCATAGTTGGTAGTGATAGCAACCTTAGGTGACTTAGCGAATGGTATCTTGATAGCATCCTTGTTTTTCTTTTCTAGTGTCAACCCCTCTGTTACTACACTGAATAGCTTTTCAAAGTTAAAGTTCTTATGTACATCATCAAAGCATAGTATCTGTGTATCTGCCGACACTAACTGATAGGCAAAAGACTTCTCAAAATTAAAACTCTTACCATCAATTACTACAAGCTTCTTCATGTGTCCTAGCCCTGTCATAAATAATCCTTTACCCGTACCACCCTCCGGGTTGTCTGATATAACCTCATCGTTTAAGATAGTAGCAGGACAATAAGATAGGTTCTTCCAACCATGTAATAAGAAACCAATAGTAGATTCCATAGACCTTGTACGTGCATCACTTTCCCCTGCAATATTATTTATGAATACCTGGTAGTCGCAGTTGGTAACCTCACATATATCAAATACCCTATTGATAACGTGGTCCTTCCATACATACCCATTTAAATCTAGGTAGTCTATAGGTACAATATCATCCTTAGTAATCTTTACAGCACAGTTACTATAGTAAAGGTATGCTGTATCTTTGGTGTCCTCAATAAAAAATACCTTTAATGAAGATAGTAATGTAAGAAACTCTTCTCTAAAATATCGGGTACACTCTGCAAAGTAATTATAAATAGAGGTATCGTCTACATCTAATAAGAAGTTAAGTACAAAATCTTTTATCTGTTTCTCTGATGCGTGTTCGATAAGGTTGTTAGTAACCTTAACAAACACGTAGTTGTTACTACCTTCGGGACTAAACTTATAGAAACCATGGTCTTCTAAGAAGTTTTTAAATGATATATGTACTATCTTTACTACACCCTTTTCACTCTTTGTCCAAAACCTTTCTTCGTCTTGCTCCTCCTCTAATCTACGGAGTACATTATCTATAACTACATCATCTACATCTGTATTCTTTTCTTCTATAGTATTCTTTATCTCCTTCTTAGATAAACCTCTACGTATCTTTTGTTTAACGGTAGCCACCAACTCCTCATCCTCATAATACTTGGTACCAAAGTTCTGTGTCTGTGCATAGGCAGAGTTAATCGTACGTTTTAATTCAGCTTCAGTAAAGTCATCAGATACAAATGTATTCATAACATAACTTGCTACGGTCTGTGTTACACCAAAGTCATTGAATGCTGATGCTAGTATAAATATATTATTATTTCTCTCACCACTTTTAAATCCATACTTCCTATCCCACCACTTCATTAGTATCTCCACAATCTTTTTCTCATCTGTAATTGGTATAGTCTGTTTATCCTTATGTCTAATAACCTCTTGATACTCCTGCTCAATAATAGTATTGAATACACTAGACTGCTCATTGATATATATCAGTGGGTCATAAGACTCATAGCATACCCTTGATACATTCTTACATGTCTTATCAAAGTATGGAGAGTTAAAATGTTTCTCCAAGGATGTAAAAAATTTCTTATGGTTATCTACCTCAGCAGGTATCTTTACTAATACCTTTAGTCCCATACCACTAGGTGATATAAATACAGAGTAGGTATACCTATCCTTAGTTAAACTTTCTTTCTCCTCTAGTAATAGCTTATCGGATTCATAACCATCAAAGTCTAAACATATTAGACCACTATGCTCCAGTAGGGATGAATCATTTCGCTTTGAAAACTTACCACTAAAACATATAGCGGGTAGCTGTTGTTTAATGTCGTTTCGTTTTTGTTTATCGGATTCATCTCTGATTTCTTTGACTATATCTTTTGATGCACCATCTCTTATTCTTTCTATTATCTTTTGTACATCTCTGTAGAATGGTTGAGATGTATCCTTGATGTCTTTAAAAATTGTTACTTCCATTTTATTTAATTAAATCTGTTAAGGGTAATAATATTCCTTTACTTGTATCTGAATCCCCACCTCTCCTATCTCTGTCTGTTCCGATATATTTTCTGCAAAGTTCTTTTAGTTCTTCTGTCTCTATTAAAAACATTCTACCGTCTGTAATAAAGTAGCAGTAATAATCTGCTTTGGTATGGGCTAACCCACTTGGTTTATCTCTACTCTCATACTCCACATATATGTTACCTGTAGTGATAGCTTGCAGGTCTCTCTTTACTTCAATTGTTTTATTCTCTAACAATTTTTCTAGTATTCTTTCCGCTACTCTACCAACCTCAAGGTCATATTTAAAATCACTGTTATGTTTCATGTTGATTTTATGTTACTTACTTTCTAGTATTTATAGTACTTCTATCTTCTTTATGTTAATATGTTAATAAATAAATAAATAAATAAATAAATAATATATATATAAATAAGAAAAATATATAAGCTATATAAGACTCATTTGAAATCGACATATCAACATGTGGTAAGCAAAAGAAAAGGTCTCGTCAACGAGACCCTTTCTCTCGGTGTTTACATAATTAGAAAGGTAGGTCAGCCTCTTGTTGTTTAGGCTCTTCTTTCTTTGGTTCCGGCTTAAAAGTATCGACAGTAACATAGTGAGTCTTACCATAATCATCTGCACCGTCTCTCTTTGCAGACACATTTAGTTTGATGTAACGTTTACCGTTGTACTCAAACATGTGTTCCTTTGGTAGGTCGCTAAGACATACACTCATACTTACCATCTGTCCGTCAAATTTTGACACACCATTTCCGACATAGATTTTTTCTTCTGCCATAATAAAAATTATTTTTTATAAATTATTCTTTCCAACCTTTCTATTGTTGCCTCCATGAATCTATCACGTTCAGCTTGGGTTGTGATTTGTGTTGGAATCTCCAAAAACATAACCCCTTCTCTTTGTCTCTTAAAGAATTTCTTTAATGATATAGTTCTCGATATTCTCCGTAGCACTGTCACCATAAAACTTATTGTATATCTCCAGTGCTCTTTCAACTTTATTTTTTCCATACTCTAAAAATGTTTCGCTCGGTTCAAAAATTCCTAACTCAAACGTTGTCTTATCTATCACATAGAATACTAATGACTTACCAAACAACTGATTGTATAGCCACGCTTGGCTATCGTAGTTATACTTCTTAGCTGAGTACCTAAAGTCTTTTATATTACTTGTGGTCTTTAGGTCTATGATTATATCCTTAGTGATAATATCTGCCTTACCTTTCCACGCTATACCAAACAACTCTTTTATTGCCGGGACCTCAAACTCATTTCCCTCCTCATAGATGGCATCGTGAAACTCTAGGTTAGACTGCATGGTTTGTATTGCCTTGTCTATATCTTCCTTCTCTTTGTTAAGCATCATTAAGTCTCTGTTGTAATACTGTAGTCCTTCCTTATAAAGTTTAGTGTTACGACTCGATGCATCTATACTTACAAACTCTTCACTGTTAATCTTGTGTGGTTCTAGCATAGCGGTATGGAAGTATCTTCCAATAAGCATTGCCTTACTCATGGGTTTATCTTCTCTGAAATTCTTAGGGTCATTCAGTAGTGTAATGATATCTGAGTTAGATAAATACTGTCTCCCTAACTCTCCATAATAATGGGAGTCATCCTTTAATAACTTTAATGCTTCCATTACTTGATATGTTTAGACAATTCTTTCTTTACTAAAGGTTTTATCTTATACTTAGTCTCTAGGTTCTTAACTATTTTAGATAGACCAATATCTTTATTGGATGCTATATACTTGAGTACCTTCTCCCAATTATTATCCCCAATGTTCAGTTCTATCACTGCATTCTTTGATGGGATAGGTGTCTTACTTACAGGTGCAGATGGAGCAACTACTTTTGTGTCTTCACCAATCCATAGACTTAATCCTAAGCCATGCATAGCTATAGCCTTGGTAGTACTACGTTGTATTGCAGTGTTCACATCCATACTTGTAATCTTATCTACGGGAATAGATTGGTTACGGAAGTTCATAACGGGTAGGTAGTCTATATGTTCTATATCTCCCACCTTGATACCAACCTTTACATACGCAGTGTTACCATCGGTATGGTAGTTTAGTCCGGTATGTTCTGACTCATACACCATACGTTGAGCATTAGGATATTTATTCTTTAACATCGCCCAACTGTTTGCCCAACTGATGTAATCTAGTTGACCTTTCTTTTCTATCTTCGATGATACATCTATCGAGGA
>Ga0209232_1000737_pt1 | contig 18963 bp, 18 predicted proteins | sample ETNvirenome_2_60_FD_184066 | JGI IMG/M metagenome (GOLD analysis project Ga0209232, IMG submission 184066) | Marine viral communities from the Pacific Ocean - ETNP_2_60 (SPAdes) (version 2) | ecosystem: Environmental > Aquatic > Marine > Oceanic | place: Pacific Ocean | collected 2013-06-22
AGCTGGAGATTCAATCAAAATTCAAGCAGCAACTGGTAGTAATAAAATACAAGGTGCCATAAGTTATGCACAGATAGATAGATCACAAGAAAATGGCTAGACAAAAATTTACCCATTTTGTACCTAGGGCTAAGCCAAAGAAACGGCCTCGAAGACACAAAAAAAGTCTTTCAAAAAGCGAGAAAAGAGATTATAAACCTTACAACAGACAAGGCAGACCACAATGACAGATAAAGTTATAAAAATACCTGCAGAAGCTAAAGAAATTATCAAACATAAAAGGACATTAAAAGTATATGATAGCAAAGCTGATTTTGATGCTGATGTTGCTGATCCCAATACTGATACTACTGAAGATGATTTTAGACAAGACCTCGAAATAAAGGTTACAAAAGTTTCCATGGGTGTAGAAACGAAGGATTAATGGAGCCAAGAGGCGCAACTGAACTTCAACATGAGTTGTTGGAGAAATACGTATCTAAAGATTTATTAGATAAATTTCAAATATGCACATCTATTCCAGGAAAAGTGCCACTGGATCCCAGTAAAGTTAATATACTTTGGCAAAAAAATTCTTGGGATCAACCAAACTTGCAAAACTTTTTTAGAAATAAAAAAAGACATGATGAGTATGATTGGTACATTTTTAATTCACACTGGAACTTTGAAAAGTTTAGGTATTTTTTTCAATTACCAGAAGACAAATGTATGGTCATAAAAAATGGTGTTGATCATTTTCCAAAAAGAAAGATATACAAACAGGGTGAACCCATAAAGATTATACATCACTGTACACCATGGAGAGGTTTAAATGTCTTGTTATTAGCAATGCAGTATGTACAAAGTAAAAATGTTACTTTAGATGTATATAGTTCTAATCAAATATACGGAAGTGATTTTGCTGAAAAAGCCAATAAAGATACAGGAGCTTTGTTCGATCAAGCAAAGAAGTTACCTAATGTTAATTATATAGGATACAAACCTAATGAATATATATTAGAACACATGACAGACTATGATCTATTTGTATACCCATCTATTTTTGAAGAAACATTTTGTGCTTCAGCTTTAGAAGCTATGGCATCTGGTTTGCATGTAATAACTACAAACTTTGGAGCATTACCAGAAACTTGTGCAGAATGGCCTGTGTATGTTAACTACACAAAAAATTTAGAATTACTAGCTGTTAGTATTGCAGGCGCAATAGACGTTTGTGCAGGATATCTACATACAGATACAATACAAAATCATTTAGAAGAACAGCAAAAATACTACAAAAATTTTTACAGTTGGGATAAAAAAGCAATGGAATGGGAAAATTTTTTGAAAGGAGCCTTACGTGTCAAACAATAAGTATATAAATGAAGATACATACCAAACACTGCATGAAGTAAATATTGAAGTTCAATCAGATTATGAAAAGGCTATTGAACCATTATGGAAAGAAAAAACAGAACAATACAAAAAATTTGAGATATTTGTTGCAACCCCTGTACACAGTGAAGTATCAATACATTACACGCAAGCTTTAATAGAATTTCAACAAGAATGTTTTAAAGAAAAATTAAAAGTATCTTTTCATTTAATAAAATCATCTTTGGTTACACAAGGTAGAAATTTATCTGTCGCTGGTTTTTTAGAATCAAAAGCAACACATTTATTGTTTATTGATTCTGATATATATTTTCAAGGTAAATCTATATTTAGTATGTTAAAAGCGGATAAACACATAATATCTGTGCCTTACCCACTTAAAACTTTAATGTGGGACAAAGCTTTTGAAAAAATGAAAAAAGGTTTAATTCAATCACCTGATGACATTAGACGTGCACTACATACTTATCCAATGAAAGTGCCTAATCCAGAAAACATAAAAGTAAACAAAGGAGTCATAGAAGTAACTGATTCACCAACTGGATGTATGTTAATTAAAAGAGAAGTTATAGAGAAAATGATTGAGAAATATCCTGACAAAAAAATAGTACAAAAGACAGTAATTAATGGTGAATATGTTGATAAACCTAATATGTGGAACTTTTTTGATACACTACATGACCCAAAAGAGAAGACCTATAATGGTGAGGATTTTGCCTTCTGTAAGCTTTGGAGAGACCTGGGCGGTAAGTGCTATGCCTATATCAATGATTCAATAGTCCATGTGGGTGAACACCAATATCAAGGTAAGTTTCACGATGAGTTGATATCAACCAAGTAAAATGGTATTATTTAACTTTTAGATCTAAGGAGAAAATATTCTATGTTAAATTTGTTGCCCTACGCGTTAGCAGCCTACGGTGGTTATCGTGGTTACAGAGATTCAAAAGATCAAGGTATTAGTGGAATTAATAGATTATTAAATACAGCAACAGGCGCTGCAGCGGGTTACTATGGTGGTAAAGCTGTTGTGAATGCTCCAAGTGTACAAGCTATGTTTCCAAGTGCAGCACAATTTACACCCTTTACGCAAACACCTTTTGCAGCAAGTATAGGATTAGGTGCTTCACCAGCTGCAGGTAATTTATCAATGTCACAAGCAGGTGGTGCAACTTATGCTGATCAATTAAAAGCTATTCAAAACCAAAAAGAATCAAGTAGTCTTTTAAATATTTTAAAAACAAAAAAAGATGGTGAAATGGTTTACAGTCCAGGCAAAGTATCTGCAGCAATAGCTGCCGCTACTTATTTAGGTGGTGCTTTCGACAACGAACCTACAGATATTTACATGCCAGGTTACAATATGAGTTATTTAGATCTTAGAGATAAGAGACCTGGATATTCATACATCGATCCGGTGACAGGACAAGAAAAACAATATGAAAAAATGTATGCACCTGAAGAAGCAGGAAAAGGAGATCGAAGAGTAGGTCCATATTCTATGGTTAAACAAAGATTAAAAACAGGTGGACTTGCAGAAATAAAAAAATTTAATGAAGGTGGAATAAATTATCTACCATCAAAAATGACCCACGATGAAAACGATTCTAACAATTATGTTAGAGCAACAGGATATGTTGAAGACGGAGCAGGAGTTGGTGATAAAGACGAGGATACAATGTTAGCTCAATTAGCAGACGGAGAGTTTGTAACAAGAGCAGATGGAGTATTAGGTGCTGGAATCATAGCAGGTGCTAATCCAAATAGCATGAAAGACATGAGAGAAAAAGGTGCCCAATATTTCTATGAGCAACAGAGAAGATACAAAAGAGTATTTGATTTATTGAAGGATAGAAATGGCGACAGCAAACAAAAAATCAATTAAACCTTTAGTAAGTATTCTACCACTAGAGCCAAAAGATATAGATACTTTTTGGCCATTAGCAGAGTTTATGGTAGCAGAGGCATTAAAATTTTCAGGTAAGTATGCTGATGCTAAATGGATTCAAGATGAATTAAAAAAAGACATGATGCAATGTTGGATTATGTTTGGCTCTGATGAAACAGAGGAAAATAAAGTATTTGGAATTTGTGTTGGAAGAATAGGTGTATTGCCAAATTTTAACCAATACGAGATTGTTATTTGCACAGGTAAAAGAAGAGAATTGTGGGAGGATAATTTAATTAAGGCAATTACAGATTTTGCAATTGTTAACAAATGTAAGAGATTAAGTATTATGGCCAGACCTGGTTGGGAGAAAGTATCTAAAAAATGGGGATGGAAAAAGAAACATGTACAACTTGAAAAATGGATAGGATAAAATTATGAGTTTTTTTGGAGGAGGAAGTAGACAATCAGCACCACCTACATCACAAACACAATTTGTGAGAGAAGCACCTGGTATTGAAGAAAGAAAAATAGAATTGATGGACATAGCGCGTCAAGTAGCGCAAGATCCTATTAACTTACCTGACTATCAAGTTGCAGGTTTAGGAGCACTTGAACAACAAGGAATGAACTTAGCAGGACAAACAGGTGTCGGTGCTCAAACAGTTCAACAAGGAATAAATCAAATTAATCAAGCAGCAGCTCCTGTTGGTGCTGCACAAATACAACAATATTTAAATCCATATCAATCATATGTTACTGGAGAAATTGGAAGACAATCTCAAATGATGCAAAACCAAATAGCTCAACAAGCTATAAGATCAGGAGCTTTTGGTGGTGGTAGAGAAGGTGTGCAACAAGCAGAACTACAAGGTAGAACTTTAGATGCAATGGGAAGAGCACAAGCTCAAGGTTTTAATACTGCACTTGGTGCTGCACAAAGACAACAACAAGTTGGATTAGCTGCAGGACAACAATTAGGTAATTTAGGTGCGGGTCAACAACAAATGAGACAAGCAGATATAAATCAATTAATGGCAGCAGGTGGAGTACAAAGACAACTTGCACAATCAGCACTTGATGCTCAAAGACAATCTACTTTACAACAACAATACGAACCATACCAAAGAGCAGAATTCTTAGCTAACTTGTATGCTCAAGGACCTAAAACTCAATCAGGATTAACTATGGGAACTGCGCCTTCAACTAGTCCATTAGCTCAAGCTGTTGGTACAGGTATAGGTGCGTTTGCTGCTTATCAAGGTGTAAATCAAAATCAACAACAAAGGTAGGTCTATGTCCTTAAACAAAGTATTAAATAGACCAATGTTTAGACAAAAGGCTTTAAAAAAAGGTCATCTAAAAACTATTAATGCACAGACAGGTATTATGGTTGGGCAACCGACCACCGGAGCACCAGTTCCAGCTTTAAGAAAACCACCAACATTTATGGAGAGAATGTCTGTGAGTGCACCAGTTAGATTTTTAAAATCAGGTATTAGTATTCCTAGTGTAGGTGGTTATTATGCAGGAGATAAAGTTGGACAAGCTTTAGGTATTGAAAGTGAATTAGGACGAATGCCTTTTGGTTTAGCTGGATCTTACTTAGCAACTAGGGCGTTACCTGGATTAGCTAGTCTACCTGTTCTTACAACTGCAGCTTTAGCGGCAGGGCCAGCATATCTTTATTATGCAGGTAAGAAAGAAAAAGAAAGAATTGATGCAATGAGTCCAGAGGAAAAAGAAATTCATAGACAAAAATCTATGCAATTTGGAACAGATGGTTATTTAACTGATGAAATGTTTGAACAACAGTTTGGTAAGTTTGTTCCAAAACCACCTGAAAAAATTGAAACAAGAAAAACTGCAACTATTGGTCCTGGATCAGGAAGAGTTGGATTTGGTAATAGAACAAAGAAAAAAGAAGAAGAATTAAAACAAGAAGGTGATCAACTATTAACTGAGAATGTTGTTACTTCTGATAATGTAGCTAATCTAGATAAAGTACAAGAAAATTCAATAAACATGAGACCTGATGTATTAGCATCAAAAGATCCACAGCCATCTTTACCTGATGATCCTAAACTAACGACAGAAGAGAATAAAAAAGAAAAATTAGAAGATAACAAAAATTCACAAAATGAAATTAACATGGGTGGTATATCAAATGATACAGATTTTAATAAAACCATTGCTCTTGCTAAAAAATATTATGATGAGGTTTATGAAGGAAGAGGATCACAAGCAAACTTAGTTTTTTTAGCTAACTTAGCATCTGGATTACTTACAGGTACTACTAGAAAATCTGGTATTGGTGGTGCTATGGAAGTATTAGGACAAGCATTAGGACCAGCCGTAAACAATTATGCAACTATAAAACTAAAAGAAGGTGAGCTAAGACAAAATGCTAGAGAAACATCTTTGAACGCTGCAATAGATCATATGCAGTTTTTAAATGAACTTGCAAAAGAGGATGATGTAGAAAGACCTAAAAGAACTGGAGGTGTAATTCAAATAAGAGGAACTGATGGTAAACTAAGAAATTATAAAGGTTATGAATTAGAAGATGGTACAAAACAAATGGCTGCTGGAATAGGCGAGGATGGAAGAGAAACATTTGTTACTGTTGCACAAGGTACTCCAATTACAGATGGACAAGGAAATGTTATCGGACAGTTTGAAGACTTTAAAGAACAAAAAACAATTAGCTCAAGACTTACTGATTTACATGATATTCTTGGAAATAGATATGATGCCTTAGCAACAGCTCGTGAAGTGTTAACAATTATTGGCCAAGAAGATGCAAAAGCCGGTGCTGCTTTAAGTGTTGATACATTTACAAGAAGACTATTAGGTGTTGGAAAAGAATTACTTGGTGGATCGACAATAGGTGATTTAGATAGTGAAATGTCTAATCTTCAACAATTATTTAAAGACGAAGTTGCTGCTTTAGATAGAGCCCTTGCAGCGGGTGAAATTACTGAGTCTGAATACGAAAGAGAAAAGAAAGCACTAGATATTGGTGACTTTAAAGAGGGAGGATTGTTAGCTGAGGCAAAAGAAAGAATACTTAAAAACTCAGGTAAAAAAGGATTCTATTCTAATCTATCTAGAGAAGATCAAGAAACACTTGCTGTGTATGAAACAAAACTTGTTTATGCACTTGCAAATACATTTAAAGATCAAGACCGTTTAACACAAAGAGACATTAACGCTGCTAAAGAAATTGTAAACATATTTTCTTTATCAAGATCATCTGCTGATGTAAAAGCTTCTATTCAAGCGATTGCTAGAGGGCTAGAATCAGATATTAGAAGACAAGAAAGTTTATTTACAGCTGCTGGTGGTCTAGAACAAACTTTACAAGATTTAAGAAAACTAAAAGACTTTACAGCATTTGAAGGGGATACAACTATTGCTTCACAGTTAGCAACTGATTTAGGAGTTGAAGATATTAAAAAAGAATTAGAAAAAATGGAGTTGTAATGGCAACACTTAAAGAAATTCAAGATGCTATCAACAATAAAACTTTTGATCCTAGTAAATACGATAAAAGAACTAGACAAGTTATAGATGCAGCGATAGATAAAGGATTGCTTACAGGCCCTAAAACAGGGGAACTTATGAAACAAAGATCAGGTGCTGCTAAAGATGTAGCTACTATTGAAGAAGCAATTAAAAATCCTATTGGTGTTCAATTACAACAACAAGGTAGTTCACTTGATGGAAGATCAGAAGCAGTGCTTGCAGGAGATCTTATAGGTTCTATCTATCCTTACGTTGCAATGAGAAAAAAAATATTTAGTGCTGTTAAATCAAAAGTACCAGGTAATAAAGATACAGGTCTATTTGCTAGATCTAAAATTTTCAATAATTTTGCAGATAAAATGACAGCAAGACTACCTGGTAGATTTAAACTATTAGGTGGTGCTATGAAACTTTTGGCTAAAGTAGCTGATCCAACTGTAGGTAGGGTGTTAAAAAGCCCTCTAGGACAGGCAGAGATCGCTTCTGTGCTTGGTGGAACTGCAGGTGCAGGGGTTGGGTCCATAGGATATGATATTCTTAATGAGACGGCTGGAACAGCCGTTTTGGATGCAATCGCATCAGACATGGAAAACATGGATAAAAAAGAGGTAGATACAGATATGTTAGCGAATGCAGCTGATTCTATGTTTACAGCTTTGATGTGGAACGCTGGAGCCGCAACACTGACACCAGTGATTACAAAAGGTTTAGGAAAGGTAGGACGATTAGCTATTGGTGCAAAATCAAAAGATGCAAAAGAATTGGTAAACATAGCAAGAGACAAAGGTTTACCACTTCCAATGGTTATGACAGCTCAAGAAGGAACTGGATTACTTGGTGGTTTTGCAAACAAGTTTTTCAAAGTCCTTGGTATTATGCCATTCATCAATGGTATTGGAAGAGAAGCTTTGCAAGGTGCTGAACAAAAAGCAGGAAGAGAATATTTAAATAATTCTGTTCTTAACTATGGACCACTTATTAAAACAGGAATGCTATCTGCAACTATTTGGAAACAAGCAGACGAAGCGTTTAAACAAAACTCAAACTTGATTAACGCTAGCTATAGGGCGTTTGATACCTTAGCTGATACGATTGGCAATCCAAAAGTTATTCCAACTAATCATGTAAAAAAAATGGCTAAAGATTATGTTGATGAAATAGCTTTACAATATCCAGGTATAAGATCATACGCACAAGATGCTTTAGGTAATATAGACATGAAAGAAATTGCAAAGTTACAAGGAACAGGAGATCCTCTAGCTTTGTTCTTTAGATACATGAATTCAATCGATGATTTTGTAACTCCAAAAGAATATAAAGGTATGATTACAACTTTAAATAGAGCAATTGAAGGAACTACATATCAAAACATAAGACCTACGCTGTGGTCTATCAGAGAAGCTTTAGAAAATGATTTAAATAGTTTTGGTGCAAATATTACAAAAGAAACATTTTTAAAAGATGAAACTGTAAAAGCATCTTATGATGTACTTGCAAAAACAAACAAAGCTTTAGCTGATTCAAATATAGACATGATGGTCAAAGAATCAACGCAACTTAAAGATAAATTATATGGAGCTAATGATACGTTCTCTACATTAATGAATTTTTACCAAAGAGCTAATGCAACAAAAATATTTAGAGATTACAATGCAACTACATTTACCAACAAAGCACTTGCAGGTATTGGTGGTATGGAAAAAAGAAAAGCACAGAGATTTTTTAACGATCTTGCTAATGATGTATTTACAAGAGGTGACTCAACTGCAATCAAACAATTTAGACAATTACTAGGTGCTGATAAAATTGTTTCTAAAAAAACTGGTCAAGCAATTGGTATAACTAAAGGTGGTGGAGAGGCGTTGTTTAACGCTGCAAAAGCAAGATGGATGTTTAATTCGTTCTATAGAGGTTTTGATTCTGCTGCATCTCCTGCAGGTAGAACAATGATTGATGAGATCATGAATGATGCAACTGTAAAAACAGGTATCAATGGAACTGTTGATGTTATGGAAGCAATGGTAAATAAAGGAGATGTATTAGATCCTGTATTAGATTTTAGCGTTGATAAAGTTAGAATGGGTAATGGTGTATTTGATGCAACTAAAATTAAATTTAGTCCAAAAGATACATCTGGTTTTAACATAAATAAATTTTTAAGAGAACTTGGTATTGCAGATCCTACAGATGATGTAGCTAAAGAAAAATTAATTACAATTTTAGGTGGTAGATCACAATCAAAAGAGTTTGAGAAGTTTTTAACTTACATGAAAGCTGTGTCAGACACACCTATTGCTGATACATCAACGTTCATGCAAAGAAGATTACAACTTGGAGGTCTAAATTCATTTACAGGTGCTGTAGTTCTTGGAGGTTCAGCTGCTGTAAACCCTTTAGCTCCTGCATTATTTATTTTATTAGGAAGACGTGCAGGTCAAATACTTACAGACCCAATAGCTATGAGAGCTTTTAATGATGCCCTTAACCCTGAAGAGCAAATAGCTTTACTTACAGGTAAAAAGGTTGGTGATGGCGTACCAGGTGTTCTTGGTATAGGTAGAAGATACTTTAAAGGTAGAGATATTCAAACAGCTGCAAACATTCTAAAATCTCCAGGAGTTGTTGGAAGATTAGGTTTAACACAGAAAAGAGAAGCTTTTGCTAGATTGTTAAATTATTTAAATGAAAATGATGTAGATGTACCAAAAATAAATGCAAAAGATATTACACCTGAACAAATCACAGAAAGAATGCAACAGTTAGATGCATCTGTACCTGCACCTATTTACGATGAAAAAACAATACCTAAAAATACTTACGAAACATTGTTTGCACAAGATTTCTCAGGTACATCAGGTGATCTACAAACTGATAATAATGCAGTTACTTTTTTATCTACTGCTACACAAAAAGAGGCAGAGGTAGAGGCAGAAGAAGCACCTATAGAACAACAAGAGAAACAACTAGTTATGGAAGATCTACAACTTGAAGATCCTGTAGCTTCAGCTCCTGCTGCACCAACGCCACCGAACACCGGACAAGTGACATCACAACAAGTAGCTGATTTGTTTCCAAATGATCCAACTTCAATAGCTGCTGCAAGAAGAAGAGAGGCTGGTCGTGTCTAAAGAAGCTTTACAAAAAATAGAATCACACGAGAAACTTTGCAGAATAATGCAAAAACAAACACATGATAAAATCAACAACTTAGAAAAATCAGTAAGCAGAATAGAAAAAATTATGTTGACTTCTGCAGGTGTATTAATTACAGGTATGGCATCAGTCATAATTGTATTAATTACACAATGAAATTATTAAAAAAATATCCTTACAAACACTACAACAGATTTTCAGACACAAACGGAAGAAAGTATTTAGTTGATAACGTAAAAGTACCAAGTGTAACAAACATACTTGGAGCTACAAAAGATAAAAGATTTTTAGAAAACTGGCGTAGAAAAGTTGGAGATGCTGAGGCTGATAGAATAATGAGACAAGCATCAACAATTGGAACTGAAATGCATCAAGTTATTGAATATGCTTTAAATGGTCAAGGTTATTACAATGCTATGGAAGAAGGTAGCAAACCAAGAATGATGGCTAAAACTATTTTAAATAATATTAAGTTAGATGAAATATGGGGTAATGAAATAAGTTTAGAATATGAAAATAAATTTGCAGGCACATGTGATTTAACTGCATTGTGTTATGGTAAACCAAGTATTGTTGATTGGAAACAAACTAACAAACCTAAGAAAGAAGAATGGGTTGAAGATTACAAATTACAACTTGGTGCTTATTATTTAGCACATACTAAAAACTATGGTCCAATAGAACAAGGTGTCATATCAATGTGTAGTAGAGATTTACAATACCAAGAATTCCGACTAAATGAGTCGGATTTAAAAGACTATGGTGATAAATTTTTAGAGAGATTAGAACAGTATAATAAAATTATAGAAGCCAGCTCTTAAGATCTTCTTCTCCTAATGTTTTTGCAGCAAGCTTACCTTTACTTGTAAGTGATTTCATAATAGCCTCATCTAATGTGTTTCTTGCAACAATATCAATATAAACTACAGTTCCTTTTTGGCCCATTCTGTGAGCACGATCTTCTGATTGCATTCGGACTTCTAAGTTATAATTATTGCTAAAATAGATGACAGTATTGCAAGCAGTAAGAGTGAGGCCAAAACCCCCGGTAGTAGGATTACCAACCAAAAAACGACATTGCTGATCGTTTTGTATGCGATCAACAGCTTCTTTTCTATCTTCAACACTAACTTCTCCATAAATACTCACAGTAGATTCAGGACCATATTTATTTACAAGAAATTCTTTTATTTCATGTATGTTATATAAATAATTAGCCCATATAATTACTTTACCATCTGTTTCCTCTAGTGTCTCCTCTAGAGCATTAAGTTTTTGTTTATGTAATTTTAATATTTTACCATCATCATCCTTAGTGAAACCATTACATACCTGGTGTAACTTTATTATTTCTGTTAACTTATTTGAAAACGATATCGTACTATCTTCAACTATCGCTAGCGCAGATGTTCTTAAACGATCGTATATTTTTTTGCCTTCACCCTCTAATTCGATGTATCTTCTAGATCTTACTTTTGGTTTTAAATCTAAACATTGATCTTTACGTATACGGGTAGCAAAGCCTTTCATTTTCTCTTCAAGTTCTTCTAGTCTTTTGTAGTATTTGGGCACCGATATGTATCTACCTGATCCAACTGGTATATCAGTCATTTCTGCGTAACGGTTTCTAAAAGCAAGATAACTATGAAAACCTAATAATTCTGGACTTAAGAATTGACATTGTGTAAATAGATCCAATGGAGATTTTGTTATTGGCGATCCTGTTAGTATTCGCTTTATATGAGATATTTTTCCTAGTGCTAAAATGTTTTTTGTTCGTTTTGCTTGTCTGTTTTTTATTGTGGTTGATTCATCCAGTGCTACAAAATTTAATTTATTTCTTGTAAGATAATCCACACAACCTTCTAATCCCCTTTTAGTTGATAAAGCTTCTACGTTTATTAGAAAGATTCTAAGGTGCGAAAATTCATTTAGTTTGAAATAATCTTTAGGTTTATCTATATTCCATTTATATATCCTATACTTTATAACATCTGGCATATGAGTTTCTATCTCAGATTGCCAATTAAGATATACTGATTTAGGTGCAATAATTAAACACGAATTTATTTTTCTTTGTAAGAATAAAAAAGCAATGTTATCAATAGTAACTTTAGTTTTTCCTGTACCCATCTCCATAAAATATGCCCAATTCTTTTTTTCAGCTGATTCTTTCAACGCATTACGTTGGTGCTCATAGGGTAGAGTTTTATAAGGGTAGATCCACATCCGAAAACTTTTTATATTTTTTTCTTGCAAAGATCAAACAAATAATTTATTGGAGCCTAGGAGGATAAATATGGATATTGAAGAAATGTCAAAAATTGACATTAATCAAGATAGTGTAAAATCTATTTCTGATAAATGTAATCACTTAAAAGATCTTAATAAACAAATAGAACAAGAAGAAGAAAAACTTTCATTACTCAAGCACAAAGCTAGAGATATGGAAGAGAGAATAATTCCAGAGATGATGCAGGAAGCTGGTGTATCTTTGCTGAAGTTAGCTGATGGTTCAACTGTAGAAGTAAAACCATTCTATGCAGCAAAAATTCCTGAGTCACGTGTTGACGAAGCGTTCAGCTGGTTAAGAAACAGAGGTTATGAGGATTTAATTAAAAATACTATAACTGCAAGTTTCGGCAGAGGCCAAGACAACCAAGTCTCGGAACTTATAAAAGTTTGTGAGGACAATGGTTTTGCTTACAATAAAAAAGAAAAAGTAGAACCAATGACTTTAAAAGCTTTTGTAAGAGAGCAAGTCGAAGGTGGTAAAGAACTACCTTTTGATTTGTTTGGTGTGTACATCGCAAATAAAACGAAAATAACGAACAAATAATAGGTAATAATATGAAACTAAATGACGGAAAATCGAACGAAGTAGCGATTAAAAAAGAAGCCGGTGCAGTTGCTGCAGTTAATATTGAGCAATTCGCTGATACGGGTTTTGATAATGTAGATTCAAAAAGTCTAGCATTACCATTCCTAAAAGTTCTAGGACAACTATCACCACAAGTTACTCAAGGAGATAGCCAGTTCATTGAGAGCGCAAGACCTGGAATGATCTACAACACAGTGACCGATGAACTTTATAATGGACAACAAGGAATTACAGTTATCCCTTGCTATTATAAGTTGGAGTACATTGAATGGAGAGATAGAGGCCAAGAAGGAAGCTCTGCTCCTATTAATGTATATCCTGCCGATTCGGATATCATGAGTAAAACTACCAGAGGTGACGATGGTAAAGACAGACTAGAAAATGGTAACTACATAGAAGAGACAGCATCTCACTATGTAATGATTGTAGAGGAAGGTAAATCTTCAACTGCATTAATTACTATGAAGTCTACTCAAAGAAAAAAATCTAAGAAATGGAATTCTATGATGATGTCTTTGAGAGCGAAAAGAAAAGATGGCAAAGGGTTCTTTAAGCCTGCTCCATTCACTCAAATGTACAACATGAAGACTGTTTTAGAGAAAAACAATCTTGGATCATGGTACGGTTGGGAGATTGAGCATAAAGGGACAGTGGAGAGCGAAGAAACAATCAAAGCAGCTTTTGAGTTTTATGAAACTTGTAAGAAAGGTGCAGTGAGAGTTAACCACGGAAAAGAAGAATCAGTAGAAAAAACTCCATTCTAGTATGGACCTACTTGACAAAACCCTGGAGGAGTTTGTAGAACTCTTCCAGGGCTCTACTACATATTTTGGTGTTTCTAAACCAACGGGTAAGAAAAACTCTAAAGGCAAAGCAGAATTCAAACATTGGGTTGAACCTAAACCAATAACAATTGAACATTGGAAACAACATTTAAAAGGAGAAGCCTATTATGGATCAGTTCCCATTCGAGATGATAATACATGCAGTTGGGGGGTCATCGATGTTGATCGTTATAATATACAGCATCAAGAAGTTATATCGATTATACGGAAAAGAAAATACCCACTCGTACCATTCAGATCAAAATCCAACGGACTCCATCTAATTATATTCATTGATGGTGTAGTTGCTGCATCTTCAATGCGTAAAAAATTAATTGAGATCGCATCAGACTTAGGTATCAACGATACAACAACAGATATATTTCCTGCACAAGATGAAGTAGATCTTACACCTGAGAACTGGGATGAAAAGAGAAAAGGTAACTTTGTAAATTTACCATATCAAAAATTTAATATGACAACGAGAGTTGCAATGGACGATCAATGCAATTCAGTAAAACTAGAAAACTTATATGAGTTTGTAAAACAATACAGACTTACACCTGCAGAATTTAAAAAATTAAAAATATTTCAAGATGATGAAACAAAAGACTATCCACCTTGTGTAGTAAACTTTATGAAAAACAAAGTACAAAAAGGTGAAGGTAGAAATGATGCAATGTTTAATGTTGCAGTGTTAGCAAAAAAAATTAATCCCGATCCTGTTATGTATGAAGAGTGGACAAGAGAGATGATGACAAAGGTTTGTAGTGAAAAGCTACATCCAAAAGAATTACAAAATATATTTAAAGGTGTTGAGAACAAAGAATATGCTTACAAATGTAAAACATCTATTGCTAGAATGCATTGTGTATCAACTGAGTGTGTTAAACGTAAACTTGGTATTGGTGCAAACGAAGCTTTGCCTGAAGTTGGAAAACTTATAAAAGTAAATTCATATCCTGAACCTTATTGGATTTTACCTATACAAGGTAAATCAATTAGACTTTCAACAAAACAATTATACCAGCAACAATTACTTGGAGAACAACTCCTTAACTTTGATATTGTATGGAGAGCATTAAAACCAACTAAAAGAGATCCAGATCCATATAGAGATTGGCTTGAAGAGTTAATTGCAAACAAACAAGACATGGAAGGTTTTGATGCAGGAGAAGAAAGTAGCGATGTATTTAATTCTAGGATGGGAAGATTTTTAGAAGATGTTGAAGATACTACAGAATTTGACCAAATAGATAGTGGTAATATATGGCGTGATGAAACAGAAATGAGATTTAAACTTGAGACGTTTAGAGCTTTTATGAAAAAAATGAGTTACAATTGGAATGAAAAAGAATGTACAAGATTCTTAGAACAAGGTGGAGCTAAACCCAAAGCTAAGTTCAAAGGAATTCAATCTAGACATTGGGTTGTGACTTTACCAAAACAAAGTGAGCATAAGAATAAAGATGTCAAATTCGTTAAGGCAAAGGCTGCGTGGGAAGACAATTAAGATCTTTGGACCACCTGGCACTGGAAAGACAGAGAACCTCTTGAAACGTGTAAAACGTTATCTTGAAAGAGGCTATTCTCCTGATGAGATATGTTACGTATCTTTTACAAACAAAGCTGTAAATGAATGTGTAACTAGAGTTAGACAAAAGTTTAAAGGTTACGATGAGGATGCATTTAAATATTTTAGAACACTTCACTCACTAGCAAGACAACAGTTTGCAGAGATACCTGTACTAGATCCAAAAGCGGACATGCTTATGTTTCATACACAGTACGGTACAATTAAAATTAAATACAAAGAGGGCCATGATGATCAAAAGGTATACAACAATTGGTCTCTACAAATATATGACAGGGCAAGAAACATGAAAGTTGATCCTGTGTGGCTATACAAACAACAATCTAGAAAGGCTGTACGATTACAGCAATTTAAATCTATTATTAATGGATACGAAGAATTTAAAACAATGGAGTTGGAAAACGGACAACGGACACCAGACAGGTTAGATTTTACAGATATGGTACAAAAGTTTATAGACGATGGATTAGTTGTGCCTTTCAAAGTATTGATGGTTGATGAAGCTCAAGATCTAACACCTCTACAATGGGACATGGTAGTTAAGATGTCTGAAGGTGTAGAACGTGTGTACATTGCAGGAGATGATGACCAAGCAATTTACGAATGGAATGGTGCTGACGTAACTTTATTTCAAACATTTCCTGGTAAATCACTTGTCCTTAAAAAATCTGTAAGACTTAATAAAAATATACATTTCTTTTCTAAATGTTTATTGAACTCCATGGGTAATAACAGAGTGCCAAAAGAATTTTATTCTAATGACAAAGAGGGTGCAGTGTATAGATGGAATGGTTTGAAAAAAGTACCTTGGGACATGGATGGTAGTTGGATGGTGCTTGCAAGAATAAACGATGTAAAAAAAGAATTACAAACAGAAGCAAAAAATCTTGGTTTATATTACCAAGATCAAAAAAATAATAAATCGTTTGATCCAAACCAGTTTTATGCAATACAATATTGGGAAAAAATATGCGATGGGGGCAGCATAAACAGAGAAGAAGCTGTAACCATGTATGAGTATTTATTAAACATAGACCACGGATACCGGTCATCGGACAGTAAAAAGTGGAGCTTTGCTCATCCAAATCAAGTGTTTACATTTGATGAATTACATTTAAGGTGTGGTATGCGAGACGAAAAAGGTCCATGGAATCAAGTATTTAAAAGAAAGTTTAAAGACAAGGACAAACAATATTTTCAGAAACTTATGAATGAAGGTGTAGATTTAACACAACCACCAAAAATTATTATTGATACAATACACCAAGTAAAAGGTGGCGAGGCTGATAATGTTGTATTGGCAAGTAAATGTAACTTCCCATCTCATTTTGATAAAAAGAATTTAGCAGATAAAGTAAAAGAACTTAGAGTATGGTATACAGGTGCAACAAGATCTAAACAAACATTACATCTGTTAGGTACATACCATCAATACAACTTTCCATTAGGAAAGTATTTTAAACAATACGAGGCAAACTATGCAAGATAAAAAACCCGCACTAAGAATTTTATCATTAGGAGCTGGTGTACAAAGCTCAACAATGGCTTTGATGGCAGATGCAGGGGAGTTTGGTGTTAAACCTGATGCAGCTGTTTTTGCAGATACAGGTTGGGAACCTAAACCTGTCATACAACATTTAGAATATTTAAAGAGTGTAATAAGTTATCCAATACACATAGTTAAAAAAGGTAACATTCAAGATGACATCATAAAAGCTCTGTCTCCAGGAGGCAATCAATTTGCTTCCGCACCATTTTATACTTTGAACGAACAAGGTAAAAAGGGAATGGGACGTAGACAATGTACAAGAGAATATAAAATTACTCCAATTGCAAAAAAAATTAGAGAGATATTTGGATTAAAACCAAGACAAAGATTTCCAAAAGATAAACACATAGAAGTTTGGGTCGGTATATCAACAGATGAAATAATGAGAATGAAACCATCAAGGTTTTGGTGGCAAGAAAATAGATGGCCTTTAATAGAAAAGAAAATGTCTAGGCAAGATTGTTTGAAATGGTATGAAGGAAAAGGTTTTAAAGTTCCTGTAAAATCAGCTTGTATTGGATGTCCATTTCATGATGATAACTTTTGGATTGATATGAGAAACAATAGACCAGAAGAATTTGCAAGTGCTGTAGAATTTGATAAAAAGATGCGAATGCACAATCCTAAAGTAAAAAACTTTGTACACAGATCTTGTGTACCTTTAGATGAAGTTAAATTTAAAAACGATGACGGGCCAGATCTCTTTAACCAAGAGTGCGAAGGCCTATGTGGAGTATAATATGCCAGATAAAAATATGTTTGACGAAGCCTTTCCTCAAGACACGCAGGTAGGAGGATCTCACTACCAACACTTTATTATTCAACCGTGGACTTTTATAAGAAAGAATGGTTTAAATCCATTTCAAGCAAACGTAATTAAGTATGTGTGTAGATATTTATTTAAAGGTAAATCAATTGAAGACTTACAAAAAATTAAACATTATTGTGATTTAGAAATTGAACATTTAAACGATGCCGAAAAAAAGAAATGAAATCATTTATTGTGAAAAGTGTAACCAAGCTCACGCAGTTGTAGTTCATAAATATGATTACTATTGTGCAGAATGTTATATATTTTTTCTTGGACTACCAATCAAAACAATGAAAGTAATTGAAGACACTAACTTTAGTAAAAGGAAACAATGACCCATCAACTTAATTTTGTATATAACGACAGTGATTGGATAGCTCCTGCAGAGTATCCTGACTTATCTCAAGCTAAAGAAATAGCGATTGACCTGGAGACAAAAGATCCAAATTTAAAAACAAAAGGATCTGGTTGGGCAACGTTTGATGGTGGTATTGTAGGTTTTGCAGTAGCAGCTCTTGGACAACAATGGTACTTTCCTATTCAACATGATGCAGGTGGTAACATGGATTTATCAATAACCTGCGCATGGTTTCAGGACATGTTAAAATTACCAGCTACAAAAATATTTCATAATGCAAGTTATGATGTGGGTTGGTTGTTGGTAAATGGTTTTGAAATACGTGGACAAATAGTTGATACTATGATTGCTGCAGCTTTGATTAATGAAAACAGATTTAGTTTTAGTTTGAATGCATGTGCTAAAGATTATCTTGGTGAAATAAAAAACGAAACTTTTTTAAATGAAAAAGCAAAGGAGTGGGGGATAGATCCTAAAGCTGATCTTTGGAGATTACCTGCAGGTTACGTTGGATTTTATGCTGAACAAGATGCAGGTTTAACTTTACGTTTATGGGAAAGATTTAAAACAGAGATATCTAAACAAAGTTTAAATGATGTGTGGGAAATGGAAATGGAACTGTTACCTATATTGATTGAGACAAGAAAGAAAGGAATTAGGGTTGACGAAGCACAGGCTGCTAAGTTAAAAAAGGAATTTAAACAAAAGGAGTCTGAGGTTTTGTCTAGTATAAAATCTCAGACCACACTTGATGTAGATATTTGGGCAGCTCGATCAGTAGCGCAAGTGTTTGACAGAATAGGTGTTGATTACCCACGGACACCGAAAACCGGAGAACCTAGCTTTACCCAAAATTGGTTAGTAAACTGTGATAACCCGATAGCGCAACTAATAAGACAAGCACGAGAAATAAATAAATTCCATTCAACATTCATAGACTCCATTCAACGTTATGTTCATAAAGGTAGAATACATTCTGAAATAAATCAACTAAGATCTGACC
>Ga0209232_1000738_pt1 | contig 18961 bp, 18 predicted proteins | sample ETNvirenome_2_60_FD_184066 | JGI IMG/M metagenome (GOLD analysis project Ga0209232, IMG submission 184066) | Marine viral communities from the Pacific Ocean - ETNP_2_60 (SPAdes) (version 2) | ecosystem: Environmental > Aquatic > Marine > Oceanic | place: Pacific Ocean | collected 2013-06-22
ACTTTTAGAGACAATGTTTTTTGATTTTTTTTCTTCCTAGTGTGGGAGCAAAAAGGGCAATTTGCCTTGTGCTGACCACTACCAAGTCTCAAGGCTACATCCTTGATCGAGTGTTTAATTTCCATAATTTTCTCCTTACTACACAATTACTAATTATTCTAAAAATAATTATTCGTCAATAAGAAATAAAATTTACATTTATAATTTTAATATATATTTATAATATTAATATATATTTATATATATAATATATATTTATATATGGAAAATTACATATTCAAAGATCTAGCTTGAATAACTTTCTTTAATCTCTCCCCTAAATATCTAGCTATCAAAGGTTTGCTAGTTAATATTTCTTTAATTTTATTAGACAAATTTTCTGAGTTTAATGTTGCTAAATCACAAACAGCTACAAAATCTTCAGTTAAAATCCACTCCCCAACTGATATTTTTTCTTTAGCAGTACCAAGATAAGCATCAGAAATCGCTTGGCAAATCACATGTTTCCAAAGTCGAGACTCTGATGTGAGTTCGTGGTGTGTCTCTGTCCAAACCCCAATAAACAATTTTTCTTTTGACTTGTCTGTCATTAACATAAATTTTTCCTTGCATACAATCCAAGATCACACTTTCGTCTAGATCCGGTCTTCTAGATGCATAATATATAATTAACTCTACTTTTACGTCATTTTCAATAAGATTTTCTAAAGTAGGGCATTGCTCTGCAAAATTTTTCTCATAATCTCTAGCTTTTTGAGATTTTATAACTCCCATTCTTTTACCAAAATTGACTATTTTTCTAGAGTTTGCCTTAGATGCCGGTTCTCCATAAATGATAAATTTAAAATTTTCTTTTATTTCTGTTGACATTATTTTACCTATATATATATATTTATACTTGCATAACAGGAGATTGACATGAAGATTACCAATAAGTTTGGTATGCCACAACCATTTGTGGACTTTGCCATAAACGACAAATACAGTAAAGGTAAAGCTGATATATCAGTAACATCACTAATCGATAGTCCTAGAGTTAGGATTATGAAAGACGTTTATGATGAAGACGTTGAAATTGATGCTGTTGATATGGTTTGGGCATTATTTGGTACTGCTGTACACTCAGTTTTAGAACAATCAAATCCATCTAAAGATATAATAACTGAAGAAAGATTATACTCCAAATTGAATGGTTGGATATTATCCGGTGCTTTAGATAGACAAGAAATAATTAACGATGTTACGACAATAATTGATTACAAAGTTACATCTGTTTGGTCAGTTATCTATGGCAAAATAGAATGGGAAAGACAGCTTAATTGTTATGCTTGGCTTTGTAGGAATAAACATAAATTAACTCAGCATAAAGTTGGCTCTTTAAAAATATGTGCGATATTAAGAGATTGGAACAGAAGAGATGCTGACAAAAAAGAAAACTATCCAAAAGCACCTATAGTATTTGTTGATATACCTATGTGGGATGAAGAGGCTACACACAAATACATTTCAGAAAGATTGTCATTACATCAAGAGGCTCAAGTAGGTTATGATTTAAATAGTGAACTTCCATTATGTTCTGATGAAGAGATGTGGAAGAAAAATGATACATGGGCAGTTAAGAAAAAAAGTCAGAAGAGAGCCTTGAGAGTTTTAGATAGTGAGGAAGAGGCTATCAAATACATTGATTGGCACAACGAAACTGACAAAGCCTACACTAAAAAAACAGATTTAGAGATAGAATTTCGTGGTGGCGAGTACACACGATGTGGCAACTATTGTTCAGTTGCTGATTTTTGTAACCAATATAAAGAGAGGATAAAATGAAACAAATTGATGATGATACCATTGTATTGGAATGGTGTACGGAAGACGTACTACAACAATGTGATTGGTTAACAAAAGAACAAGCACAAGATGTGTTAAGAATGTGTTTAGATAAGCACGATTGTAACATTGGATTAAATTGGGATGTCATACATTGGATTTCTTGTGAAATGTATCCCAAACACTCAACAAAACAAGTTTAAAAACAAAAGAGAGGATAAAATGAAAGAACAAAAAACAAAGCCTAAAAAGGTAGTTAGAAAAGTTAAGAAAAGTGGTGTTGTAAAACTCAAACCATCTTTTAAAGAGCCTACAAAGAAAGAGGCATATGAAAAACATATAAGAGAGGCAACTGCAAAATCACAAAACAAAACCAATAGTAGTGTTTTTCGTGATATAATTGATGCCATTATTGACACAATCAAATCCAAATTGAGAATAAAATGAGTGACAGAATTGATCTTTGTTACTTGCCTACAAATGGTTTGTGCAAAATTAATGAGATCTTAGACGATAGTTATTTCCCTAAAGAAAAGGAAAACATAATTAGTCAAGAACTTATTACATACGAAAGAACTGACGTTGGTATAAAAAAGACCACATTCCAAAGAAACTTTACAAGTAAAAGTCATTACGACAGCACAAGAAGTGAAATTCTATGTTGGGAAAAGTAAATGGAAAATGCACTTGAAAAGAAAAGAGGAACTTATTTAGGTTTTTTCAAAGAGGGAATAGTGGATGCTTTCTTCAATAAGAATTTATACGAGGAAAAGAAAAGTTCTTACTATTACAAATTGGGATATCAATTTGGTTTATTTTTAGAAGTGAAATTAAAAGAGAAAGAGGAAGAAAATGAAAGATGAAGTACCGGATAAGGTTAAGGAAACCTTAAAAGAAATTGGAATGACAGCACAACAAGCCGGTTGGAACTGTCATGGAACTTATGTCCTTTTACATAAAGCATTAGAAAAGGTAGCTGTTCACAAAAAAATTATCTTTAACGAACCAACTGTTTTAGAAAGTAATTCTGAAAAGAAGATTGTCAGCTTACTTGTTACCGGCAGTATGGGGGATAGTTCAGAATGGTCTATAGGAGAGGCATCTCCATCAAATAATAAAAACAGTTATCCATATGCTATGGCTGAAAAAAGAGCCAAAGATCGTGTGATATTAAAGCTAGTTGGTCTTCATGGAGATGTTTATGCAGAAGATGAGGCTGATGCTTTTAAAGAAGAAAGACCGGCTGAAATTAAAGGTGGCACTATAGATAATGGATCTGAGGAAATAAAAGAAGATCCACCAAAAGAGACTATGGAAATAAAAGAGGTTAAATCCGGCAAAGTAGAAAATGTTAATTTAAAAGAAGATGTTGCTAACATAAAGCAAGTGTTCTTAACATTTATGCCGGAAGACAGTATTGAGGAACTGCGTAGTTTTAAAAATTCTAATGCAGAGGCTCTGAAGACGTTGAAAGAACTAGATGCTATGGCATTTGGGGAAGTATCAACAGCCTTTATTGCAAGGGCAGACAAAATCAAATCCAAACAACAAGGAGAATAAAATGGAAACTGATTACCCACCAAGTGGCACTCTATTTGAGGCTAAAGTTAGAAAGACAGATAGGTCTCCGGACTATACCGGTCAATTAGAATTGCCACCGGAAGTAGTAGAAGACTTGGTAAAGCAAATTAAAAATGGAAACCAAAAACCTAAATTAAGTTTAATAGGTTGGAAAAAGATTAGTGGTAAAAGTGGAAAGCCATTTTTAAGTTTAAGAGGAAATGTTTTTGAGGTTTACAATCCTAATGATCAAAATAAATCTTCTCAAGACAAACCAAGCACATCAAACGATCATGATGCATTAGCTGACATATCATTTTAAAGGAGATTTAAATGGAAGAAGTAAAAGCAAACACAGATGCACTAGGTGTTCCTAGTGTAAATTTCGAGGCTGTAAAAACATCTATGATGCAAGATAAAAATGGCACAAATATTAGGCTCACAATACATCCTAATGATGTACCACCACAGTTGCATAAAGATTGGGTTGGCTCTAGATACATGGTTGTTATGGTTAAATTAAATGAAGATGGCACTCCGGAAAAAGGGGATAGTGATGTCACGAATGAAGTTTAATGATGATGCTGTAGAAAATAATGAGTATGTAACTATTGAGGGGTTGTCTAAGATGCTCAATGTATCAAGACAATCTATAGTTAAAGTAATAAACGATACGGAACGTAATTTCCCAAAACCTTTTCCTTTAATGAAATCTGAAAAACGAGAAAAAAATATTTGGAGTAAAAAGGAAATTAAAGAATGGCTTGAGGAACAACGAAACCAAAAAGTTACGTAAAGTTATGACTAGGGCAAAGTACGAGACGCTAGAAAACCTCACAGAAGAAAAAAATATATTAGGATACATCTCACAAAAGTGGGATGTATCTTGTTCTAAGATGCCAATATCATACAAATTAGATTATGCCATGTACAGAGACGATGAATTAGTAGGCTTTGCTGAAGTTAAGTCTCGCACTCATGCCTTCAGAACATTTGATACATACATAATTTCTTTATCAAAAGTAATGTCAGCTAGAAGATTAGCATCTGTCACTAGCACTAAATCATTGTTAATTGTAAATTGGAGCAACTTAATAGGTTGGATTGATTTTTTTTCTGACTTCTCTGTTCGACAGGGGGGTAGGTCAGACAGAAACGATTGGCAAGATCAAGAGCCAATGTGTCATTTTGATATCAATGATTTTAAATTAATTTCGGACTCTGTTTCATCGGCAGCCAAAACAAAGGAGAGAGAAGAATGAAATTAGCAGATGGATATGACGATGCATTTATAGGTAGTAGCATAAGTGCATTTAGTAGAAAACAAGTAGCGATATATGATTACGATAAGTGTTTAATGATACTAATGGTTGATTATGGAATGGATGAAGAAACTGCATTAGATTGGTTTCATTTCAATGTAATAGGATCATGGGTAGGGGAAGACACTCCCATATTTATAAATCAGCATAAAGTTAAAGATATAGATGACTTCAAGGAGGATGACGATGAAGAAGAATGACAATGTAAACAGACCTAATCATTATAGAAAAGGTAAGGTTGAATGTATCGATGCGATAAAATCTGCATGCGAAAATGGATACGAGTACTATTTACAAGGAAATATTATTAAGTATGTTTGGAGGCACAGGCACAAGAATGGCTTAGAAGATCTTCAAAAAGCTGAATGGTATCTTAAAGAACTAATAAAAACAAAAAAGAATAAGTGAAGCTGTGTTTCCCGTACCGGGATCTAGTTGAACGATACTAAAAGTTTACGTAAACTTTTACTACTATCATGCATCGTGTACAGATCTATCTTTCTTTAAGACCTACTTCCCTCATAAGCACAACACCTTTTCTCATAAGCTCTTGGATCTTTTCAGTTCTAAGTCTTATGAGCTTTTTCCTAGTCTCATCCGGTATTCTAAGGTTTCTTTCCAATTCTCTTATTTGCCTTAACATTCTATTCCTAGCATTGTCTATAGCTTTAAATCTTCCAAGTATCCTCAACTCATCACCGTACCTAGCACGAAGTCTTCTTATATCTTCTATATCGCCTCTTCTGTTTGCCAAATCTAATCTAGCAAATATAGTAAACAATCCTTTTCTATTTTCTAAATAAGTTTGTGTGTCTACTCTTTCAGACGGCTGGGCAATAACCTTACGTAAAAAAGGTATTCTTGATTCTATGTTGCCATCAAAGTCTCCGGTTATAACATCCGGTATAACTCCAAAAGCTAAGTTTCCAAATCTATTAACTGTAGCACCTGCACCACCGGTTATAAAATCAATCCAATATTCTATAACATCCGGAGACCAATCAACTATACCACTTTCAACTTCATCTCCACCGGTAAGACTGTTTAACTGATCTACTATAAACTTAGGTATAGTTCCGGTGTTGCCCCAATACTGTTGACTGTCCGGTCTAGGCGAAGATGCGTACATAGGACTTTCCTTGTATATAGGATCGCCTCTATAGTTTTTATTTATATACAATTCTATTACAGGATCTAAAAATGTTGGCATAGCATATGTTTCAAAGTTTTCTATAGCACCAAATGGACTTAATGTTTCCATAGTTGTGTTGAATATAGAGTTACTTGCTTGACCAAATGTGTATTCGCCTCGTGTATAGCGACTTAATGACCTGCCTAAGTTAACAGCCATGTTTAATCCATAAGCTAATGGTATCTTAATAAACTTCTTGTCAGACAATCCCATACTTGGAAATACCAAGTTATGCTCCAATGTGTAATCGTCTAGATCATCGTACTGCTTTATGCCATTATCATCTTCATCATCGCTAACCATTGCCATAAGTTGATCTTGAAGCAATCCATAAGCAATCATACCTAGCCATATCTTTCTAACTCTTGGAGACCTTCTAGCCGCCATGAGCAAAGCCATACTTCCTTGTAATGAAGCATTATAAAACAAGTACAATGAATTCATTGCAACTTTATCTTCTCCACCTTTTGCAAAGTTTACTGTTACATCTCTCGCTGCTTCGGCAGCCCGTGCATCAGAGAAGCCTCTTTTTTTCAAAGCTGTGAACGTAGCGACACGAACACCATTTTCAACTGCTGTGTTGTAATCGTCTAAAAACTTTAATAATTTTCTAAATCCTACCTTATGTAGTCCTTGATTTTGTGTGCCACCAATATCATTTAACAACTTGCCCATGTTTTCCATCTGGTCTTGTACACTAGACATCATGTTTGTAGCATTTTTGCCACCGGCTTTTACAAACTTTAAATATTCTTGCGACCAAAAACCATCTGTGTTTTCAGTTCTTAAAACATTTCTTATACCTAATATTGCTTTACCTGTTGATAATCCTATCTCTTTTGTAATTCCCTCTAGGTCGTATTGCTGGGCGTTAACAAGAGCAGTCTCTAAGTCTTTTGCTAAGTTTGGTATTACGAAAGCTGGATTGTATGTTGTGTTTACGTTTGACAACCATTTATTTAACTTAGCCAATCCTCTGATAAAAGTTCCATTTGTTTGTGGATCTGAATGTAATTTTAGAGATCTTGCTATTGATCCACTGTAAATGTTTACGTAAACTTCTTGTCCATTTTCTTTTACTGCAAATTGATTAGAGTTCATTGGATCTTTAGTGGCAATGTATGCAATATTTTTGGACATGTCTGATGCCAACTGATCGTTTATAGCGACAGTTCCATCTTGACTTTCGTTTTCACCTCTTATTAATTTTAAAAAAGATACACCTACTTTGTTTCTTTCACCTCTATCAATGGCCCTCTGATTCTGTGCTATAGCAGATGCTAATATATTCTCTGCATATTTAGTTCCTCTACCTTTTGCACTTCTATCCTCATTGCCCATAGCTCCAAATAGATTAACTGTTTTTCTTTGTCTGTTTAATCTGTCGTCAGTAGCTTCATCAACTGCATCCATGTCTCCTCTAAGTGGGACATAATTTTTATACTCTACTCTTTTATCATATGTTTCTTGTGTAATAAGACCTGACTCAAGTCTTTTAGCATTTGTGCTTTCTATTAAATTTTTTGTAAGATCAACTATATTATTAAATATAGTTTTATTTTCTGCATTTAATCCATCAAACCACTGCAATATTGCTGTAGCTTCTGCATTAGACATACCTGAACCAAGTGGTCTTTTATGATCTTGTATAATCTTTTTATTACGCTCTTTAGCATGTCTAGCGTATAATAATACATCAGTTAATACTAAATTATTATCCACGCCAAGCTCTAAAGCAGTTTTTACAAACCCTTCTTGCCCTGTCTCTTGCGCAGCGGCTTGTGATAGAGAGGATAAATTATTTAATTGATCTTCAGTAACGTTAACTTTTTTAACTTCTTCTAGTATTGGCTTTACTATAGTTTCTTCTAAGTCAGTTAATTGTGCGCCTGTAGTTCCATGTGAGTTCTTTTCTTGCAAATATGTATCAGCAACATCAGATATATTATATCCCTTGTCTCTAAGGGTATCCATCATATCTGCAATAGGTTGAAATGAGTCTTGAAACTTTGTAACTATTCTATTTGCGGCATCTCTTCTAGTCTTTCCCATCATAGGAAAAGAATTACCAAACTTATTTATTATACTTTGAGGAACTATTTTTAGTCCTTTTTCTATAATTCCTGCTAAATTATTGTATCTTATAGTTTGTTGAGATTCTTCTATATAAGAATCATTTTGTATAGCAGTTTGTTCTCTTGGTGTTGCTCCTGTAAGACTAGCCCTTATGGCTGATTTTCTAATCTCAGTTCCTCTGGGAGCGACTCCTCCAGTTCTGCCGTCATCGGTGGGATCCCCTCTGGATAAGCGAGATCTAGATAGTTCTCTCTGGTAACTGGAATCTCCAAGCTCTGCAGATACTGTATCAGACTGTCCTGACCACGCTGGCGCTTCAAATCCTGTTGTCGTTGCATCTAAAACCTCCTGTCTTGCTTCGTCTATGTTTATATTGCCTTCAGTATATCTATCCCAAATATTTTCTATTTGAGCTACTTTTTGTTCATTAGCTTTAAAAGTATCTTTATATAACCCTCTAATTGCTTCCCATGTAATAGACTGCATTTGTCTAGGTAGTATACCTCTTTCATTTGCAGCTCTTTCATAAGCCTCTGCTAATAAACCATAAGTGCCATATGAGCCTGAAACAGATGAATTAGGTATAATACCAAACTTTTCTGCCCTACCTTTCTTCGTATATAGACCAAAATTATGATCAACTTCCAAAGATTTACCACTTAATGGTTTTAAATGAGCGGCTGCAACTGCATGTGTATCTATAGTAGAGTGGCCCTCAGTAGACATAGGAGTAATTATATTATTATAAAAACTTCTTATTTTATGTCTTTTACCCATAACTATAGATATGTTTTCTAAAGACGGATCATCCATAACATCAATAGCTTTTGATATTTCAGATAAACTTCCCCACCCTGTTTTCTTAGGCTGACCATTCTTTGTTCTTGCGTAATCTAAAAAATCACCTTCAGGTGTTACTATTCTGTGACCTCTGTCATTATATGTTTCATCGAATATTCTTATCCACATAGCTTTATGCATAGGTAATTCTAAGCTATTTAAGCTATTTGAGTTTCTTCTTGGATTACTTATATGATTTAAAGCGGCTTTATATTTATCTTTGCCAAATAATTTTCTAGCAGTCTGCATCATCTCCGGGGTGAACTGTATGTTACCAAAGTTTTTAGTTATATCTAAAACTCTTTCAGCCAGTGATACATTCATGTACCAATCTTTTTGTGGAGATTGAGCTGCCATAACAGCTGCTATAACTTCGGGTCTATATCCATACTCTTGAGAAAATCTATCTACTATAGCTCTAGCACCATCATACCATCTAGAAGATCTGTCTCTTGTTTCCGGGTCTATTAAATCATGTATAAATAAAAGATTGTCTTTTGCTGCTTCAATGTAATCTTCTATTATTTCTAAATCTGAAAAGTTTGCGTAAAGTTTTGAGTTTTGAGATATATTATATCCCTTGATAAGGTTGGCTGCTTTTCTTGCAAGCTCTTTATCATTTCTAATTGCATCTCCATTAACAAACAACAAACTCTGTAATGGATCATCTTTTCTTGATTGTGCTGTAGGAAATCTTGTACTTATAGTATGCTCTTGCCCCCGCGCTACAACAGCAGACCTCATTAATCTAGTAGCATCATCTCCACGCTTTTGATTAATTTTATCTTTATATGCCTGATTGTATTTTTGAGGTTGATATGTTTCTGCTATTTTCAACTCATTAAACATAGCTGCGGTAAAGCCACGACCTGCTGATTTAGCCCAGTAACCACTCGCACCAGACTCTTTTATCATGCGCTCCATCGCGGTTGTTATATAAGCTACTCTATTTGCACCTGATAAATTAGGCATTTCTTTTGTAGCTTCTGCATTTGCTAATGCGTTATAACCATTTTCATCTTTTGCCCAATCATACATGTCATTGTAAGGCACTTGTATTTCATAAATGTTTTCGCCAACATTTGGTTCTGGGTTATAACCATCAGGATCTGTAATATTTATGGCATAATAACTTCTAGCAGGATATCCCGGATAGGTTCTTCTCCTCTCTTCACCGCGCATGAATAGATTAGACCTTTGTTTTTCTGGGTCTACGCTTTGTAGGCCCTCAATAGGAGAGAAATGTGTAAGTGTTACTGTACCTTCCTGCGTGACTTCAGGTTCGCTCCTCTCTTGTAATGGTTTGCTCTTGCTAAGTACATCTGCTTGTCCTCCTCCTCTTCTCTCATATCTTCCTCTGTCGCTGGAGTCATCTCTAACTCTACTAAATTGTTGACTTCTTCTTTTGACTTGTTCATTGATTTCTCCTTCTATGTCATTTGCTAAACCATCTTCCATAACAAAATCTGATAATATTGTTACTTTCTGTTCAGCGTATTGTGTTTCTTCTGCTTTGTTTTTACTGTTTCTATTCTGCTCACCTACAGCATCACTGTAGTTTACCCATGAGTTTTGACCTCTTGTTTCTGTGGTCATAGCTTTAGCAGCTAATGGGCTATACATTCTTACATGAGCTTGCCATGCGTTCTCTTCTCCTCTTGATGAAAAAGTAGCACCCTCTAATCCATGACCAAAATAATCATGAACTATTCTAAATAAATCATTATATCTTAAATCTTGACCATCGACTATTTCTCCGGTCTTGGCTAACAATGGATTATTATCTATATCTTCCTGTGTGAAAGGCTCAGTGCCAAAGCCTGAGTCTGTTGGATACACCCACATATGATTATTATTATGAAGATCAGATAACATATCTTTTGATCCATTTGGATATGGCTCAGACTGACCTTCTTTAATCATCTCTATTTTTACGCCTGTAGCCTTTACAAACTGCCATTGCTCAAATGTTTCATCGTTCATAGCTTTGTAAGCATCCTGTACATCAGGATTAAACGGATCATGAACAGCCATGTCAAAATCATTTGCGATTCTTTTTGCTAAATCAACGTCAACAGATACATATTTATCTTGTCTTCTAGGAGCAATATTCTTTGAAGCTAAATAATCTGCTTTTGCTTTTTGGACTCTATCTAACGGTCCTAATGAAGAAGAGAACAAACTAGGTAATCTATCCATGCTATATTTGTAGATCACATCTGATGGCGCACCACCTTCAACTTTAGGAGCCTCTGATTCAAGCCAGTAATCAACTTCTCCACCTTTGCCATATACTTGATTTCCAATAAAAACTACTCTGCCACCGTTATATCCTTTAACCGCATAACCATCAGAGTCAGTAAATAAATGAGTACCATTTACTTGCGCTCTGTTTTCATTGCCCATAAATCCCGGATTAAAACCAATTATATGATCCGGACTATCAACTATTTCTTGTATTTCTTCTCTTGTTAACTGTTGTATTTCACCTACACCGGATGCCATAGGATGTTTTGCAACTTTGCCATTGTATATATCAGCTCGAGATGATTGTTTTATGTCAAACTTTACATCATTAGCTAATGCCACTGTATGATCATAACCAACAGCTTCGCTATATTTAGTTCTGTCTTTAGTGTTTACATTGTGTATTGATTGAGTAACTTGTTTCTTACCATTAGCAAGTGTAATAAAACCATTTAAATTAGGTCTTATTCCAACCAGTGTACCATTTGGCATTGATCTGTTTTTAAATGTTTTAAGTTTAACATTCTTAGGCATGGCATCATAATATTCTGTATCACCTAATACTTTTGGTATGTAAATTCTAGAATTTCTTACATCTTCTCTTTGATTAACATCTAGGTAATCTCTATCTGGCCGATCTTCCCTAGCCCTTCTGCCTATTTGTTTTTCTTGATCAGTTGTTTGTATATTATCAAATATAGCATCTATATCTTTAAAGCCTTCGTTATTATGAACAGTAAAGATGCCTTTAATAAAACTAATAATTTTATCAAATAATGATTTGGGCTTTCCACCAAGATTTAATTTACCAGATGCATAATCTCTATACATCTCTGCTATAGCTTCCTCTGCTATTTGATCTTGTGTAAGTCCTTGACTAGAGTACATACGGGTCGCTCTATCTAGATATGTGTACTCTCTTACTTGCTTCTTGCCTTTAACTACTTTTACATATTTTCTTTTAGCTACAGCTTTTTCTAAAGCTAGATATTCTTCATTAGTAAACAATCCTAAATTTTTAAGTGCATGTATAACTTCATGATTCATCACACCTGATAATTTTTTTTGTAACTCAAGATTGCTCATGCTTGGATCATATATCTCCATAGCTAAAGCTATTATCTTTTGCCCATCTTTAGTGGCTTCAAATGTTCCTTCTGTAATACCTATATCAGCTTCAGCAGCATTAATTGATCTTTCTAATTCAGTTTCATCAATTAAGTCTTTGCTACCAAAACGTACATCAGCAAGACCTATTCTTGTTAACTCTCTTCTTAATGCGCGTAACACTTGCTTTTGTTTTAATTTATACTCTTCTTTAAGCTGTAGCTCGGCACTATTATCAAATGCTTTCTTTGCCACATAGTTAGGAACTATGTTAGTTGCTTTAATTTTATCTTGTTTTTCATCTAGTCTTGTAGCTTTGTTCTCTAAATCAAAAGCCATTCTTTGTATGTCAGAATACTCTTTTCTTAATATTTCTAACTGCTGTCTATTCGTTTCTAACTGTATAGCATCATCTTTATATTGCTCTTGAGCTTCTTCTAAAGTTTTTTGAGCTTCAATATTTCTTTTTGCCAACTCTGTTAAACCAGCAGCTTGGCTTTCCATATCAGCACCTGACTCTTTTTCAACAACTCTAGAGGTATATTTACCAGCTTTAATTATCTTGCCATTCTTTACAACAGGTGGTGTGTATTGCAATGCACCTTTAGCTAACAAATTATTTAATACATTGTCAGCTTCTTCATTAGACATCTTAGTGCCTGTAAGACTAAAGTTAGGAAATAACTTATTTATTCTAGCAGCTATACGCTTTACTTCTGCTCTATTAATAACTTTTGCTTTTAATATTGTTTCTGTAAATTTATTAGCTACGCTCTTAGCATCAACATCTTCTATCTCTGGAAAGTAATCTTTCTTTTGTTGTTGTCCTGTTAATATAGGCTTTTGCGTTGCTCTTTCTCTATTAGCAGACTCAATACCAACAACTTCTTCTATCTCTTGCAATGTAGCTGGAGCATCGACTTCAATGTTTTTACCAAAGTCAACTCTTGCTTTTCTAATCTTATATGCTTCTTCCTGTGGCAACTTTCCTAGCTCAACAGGTAAAAATGGTGACTTTAATTCTTTTGATGCTTCAAGTGTTTGGTTAATCTCTTCTTGTTTTTTTATTTCATTTTGTAATTTTTTCTCATTATCTACAAAATTCTGTGTGCTTTGATCGTTTGCAACATCACCAAAGTCAGATAGTTTTTGATCTTTATCAAATGTTTCATCTACAATAGTGCCTTCTGGCGCGGGTAACTGTAATGTTTGTTTTGATTTAATAAAATTAGCGGCATTTCTTAACTTTTCATTTGCCTCACTTGTCTCATCATTTTGATCTTGATCTAATTGTTGATACTTAGTATCTAGTTTTTTAAGCTGTCTTCCTCTTATACTGTCTATTATAAGATTTAATGCAGCACCTGCACCACCACCGTACACAGCATCATCATAAGCACTTTGACCAACTTCTAAATCAGGATTATATAAGTTCTTTTCTACTAAATCTTGTAATAAACCTGCTGCTAATTCTTGACCACCTTCAAATGTACCAGCAACCAAAGATCTTTTTAATTTACCACTTATTGTTCTTAATGCATCATCTACTTTATTTTTAGGAACTTTCTTCAATATCTTCATTGCTGTTCCTAAACTTCTAAACATATAAGATATTGGAGCAGCTTCTGATAAACCTATTACGCCACTAAGAGCTATTGCATTTCTTTTTGTTTCTTCATCAATCTCTCCACCGTTTTCAATGAAATTTGCCATTCTGTTCATTTGATCTTGAGATTGTAAAGCTGAACCTTGTATTGCCGCTGTGCCTAATGCAGAAAAACTAGCACCTTTTGATGTAGCGCCTAATAAAGACACACCTTTAGCCACCGCGGTAGAAGGTATGAGAAAAGATAACATAGAGCCAAATGCTTGACCTGACTTACTAGCAACACTTTCATTCATATCAAAAGTGTCTTGTATGTATTCGGATGCATTATTAGAAAATGATTGGGCAGCTTTACCTATACTGGTTGTGCCTACATCTTCTCCAAGAATAGTTTCTCCTAAAGCGGCTAAACCACCGGGTATTTCTGTAAATGATCTGGCTACACCACCTGCTGTAGACTTGGCAAAATCAATTAAGCCACCTTGAGAATCATCATCTTCTTCAGGTGCAATAGCTAAAACACCATCTTGCCTATCTACATATTGTTGTATAAAGGCATCTTCTTGTTCTGTTGGCCTGCTACCAGCTATTGCTATAGGATAAGTATTGCCAGTGCGTTTACTTGTTACATTAATTGTACCCATTAAGAGTTATCCAGCAGCTTTTTTATTTGTTTCTATACTTGCATTTACCATCGGCAAGTTTAGACCTTTGCTATTTAAATAATTATATAAAAATCTTTCTTCAGCTTTTAAAGCCGCAAGAACATCAGCAGGCAATTCTGCGTTAACAATACCCATATCACCTTGCTTTCCATACAATCTGTTTCTTAATGCCAACAATTTATCATAAGCCTCTTTAGTTGTAAGCTGTGTCTTACCAACAGCAGTTGCTAACTTAGCTCTAGCATTAATTAAACTAGTAACTCCATCAGCATATCTTTGTTGTGAGTCACCAAGTGTTTTAAGTCCAGCTTCAGCAGCTTCACCATAACCCTTTTGATCCATTAAGTTTAAACCTACTTGAGCTAATGCCATATACTTATCAAAATCTCTGTCTTTCTTTAATTGAGCCATAAGATTGATAATTTCTTGTTCAGTATTCCCTATACCTCTACTAGTAGATCCATCGCTAAATATATAATTAGATTCTGGTTTCTCTTTTTTTATCTTGTTTTCTTCTTTAAATTTTTCAGTATCTTTTTTTTCTTCATTAAAAATTTTCTTTTGCCTAGCTTTATCAGCAAATATATTTATTTTTTTATCAGACTCTTTAAAATCACCTTTATCAATTCTCTTTTTTATATTTTCTTTAATAGTATCGGAATCAATCAAGTCAAGAATACTTAAATCTGATTGATCTCCATAGCTATCACTGTAAACATCTTGATTACTTCTTCCTTCTTTACCTAATTTTTGAGCAGCTCTATTTACAAATAAAGGATCTTGAAAAGGAGCAAACCCACCATCTACTCTATTATCTTTAAATCTATCTATATCATCTTTTATTGTAGGGTATTTGCCTAATGCTCCACCAATAATTGGGGTATCAGGAGTTATAAAAGGATCGCTCTCACCGGTAACAAAATCTAATTCAGTTAAATTACCACTATCTTGAAGCATTTTTAATGTTTTTGGATCTAATTTATCTGCAGCATCTTCTGCCATTAGTTTATCGTCTAATGATTGTTCGGATTTAGTGGATGCGGCAGCGCTTTTTATGCCAAATATATTTCCTAAATCTATATTTCTAGCACCAAAATTCTGTGTTGTAGGAAAAGACAGGTCAGCTGTTAATTTTTCACCACCACTTTTATCTCCAGACAAAGAATCAATACCAGATAATAATTCATTTACATCTGTTACATCTTCCGTTTCAGAGGCCGCTACAGCGCTCTTAATAAGATTAGGCCCTAGATCACCAGAATACCCCTCAAACTTAGCCATAGCAGGTATTAAAGCCTCTTTAACAGAAGGTTTGTTAAAGTCAACAGGATCGTCAACACCAACACCTAAAGAGTCAGCTACCATTTTTGCATAATTTTCATTGTTTTTATTATTATCAGTTGGTGGAGCATACCTATTAATAAAATCTCTAATTGTTGTTATACCTTTGTTAGCATATGTTCCTGACAATCTAGACATAGCTCTTAATCCAAACTCTGGAGATGCATATGTAGCATAACCTTTATTCTCTCCTGTTTCTCCTATAAAACCAGCTCTTCTTATATTACCGGGATTATAATTTCTATCGGCAAGTGATAAACCATTAGCGGCTTTTACAACACCACCTTCTGCATATCCTTCTACTTTACCACCATTCTTCATAGTCTTTGGCATCATAGACCCAATACCACCAGACTCTACACTTTGAGGAGCCATAGCCTCTGACATACCCATCATACCTTGTTGCGGCACACCTGCAGAAGCTACAGCTTCTTGAGCTACAGTAGGTTGAGCTTGAGCCTGTCTAGCTTCAAAATCACCCCTAACTCTTTTTCTTCTGTTCAATTCTGACAAAACAAGAAACTGTGGTGTAGAGCCACTAGGCTGTTGCATCTCTTTAACAAGTTGATCTTGTGAAAAGTTTTTTAAATCATCTTGTACTTGTATTATATTCATCATAAGCCAGTTATCCCTTTATATAATCCTAGACCAGCTATTCCTGTTCCAAGCAGATCTTTTACAGGATTGTATTGTTGAAACTTAGTTGTTTCTGTTGATGGCTGTACAGGCACACCACGAAGAATAGATGATAAAAATGTAAGGTCTTCTCTAGGCATATCTCTTTGCCTTACAAAATCTTCATATGCTAAATCTAATCCAGCTTGATCTCTAGCTTGTCTATCTTTTGCAATCTTTTCTAATAACTGAGCTGACTCTATATCACCTGCTCTGGCTTTTTCACCAAGTGCAGCAAGTTGGGCAGATTGTCCTGACAGGCTTTCTGCCGCAGATAAACCCATTTTCTCTGCCTGCGCTCTTGCATCTCTGTCTGCGCCAAACTGTTGTTGTGCTTGCTCAAATGCTTTTTGTTGTCCTGTTGCCTGTATTTCTGCAAGTTGTCTTTGCAATCCTTCACCTGCAAGTGCTTGTTGCACCGCTCCTCTCGATCCACCAAAAGCTCCTGCTTGAACTGCTTGAGCATTTCTATCAGCTTGACCTCTATTAAAATCTAATACTGCTTGTTGTTTCTGCACATCTAATACATTTTGCAGATATGGTGACATATATTTTTGTGCTTGCGCAGAGTCAAAGTCTTGTGATTGAAACCCCATACCTTGTAAAGCTCTGTTCATTCCAGCAGATGTTCCACCTTGAGCTGTATCTAATCCAGCTATACCTCCACTAGCAACATCTCTTGCCATCTGTCTTGATGCCATAGTGTCAGTGTTTTCATCAGCTAGTCTTTGTCCTTCATAAGGAGTATACTCACGCTTAGACTCAGCTTCAGCTCTTTTCATCATATCAATGGCATATGGCTCAAAGTATTTAGGTAAATTACTTTGTACTATATTTTGTTCTGTTTGCTGTGGTGGCGCTTTTGAACCCTTACCCATTATTTATCTCCATTTTATATGCAATATAATCTGGCTCCCAGTTATATTTTTTTAATACTCTACCCCATGCTTTTCTTCCATAACCCTCTAAAGCATTACAATCACAATCTTTTGCAAATTCTGTTAATCTTTCCATAGCTAACGGCATCCACTCTGACATTCTATTTCCACCTATCCAATCCATAGCTAAAGATTTTTTATTAGGATATGCTATTATTCTTGTTGTAATACCCGCTACCACTTTATTTCCTTCTTTATCATTGTCTATGGCAAGCCATAAACTATAAGTACCATTTTCTATATCACGGTAAATATCATCTATATGAAACTTACCATTACTTGTAGCAACTGCTTTTGCAAGCATTGTAGCTACATCCTGCCAAACAATGTCTAGAGCATCTCTAGGTATTGCTGTAAAGATCATGCAGGCAACATCATCTCATCAGGTATTGCAGGTGGCTGCGCTTTACCACCAGTTCTTAATTTTCTAACTCTATCCATCATATTTTCTAATTTATCTGCACCTGCGTCTGAAGAGCCATTTCCAATACCACTAACAACGTCAGCAGGAACAACAAACTCACCATCGCTAAGTAAAACATCTTGCTCTCCATCCATAGAAGAAGGAACCATGTCAGCCATACCATCTCCGGCACCTTTTACCATACCGTCACCTTCAACAGGAACGCTAGGTATTTCTCCTGACTCAACTCTTTCTATTAGATCTTTAAGAGCCTCTTGACCAAATTGTGATACAAATTGAGCTAATATAACTTGTTGTTGTGTTTTATCTATTATTTCACCTTGTATAACATTTATTGCGCTACTAATAAGCTCTTTATCATTCATGCCACCTTCTTGCATACCACCTATGCCCATATCCATTGGAGACTCTGACTCTATCTCTCCGCCTTCAGCATAGTTCTTTGCTATTCTATAATCAAATTCACCTCTTTTACCTGCGTCATAACCCATTTCAGGAAATATAGATGTATTCTTTATAGGCATGCCTCTTGGATACTCTTTTTCTTCTTCTTCTGGCCTTTTGTATTCTGGCATTGGAGCAGCTAAACCTGCCAAACCTGCTCCTATAGCTTCTGGTCTAGTAAGATTAGCCATCATTCCTGCACCCGGAACTCCTGATCCAGCTATACCCATTCCTTGACCAGCTGCTGCTAAATCTGCAGCTGCGCCTGTTGATAAAGCGTTGGCTTGAGCCATTGTTGGAGCAGTTGGGCCTAATGCACCAGATGTTCCCGGTAAACTTCCTGCTCCTCCGGCCATTTGACCACCTAAATATCCACCTAAACCACCTAACGCGGCAGCTTGTAATGCATCTTTTTGATCACCGCCTTGTAATAAAGAGCCTATACCTGATCCCATTGCACTAGCTAAGAAAGGCATTGATGCCATTGTAGTGCCTAAAACTCCAGCAGAAGCTAAAGATGAACCCATTAATCCTAATATTGCTGGTAACATATTACGCTCCTACTGCTTTCATTCTATTTATTAATCTCTCTGCTCTATTAGGTACTTGTGTTCTCCACTTTGACTGATGCATCTGCTTTGATGCCTCTTCCCAATTACTTTCAGTTATAGCTTTCTTTAGTTTACTAAATTTTGAGAGC
>Ga0209232_1000739_pt1 | contig 18958 bp, 11 predicted proteins | sample ETNvirenome_2_60_FD_184066 | JGI IMG/M metagenome (GOLD analysis project Ga0209232, IMG submission 184066) | Marine viral communities from the Pacific Ocean - ETNP_2_60 (SPAdes) (version 2) | ecosystem: Environmental > Aquatic > Marine > Oceanic | place: Pacific Ocean | collected 2013-06-22
CATTTCTTGTTCAACCCTGTTAAAAACACCAAGCTCTCTAAGACGTTCTTTAAATTGATCTATGTATTCTATATCTTGTTTAATTATAGTCTCTCTAGCGGCGTCTATATCGCCCTCAGCGCCTGCTAATTTCCTAGCTCTTTGTTCTACAGACTTAGATGAAAATTTATTTTCAAATACAGGATGGAATATTTCATGCTTTAGTGTTGATCCTTGAAAACCTTTTACAATATATTCTTTACCACCAGAAGTAAATCTATATTCACCTTTGCTAGGTGCCATAGCGTCTTTATTTATAACAAAAACAGGTTTACCATTTATAGTAGTTTGAAAACCATATCCAACTGAATTACTAATTTTACCAGTTAAGTTAGCTTTTAAATTAACAAAAGCATCATTCCCTAGTTCTCTTATTTCAGATCCTTCTGCTTTAACTTGCTCAGAATAGTCTTTAGTTTCTTTTATTCTAGCTTCAGTATCACCTTTAGCAACATCAATTAAAACTTCTTGTTTAGCTGTTTCTAAATCTATTTTTTCTTGTACTTCTTTTAGTTGATTATTATATGCTGCTTGGCTAATATTTCCTTCGTCTAGTTGGGATTTTAAATTAGCTTTAGCTTGCAGAGCTTCAAAACCTTGTAAACCACTTTCAATATAGTTTTTAAAGTTTTTACTATTAGCATCTTTAAAAAACTGTTGAGCTTCATTATAAGAGTTTTTAGAAAACTTATAAACTTCAGTTGCTGTTCTATTGTTTAAACCTGCTGTTTGTAATTCTAATACAGGTGAAGCACCTCCATTAGCTATACCAGCATCTGTTAAGTTTTTTATATCAGTAGCATTTATTTTATTACCAGCTTTAATAGAATTTATAGTTCGTTGTAAGTTTGTATATGTTGTATTCCAGTTAGATATATTACTAGCTTTTTCTGATTGAATATCTATTTGTCTTTTAATACCTAGTCTTTTACCTGTTGCTTTAACATTTGCTATTTGTTCTCTAGCTTGCTCTGGTGTAAGTTCTGGATTTGTAGCTATTTCATTTGATCTTTCGTTTACTGCTTTATTAATCTCAGCTCTAGTCCAACTGGTCGGTCCACCCTTTTTAAAACCTCTAGCTTCTAAACCAATTTCGCTAGCTAGTCTATTCCATGATGGCATATCTGTTTTTAATTTCAGCATATCATACTGGAAATTATCTACAACTTTATTCATTAACTGAGTAGGATGTGCAGCTGACATAAATAATAAAGCACCGTAGGTTTCTACAAAGCTATCAGCATCTGTAATGTGGTGCCATAGTTCAGACATATTATCATATTGACCTTCGCCTCTTGCTAAGTCAACTAATCCACTAGTAAATTCACCAGCTTTTATAGCGGTAGTACCAACTAATGGTCTACTTGTAAACTTTATAGCTCCTGCTGCAGTAGAACCAAGTGGGATTTTATTAACAAAATCTACTACATTACCAAAAGCTTTATTTTCAGTAGCATATCTTGATATACCTTTAGGAACAACCTTACCTAAAAAGCCTACACCTAAGTGTCCTAGTTGAGAACCAGCTGCAAAACTTAATACTGGCATTTCTTCGCCACCAAATATGTTGCTGCTTATAGCATTACTACCTACTAAACCTACAGACTCTTGTAATACACCACCGGTAAATTTACCAAACTGAGCTGCAACATTTGGGCTAAAAAATCTAGACATACCTACCGCAGCTAAATCTCCAATGCCTGATGTTACTTTAGCAACATTAGTAGCACCACCAAGAAGGTACATTGATGCAGCTATTTCCATACTCATTTTAGTAAAGCCTGGAACAGTAGAATATATCATCTCATAATTTATAGCATCATATTCTATTTTGCCGTCTTCATCTCTTTTTATATTACCCTGATCATCTAACTTAGGTTGCTTTACGTATATATCTCCTGGTAAACCTAATCTAGCTATTTCTTCTTCTTTAGCTTTAAACCCTAGTTCATCTTCCATTGCATATAGCAACGTGTTTTGCATTTCATTTATGCCTAAAGTCATTTCATCAAAGCCAAAAGCTTTTTCTGTCTCTTCAAACAATATATCTGAAGTACTTTCTCTATCTAGCTTTGTTAAATCTACATTTAAACCTACAGCTAATTGTATACTTTGTAATTTCCTTAATGCTTTATTGTAATCTGAAACTAATTGACTTTCACCTTGTGGTAAATAGGAAAGACCTTTAGGCACAATACCTGTTTTAGCCATGAACTTTAAATCATTAAAGTCACTACGTAAAGTTTTATCATCTTCTTCTACTAAAAACGGTAATGCATCTCCAAGAAGTTCATTTCCTTTTTGTATTAAAGTAGCAGCGTTAAATATACCTTCTTCACCTTTTGTAACTAATGCTGTAGCTAATGAAGCAACTTCATCTTCAGCAGACTTAAATAACTTAAGTAGTGATTGAGTACCCATATTACTATACTCTTGTATTTCATCTACTTGTTTTTCTACTATTTTTTGCTTTTGTTGGTCTGAAACCCTACTAGCATCTACAAAATTACCATTAGCATCTACTAAAGATGTAACTTTACTAGAGTCAAAAACATTTTTTAATATTTCATTTTTACCTTTAGCATCTGCTTTATCCCATTTATTGTAAATTTCTTCACCTAAATATGTTTTAGCTCTATCATTAGAAGTTTCTACCATGTTGTTTAATAAGTAGTCATTTACTTTTAATGGTAAATCTTCTTCTGTTATTTGGCTATTATCAGCTCTAACTATATCAGAAACATAGTTAAATCTTTTATCACTGTTTAATTCTTTATTAGCTCTTTCAAACGTATTATATATACCACTTTTTTTAAGAGCTTCTCTAGTTTGTTCAACAACACCTGGCTGAAAAAAGCTATCATCATCATAAGAAGATATGTTGTCGTCAAGTTTATTATTGTAAAATGAATCTGAAAAACCATCATAAGGAAGACCTTCAATACCTAAATTAGCAAACTCTCTTATATCTTGTACAGTGTAATTATCATTTATTAAAGCGGTTTGTATATTAGGTTGTTGAATTAACTCTTCAGCTTTAGCTTCTTTTTTAGCAGCTTCTATTTGTTCAGGAGACTGCAACCACTCGTTAAACTTACCATCTACATATGCTTTTCTAAAGTTATTCATTGCAGCTTCTTCAACCTCTTCAATTTCTTGGTTTTGTAGCTTGTCATCTTTTAGTAAAGTTTCTGTTTTGGTAGGTTCTTTAGTCGGTTCTACTATACCTGCAGCATCCCAAGCCCAGTCAGGTATTTGTTGTTTCTGTTCTTGTTTAGGTGGATCTTTTTCTTTTGGAGGATCAATAGGTTCTTCCTCTTCTACAGTTATATCTGCAAAAGAAATATAATCATTTAAGCTCATATTTCTAGCATTAGCTGCCGTCTGTACTTCTTCTAAGCTATATTCAAAGCCTTGTGAAAAATATTTACTCATATAGTTATATTACTTAAGTGCAGGTTTTATTTGTCTATTAGATTGTTTTAAACGTTGATTTACTTGAGATATGTAATTAGTATTATTAGCATCGTTATATAAACTGTTACTAACCCCTAACGTACTAAATAAATTCATAACACCTTCATCAGTTAATCTACCGTCTGATCCTTTTGGAAGAAAATCTTCGTTAGCAACTAGCTCAAATCCACCTTCAAATTGATCTGTAGCATCTTTATTAACTATAAATAAACCATTAGGATTTTCAGTTATTTGAATAGGTAAATCTAGATTAGCTCCTTTAAAAGCCGTTTTTATTTCGTCAGCTGTAGCTACTTTTTGTTTTAAAGGATTAAAATTAAGATCAGATTCTTTCAAAGCTTTTTGAGCAACTGGAGTATTATAAAACTTAATTAAATCAAAATCTATAGTGTTGTCTTGAAGTTTTTTAACTTCTTTTTCTATAGGTAAATATAAGTTAGTGTAGTCTTTGTAGAAGCTGTCAGCGTTAGTTCTAGTGACAGCAAAACTACCATCTGTTTTATTTGTTTTATACTTATTAATAATTTCTTTTTCAGAAGTAATTGTTTCAACTGGTTGACCAAACATATTATTAGAAAGCTTAGCAAGACCTCTAGCACCTTGCTCTCTGAACTTGTCTTGATAATCTAAATATTCTTTTTCGTCAATTACTCCATATCCTTTTTCACCTGGCTTATCTGTATCTACTAAAGCTGTTTGCTCAGTAGTTAGTTTTAAATTTTTAATCGCTTGTTCTACAGATCCATCTACAGATCTATCTCCTTGAGTAAACATAGACCAAGGCATATCTTTAAACTCATCTTCTATATAACCTAAGTTTTGTAACTGAGTCCAAGTCTTGTTAAAATTAGGTGCTGTAGTTTTTTGTAATAAAAAATCTTTATGGTTTTTCATTAAGTTTTCTTCGTAATTAACTACTCCTGAAACAGTAACTGTTTTTTCAGTATTTGTTTTTCTATCGTATTTAGTTTTTTGAGAAACAACAGGAACTAAATCTTTAAAATCTTTAAGCTCTGCTTCTAATGCTTTAGCGTAATTACCACCTGTTACGTTATCTTCTTTAGTTATAACATAGCTAGCTAAGTTTTGACCAGTAGTTTTAAAAGCTTCGTTGGCTGCCCATATATCTCTAAATTTTGTTTCACCATCTAAATTAGTGAATCCCATTTCAACATGTCCTGTTAAAGGATTAGTATATACTTTAAAATCTTTCATCATACCACTAGCTAACGCCGCATCAAACTCAGTCATTTCAGTATTTTGTAAAGCTTCATCTGTTAATAAACCTATATTACTACCAGTTTTTTTAGCGTTTAAATGCCCTTGAAATATATCTTGACTTTTAGCAGCATTAACACTATACATTGCTACAGCGTCAAGGTTAGCCATACTTTGAGATAATTTTGTTTGATAAGCATCTCTATCTTCTTGTGTAGCTCCTGGTGCTGAAGCTCTTGCTTTAAGGTCTCCTATAATCATAGCTTCATTTCTAACATAAGCATTTAAAGCCGATTTAGTTTCTGCAGGCGCACTACCTATTTTATCAGAATACTTTAATTGTAAAGTTTCTGCAGTATTCATACCTATAAGCATAGCTTTTTCTGAAGCTGCTTTATTTTGTTGAGCTCTTCTCTGTAAGTTCTGTATAGCCCCTACACTAGCTTGCGTAGCTTGCTGAACGTTTCTAATTGCATCTGATGCAAAATCTCTTGATTTTAAATTTACTCTACTTTGACTCATATTATTATTTTATCATGGTGGCCATGTTGTGGCACCACTGTTAAATAGACTTGTTGAAGTGTTGACAGGTACAACTGCACCTCCACTACTTGGAACTACCGGGCTTAATATTGGCGGAGCCACTTGATTAGGATCTATAGTTACAGGTGGAATTACAGGCGGTGCTGTTGATACCGGGCTATTAGAGGGGGCTACCCCACTTGAAAACCCGTACCTGCAGCTGAAGATAAAACACTAGCAGATCCAGATATACCAGCCATAAGAGCTGCGTCTCCTGCATCTTCAAGTCCCATTTGTCTTGATCTTAAAAAATCTGACTCACCATATGCTCTATCTAGTTCTGCTTGAAACCTAGCATCTTCACCAGCTGCAGCTCTTTCTTCTGCTGATATAGCTTGTGATTCTAAGTTTAATAACTGTTGTTGCTTTTGTTGTTCTCCTTGTGCTCTTAATTTTTGGTTTTGAGCTTCTTGCTGCTCGATATTAGCTGCAATACCTTCTTTACTTTTAGCTGCTGCCATAGCTAGTGCAGTAGCACCACCAGCTCCAGCACCTGTAGCTCTTATAGTATCTAATGTGTTAGCTAAAGCTTGATCTGTTTCTTCCATTTGTATTTCAGCAGCTCTTGTAGCAACACCTAAATTAGCAAAAGGGTTTTGCACAGAATCTTTCATAGCTCTTATTTTGCCAGAAGCATCATAAACAGGCTCTCTATCACGAAGCATATCATCAATTAAACCTTGTGCTGCTTGTAAGTCTCCTTCCATTTCTCGGGCTTTTCTATTGTTAATAGAAGCGTTTATTCCTCCTGCTATTAACGGTACAGCTACTGCTGCTACTATTGCAAAACTCATTTTGTATTATTTATATAGTTATTAAAATCTTCTCTTGTTATAGAAACTATTTCTTTTTCTAGTTCTTCGATGTTTTCAGTATTGCTAGGGTTTTTGTGAACGTTGACAAATATTGCATCTTCATTAGCGTATATAGCTCTTTGTGTGCCTGCTTCTGATACAACGTAGCAAGGTGATTGGTAGTCTTGTACTTCTTTATTATCAGATATTGTCAAATGCCCAGTTAATAAAAACCAAACATGCTTATGATTGTGAACTGCTCCTATAACCATAGTACCTTTTTTCATTTCCATTTGTCTTATATACAATTGATCAGCAAACGAATGTTTTAAAGGAACAATATTGTCATGTATTATATCTGTACCATTTCCAACTACTTTAGTTTGGTTAGATATATTTATTAATTCTTCAGTTATTTTATTTATTTCCATTTAATTTAAGATGATCTTACTACTTCACTACCTAAACTCCATATTTCTTTTAGTCCTGAAGGATCTGTAGTGCTGTCGGTACTGAAAGTTACTTTAGCAAAAAATCCTTTTATACCTGTCATTACATTTCCAAACCTAACTTCACCAGCCATAGCCACGCTATCATTAACTAAATTAGCTACATATTTATTTTCTTTTCTATCAAAACCAGCTCGTTTAGGTTCACCTGTTAAAGGATCTGTGTATAGTCCTTCTTCATAACTAAAAACTCTAAGTGTTGTATCTTTATTTACAGTATTAAAAGTGTTAGATGTTGATTCAGGATAGTCTTTATTAAATTGAGTATTACCACTAGTCATAACATCAACAAACCAACCATTGTCACCTTCATAGTTTATAGTTTTAAAGTTTTTAACTAAAGAAGGCTGGTCATTAAATACAAAAGCCACAGACGCAACTCCTTGACTACCATAAAAATTCATATAACTAGTGCCTGAATAATGCTCATATATATTATTACCTGTAATAGAGTAAAATTTACCACTAATACTATATATAAAATTAGGCTTATAAGTATAGAAACTTACCCAACCTCTCACACTTTCATCAAAAGTAACAGTAGAATATCCATCAGTAGAACTTATATAATCTGGAGTATTTTGTAAAGATAAAGTATATACTCTATTGTAATTGTCATAACCTCCTTGTATTTTACCTTTATAATAAAATACAAAATCACCACCACCACTTAACAAGCTAGTTTGAACTGACTGATCTAAAGTTATAGTAATTTCATTAGCTGTAGATTCATCTACTATGTTAGTAACTCTAGCGGATGTTTCTAATACTCCACTATTTAATATTCTAAATATACTACCTTTAAAAACTTTACAATCACCAATAGTACTATTTACATCTACTTTAAAACTACTAACGTAAGCATCTTCAAGTGATTGTCCGGCAGTTAAAGTCCAAGAAACATTAAATGTTTGAAAATTATTTGACATTAAAGGTAGATTATCTCTAAAATAATCTTTCATGCCATATGTTGATATTTCAGTTAGACCATCTCTAGACAGTCTTAGTACTACGCCTCTATCTTTATCTGTAAAATATTTTCTATTACCAAAATAAGCAAAAGACTCAGGGTCTTCTGATATACCATACTCACCAGCATAAGGTACATATTGGCCTAACACTGGAATACCTGTAGTTTCAGTAGCTCCTTGATCACCTGTATATATAGTATTTTTATTTATTAAAACATAGCCAACTTTTCTTTCTTGAAAAGTGATTACATTAGTATCTTCTGCAAAAAGTTTTTGTATACTACCACTATCAGGGTTTAATTCTTTTGTAATAGGAGAAGCTAAAGAAAATACGTTTGTTTCGTTTAGTCCAGTTCTAGAATTAAATATACCTGAAAATATTAATCCAGCTTTTCTATTTACTTGTACTGGATCTTCTTCATTTAAATAAGCTTTAGCACCTAAAGAAACACTTACATTGTTATAACCGCCTTTTATTCTTGACTCTTCTAATAACCAATTTTCTGTAGCGCCTGTAGTTTTAGCACCGCCAGGAAACGTTGGATAACCCGTTGGATCCCATGGTAGACCAGGCCAAACAGGTCTACTTGTTGTTTGATTACTTTTAACTTTTTTAATCCAAAAAGAATTATAATATTTTACTTGTATACTAGTTGGCATATTTTAAATTTAAGAATTTTGTACAATAACTCTAAACTCATAGTCAGTAAATAATCCACCGCCATCTTTTATTCTTACTTTATAATCAAATTGAGAATCTGGAAAAACGTTGTATTGTATCATTTTTTGAAATAACCAGCTGATTTTATTTGTAGAATCTACAACACCAAATATTTGAGCACCATAATCTGAAGGTTGAGGATTTGGATTATTTGCAACAAAAGTATTTTCAAATTGACCACGATTATTAAATTCAGGTAAAGATGGTACAAACGCAGCTTGTATAGATCCTACACTAAAAATAGAGTAACCTACTACTGGGTTAGTTCCTGATCCTACACTTCTACTATTAGCTGTTCCATCTGGATTTTTTCCTGCTTCTACAAATACCCAAGGATATAAAGTAGTGCTCACGTAGCCATCGCCGTTTAAAGCTCCTTTTATACCTGTAGGATTACCATTACCACCTGGGTTTGAGTATGGCGGCGTGTCACTTAAACCTGGTCTAGTAACTGTTGGATATACTTCCGAAGCTACAACACCGTTTGTAGAATGAACCTCAATACTTAAAACTTCTAAAGTAATTTCTTCGTGGTTTCTACTAGTGTCTGTACTTCCATTTTTTATATTAGTAAAAATATTATCAAGTAAGTTAATACCACCAGATGTCAAAGAGCCGTTATCTATAGTAAATTGAGCTTGATGATCTTCCCATACAGGAGCTATATTGTCGCATACTCCAGTAAATATTTTACTAACTGTAAAGCCTAACACTTCTATTTGAACATTAAACTCAAAAGTAAAAGCAGCTGTATCAGAACCTACTACAAATGTACTAGCAGTTTTAACTCTAAAGCTTCCATTGCCAACTGTTTCTAAAGTGAAGTCTGAAGATCTATCATTTCCATTTCCATCAACAACTGATAACAAAGTACCTACGGCATTTACATTCTGTATAGCTATATTGTTTCTAGTTCGCGCATAAAAAGCGTTGGTTACAACAGAACCTGAAGCTAAACCTTCATTTTGCGAATATATAATATTAGTTATACTTGTTGGAACATCTGCTGAATCATTGTTTATTGCTTCATTTAATACAGATACTAAACCAGAAGTACTTGTTTCAAAATAAATATTTAAATTAGAAAACTCAGGTACTGTTTCAGCTACAGACAGTTGCTGTGTAAAAGAAACACCGCTTGTATTTATTCTGCTACCTAAAACATTGTTAGTGTTTACAGTTCCTATAAATGGATTATTCTCACCATTGTATATAGGAAGCGGTGGACTAATAGTAACAGTATCACCAGTTGTTGTTGTTACGCTTGCTGACAAATTTGCTTTAGCTCTACCACTCGTAAAAGCATAATAAGCTAGTACATAAACTTCATCACTTTCTTCAAGACCTGAAACTGGATTACCTGAAGAATCTATAGCTGTAACTAAAGATCCTATAGCAACGTCTTCAGTGTCTATATACTCTGCTAATATTACACTAGCAGTAGTCGTTTGTCCTGTTTCTACTTCTTTAGTTATTCTTTTGGGAGAAGCAATACCTAAGTCAGACATAGTTCCTAACTGTACTACTTTATCACTTTGAGTACCTGGATAGTATTGCTTATTTACAGTAGAAAAATTATTTACTCTAAAAAATAACAATTCGTTAGATCTAAAAGCTACTTGCACTGGGCCTACGTCTTCTAAGTCTTTAGGTATTTTATTTATATTATCACCAAATAAAGTAATTTTTGCTTTGTTAGCGTTTTCTACAGAGCTAGTCTCTAAACCTCCATTTAATACTCCAGGTAAGTAAGTATTATAATACTCTTGTTGCTGCTGCTTAACTACTACTTTATAGCTATGCCAACCTAATATATTAGGTTGAGCTAATGGGTTATATACAAAATTAGCATTACCACTACCACCAGTTATAGTGATTACATCTCCATTAGAATAAGCAGTACCAGCACTAGCTATTTCTAAAGCTAATATATTTCCAGCTCCGTTGTTTTGAGTTATATTAACTGTTAAACCTGTACCAGTACCACCAGTAGTTGCTACATTACTAGCTAATGGATAAGTACTTCCTGGAAACAAATCAGATATTACACTTGGGTTCATGCCAACATATAACCCAGGATAACCAGGTTCTGGTACTTGTGTTGGTATTAAAGAATTAAAAAATAAAAATAAGTTATCACCAGGCCAAGTAGTAGAACTAGTTAACATTGTTGTGTCAAAACCAGATGGTTTGTAAGGATTATAAATAGTAGATCCAAAAAAGCTAATACCACCTGAAGTACCTTGAGCTTCATCTACAGTAGATAATATTACATCAGACTGTCTTCCGTACCTGTCTGCTAATACAACTCCTACTTGATAAGTTCTATTTTGTTTTACAGTATGATTTTGATACTCTTGTTGTGCAGGTTCATCTGTAGTTTGTAACTTATCACCTATACCTACTTGATAATCTAATGTATCTACAGAAGTGTGCCTATCTAAGTAATTAGCATATATAATTCTATTGCCACTTATAGCTTGAGCTTTAGCTTTTACAGGAACAGAATCTGATACTCTAGTTACTTCGTTGACTGGTAAAACTTTATAAGGTGCTCTTGATTGATAAACATATTTAAAAATATTAGTAGTATTTTGAATAAACTCTTCAAAAGGTATAGAAGCTACAACTTTAATAGTGTTTTGATTAGACTCTTTATATAAAACTTCAATTGCGCTTACATGCATGTCGCTATGTAACGTAGAAAAAGAACTGGTAGGACATGGTATCATTAAAGATACTTCATTAATTTTATTTTGAAAAAACTCTAAGTCAGTAGCATCTAAAGCTTTTTCTTCATCACCTACAGCTATATAACCATCTTGTTGAGGCACGAAACATTCTTGAGTAAAAGGAGCTGAAAGTGAATATTCATTATCTATAAATTTAAACCTATAGCTAAATCTTACAAATTTATCTTTTAAATACTCACAATCCCCTGGCCACGTGCTATCATAGTCTGGGTTTGGAGCTGACATAGTTAATATATTGCCAGCTACCCAAGAACTGGGCGGAGCGTCTGGACCACTTGATCCTACAGGGTAAGCAACAGTAAAAGAAGAACTACCTGTTGCAGCAACATACCTAGCTTCACCATCTTGTGGTTGATCTATATTAGATATTTTCCAACCTGCTTGTGGATTAGGAGTTAGAAAACTATCTAGATTTATATTTGTAGTGCTTGTAATACTTGATATAGCACCTACAGTAGTAGGAGGTAAAAACTCACTACATCTATCTCTCATTGTAGATTGAGTTTCAACTGTTAAAGTTAAAGTTGCAGTACCAGTTTTAGGTGCTAAATTAATAACGTCTCCATTAGTATAACCTACTCCAGTTTCATTTATAGAAACTCCTGTTACCGAGCCATCAGAACCAACGCTTGTAATATCAACTGTTAATCCAAAACCAGTACCTCCAGTAGTTGCTAAACCTATTGCATTACCATCATCAAATAAAGTTTTGTAACCACTTGGGCTTGCAGGATCGCCACTACCACCAGCACTTGTTATAGCTAAAGCTGTAATTACATTTTCTATTAAATCTATAGGCTGATATGGATAATATTTAGCTACAGATATTTGATCTTCGTTAGTATAAAAAGTTGGAGTTGTATTATTATTAGGATTTGCTAAAGCTACATTTATTTTTCTAGGTTGATTCCTATTGTCTGTCCAAAACAAAAGATCTTCTAAAAGATCTATACCAAGCATTGGGTGCGTTAAAGAAAAGTTTAAAAAATTTCCTGTTACTAACTTTTTGCTATTTTTAGTAGAAAAATCATAATTCCAAATCTCACATATAGATGTAGAAGGTGCAAAATAACTAGACTTGTTAACTGAGGTATCTGTAAAGTCTGTTAAAAAAACATATACAATATTATTAACGCTATCTTCTTTATAACCAATTATTTTAACTCTACAATTACTAGTATATCCAAAGTCAGTTATAGAAACGTTGCCCTGTACAGTTTCTACAGTACCAACGCTTTCACCTTCTGAAGCACTTACATTAATATTAATAGCATCTCTATATTCACCTTTAGGAATAAGCCTATCATCCAAGTCTTTATTCATCTTGGATTTGATAAAGTTAGTTTTAATTTCTGTCATGTTTAACTCTTAATCCATTTAGATTTACCTCTCATTACTTGAGTAAATTCTGATAATTTAATATTTGATAATCTTATTTTTGCATTTCTTAGTTTAGCAGACTTTTCTTTTCTATATCTTTGTACTATGTATTCAGGTATATTAGCTCTAGTAGATATTATGTTGTACATAATATACATATATAAAGCTTCTTCTGCCATTTTAGGAACTCTACTATCTTCACTATATCCTAACCCATCTGATATATATTCTAACGTTATTAATCTACCTTGAAGATTACCACTAAATGCAAAAACTCCTCTTCTTTCATCTATAGTAAACCAGCCATTAGTTTGCGTAATAGCAGGATCTAATCCGTATCTTTGACCAAAAGCAGTTTTCCACCATTGCCAATTATAAACATTAACATCGTCATTTTCAAAGTTAGTACCATTTAAATTTCTTTGATTAGCAGCTCTCCACCTGTCGTTAGTTATAGATTGTTGTGATTCAATATTGTTGCCATATTGATCTTGAGTAGGAACACCTTGATCATCTTGTATTAATGGAGCAGTAGGATTTATAGTTAAAGTGGTGGGATATATTATATGCTTTACACCTAAATCATCTATATAAGAAAGTTGAACATAATTAACATAATCCTGTGGTAAAGGTAAACTTAAATTAGCCGGTATAGTTAACTCTTGAGTATTAACAGACCTTAAGGTATCATAGCTAAATTCTTGCAAACCTCTTTTAGCATGAAATATTATTTCTGATCTTCTAGCTCTTTTAATTATTCTATCAGTTCCTACATAAGACATCATAAAATTAGCAACAATATCACTTAAAGTGCTATATTGATAATTCTTATAATTATCCCATATTGATTCTTGTTTTAACTGTATAGTGATTAATGAAGAAGCAGGTACTCCTCCTGAATAAGTTATTTTTACAGTTTGAGCAGAAGTAGCTGGATCACTACTATTTGTTAAAGTAGTAGTAACTTCATCACTAACATAGTTTCCTACACCCGCTGTTTGTAAAACATTATCTATATATACATCATAGTTATTTACAGAGTTTTGAGTTGCTGCAGTAGGTAAATCAGTCCATATTAATGGTGTTAAATTAATTGGCCAATCAATAGTTTGAGGAGAAGCACCGCTGCCAACAACAGTTACTTTTCCAGCATAATATTCTGAATTAGTTTGTTTAATTAAACCCGGATTTTCATAGTTAGTTAGTGTAGACATATTTTATCTTTTTTCGTTAGCTTCTTCTTGGATTAATTCTTGTTGTGCAGCTTGAACAATTTGTGGGTCTCTTATTATTATCCCTGAATATTTTAGTATTTCTAGTATAACTTTTGTTTGTTGTGATGAATCAATATCAAATTGTACGCTTCCTTGTGTAGTAGGGTTTGTTCCAGCTAGTTGACTAGCTACTAAAGCGTCACTAGTTAAAGTATTATTTAAACTTCCAAAAGCTCCTGCAGCTATACTTAAAGTATCACCAACAGCATAACCATTACTTTGGTCACTATTTGAAACTGTTACTACTAAATTGCTAGAAGTTAATGTTATACTTCCTGATCCAATTACTTGAATATCTACTGTAGCTCCAGTTCCACTACCACTTGTTGAAGTAGGTATATTAGTATAGTTACCACCTGTTGCTGTTGTTGCACCAGGAATAGTAGAAAAAGGTATAGACTCTCCTTTTAACAACATGGTGTCTGAGTAAGTTCTGTTATCATATAAGTATTGGCCTAAACTACCTAGGTTATATCCCCATTTAACATCATTAGGTTTTCTAATATAACTAAACTTAACATCATCAGCAGCTGTAGATCTTACAGGATTAAATGTAGTAACTTTAGGGAATACTTCTACCGCATCACCTTTTAATATAGCTATTGGAAATTTTTTACTCGGTTGAGTAAGTGGAGACATTAGTTGCTGTTTGTATTCTTTTCTATTTACTAGTTCTATTTGAGGTGTACCAGCTACAGCATTAAAGTAAACAGAGCCTAATCTGTAAACTTCGTTTTTGTTATTAGAATCTTGAGGAAAACCATATACTCCACTAGCGTGGCTAGATGCAGATTTGTATTCTTCAAAATTTTGTATTTCTTCTTCAATATGGTTTATCCTACTAGCAAACTCTTCATCTGTTTTAGGCATACGTAAATATTGGTTTAAGTCTTCAAAAAAACTTTCAAATATTTGTAATTGAACTTGAGTTGCTACTTTATTAAACTCATCTGGCGTCATATATCCTCTTTGTTCTTTGTTAAGAATACTTAACACCGTTGTATAAACAGTATTTACGTTTAATTCCATATTTATATATTTAAAAAAAAAGGGTGGCGTAAACCACCCTTATTTATAATCACTTGTTATTTTAGTTTTTTCTGTACAGACTTATATACTTCAAGCCCTTCATCAGTTTTAAACCAAGCAGCTAATGCTGAATAAGTGTTTTCTTCAAACGGAACTGTCATAAGTTTTTTCTTATTACTAGCCCATCTAATTGTTCTACCATCAGGTGCTAAGTCTAAGATTTTAGCTTCAACAGCTTTAATACCAAAGTTTCTCAGTTCAACATTTTCATCATTTGCTAAATCTAAGAACAGTTTAGAGTTTTTCTTAGCAAACACTAATAAATCTCTTTTAAGCTCTTTAGAACTCATTGTAGATACATTTGAACCAAGCTCAACTCTTAATATAGCTTCAGCTTGATCAATATCCATTTGATAAGCTAAATTTAAAGCTTGTATTTCTAGTTCTATAGCGTCATATTGATCTTCAGCTTCTTCTACCTTGTCGTACTCTTCAAATATAACACCATTATGAGGGTGTTTTTCTAAAAACTCTTGTAAATTCCTTTTTTGCATTGGAACAAATAAAGAACCTTCTTCAAAAACAATATGTTTTAAAGTCATAGATCCTTCTTGTTCGTCAACAAATATTGACTTTTGATTACTAGCATATCTCATTTCTCTTTCATAGCCTTTATCAGGATCAAACCATACTAAAGGGTATCTAGCTGAATGTTTACTAGGTAATGTATATGTTAAAGGCTGTTTTTTGCCTGTTAAATAGTAAGTTCTATTTTTATACTCCCAACTATCCTTTTTTTCTGGAGTCTTTTTTTCTTTTGTTTCCATAATATAATATAATATAATAATTAAAAAAGATCCCGCCGAAACGGGACCTTATAGTTGTTATGATAATGTTACGCTATCAACAGTAATACCATCACCAAGGTCCATGACCGGTGAAGAGTTTGGCTGTTGTAAAGCTTCTACCATTACATCATTTATTTTTCTAGTAATTGCCTCAAAATTACCGGCTCCTCCGCCAGCTACAACAATTTTCCACTCTCTCAAGTGTTCTGGTTGTATTTGAACAATTTCAAAGTCAGTGTAACTTGATCCATCAGGCTTAACGCAAAGTGGATAACCACCTGCAGCATTTAAATCTATAATAGCTTCTGCTTCATCTCCAAGAAGATCAGCATTAATAACAGTTATAGATATTGTTCCTGTAAAATCGCCTTTACTTTGTCCATCGATAAAGATAACATCACCTGGTTTGTAACCAGATCCTGCAGCATCAGCTTCTACAGTAGTAGCAGCCATTGAACTACCAGATACAACTACTTTAAAAGTAGCTCCAGTTCCAGCACTTCCAGAATCAACTGTACTAACATAACCAGTTTCAGTTCCATTAGCAACATAAGTAGCGTTTGTTACATCAACTCTACCAGCAGCAACAGTAAAGCTACTACCTGTTCCTAATTTACCATTTAACGGTATTAAAATTATATTCTCGCTCATGATCTATTTTTTAAGGTTGAGTAGCGCTTGCTATTGCAAACGGCGTAGCCGGCAACAATTTAGCGGTATCGTCAGATACTAAATAATACTCAGCTGAAGCAGCTGGTTTAGTCCTTAATGATTTAATCAACTTGTTTAAAGCATCTATATCAGCTTGGCTGATAACAGATCCATTCCAGTCTAAAGTAACTTTATATGTTGCAGTACTAGCACCAGAAGGAACGTTGTAATACATATCAATTTGATCTGTAGCACTTCCTACTAACACTTTGTAGCATCCGTTAACATTTAGAGAAAGAAACGTAGTTGAAGCTTCATAAGGTAATTTTATGATATTTGCCATAGTTTCTATTATTTAAAAGATTAATAAAGAGAGTGACAAAGCCACTCTCATTATATAAATATTAAGCTCCTTTAAACAATACGAAATTGTTTGCAGCTTGTGTTACTAAACATCTTTCAGATAAGAAACTTACAGTCATAGCATCTAGTGTGTCAGTGTATGCACCACCAACAGATCCAGTTACCCAAGACTTCATTCTTCTATCTTCAGTTTCAGAAGCTCTATATCTTACGTGTAAGAAAGGACGTCTGATGTTTTGTCCTAACATTTGATCGTACACTGTAGTAGTTCCAGCAGGTACTAATACACCATCGATTTCTTTATCCATACCTCTAGTAGAAGCATCATTTAGATATTTCCAATCAGTTTTGTAGAAGTCATAAGAACCTCTTCTAAAACCTGAAAATCCAAAGTTAAGAGCCATATCTCCGTCATTGTCAAAAAGACCATATGAAGCAGAAGCTGTAGAAGCGTAAGCTCCATTTACAGCAGCGATCATATCATCAAAGTCAAGAGCCGTAGATCTTGATAAGAATAACATGTTTTCTTCAATAGCACCTTGCTTATCTAAGTTTTTAAGGATTTCATCAAAATCTGCTAAAGCACCTGAACCAGGAGCAGCAGCACCAGCAAAACCAGAGTATACATTACCTCTTGTTTCGATAGCAGCGAATAAACCTTCAGTACCTTTAATATCTTGATCTGCATTAGCAGGACCAAAATCAAAAGGAACATCAGCTGTTACCATTTTTTCACCTTCAACCATAGCCATTTCTAAGTAATCTTCAAATCTTAATCTTGTTTCAGACTCAGACTTTAAGTACCATAAATATCCTGATTGACCTTCTTCAGTAGCAACTTCAATCCAACCGATTTGAGCAGTGTCAGATCCGTTAATTTTAAAGTTGTCTTTTAAGATAATAGGTGAGTTGCTAAATTGAGTGAAAGATGGCTCAATAGAACCTTCCATACCAACAGAACCTTTTCCAAATTCAGAACCATAAACAAATACGTTACAGTTTCCAACTCCTAATAATCCAGCAGGTACACCATCACCAGCACCACCAGTGTTAAACGTAGATCCGTAAACAGCAATGTTACAAGTAGTAGCAGAAATAGCTTGCACTACACCTTTAGATACTATTAATCCTGTAGCAACATCAGACATTAATACTGTTTGACCAACTCTAATAGCGTGTGAACTTTGTGCAACTCCAGGAGAAGCAGTGTTAGCTAAGTTAGGCGTTAATACAGCGTTGTGAGAAGTATCATTGTTAACGTTAGTTACTTGACTTGCTTTATAAGCTACGTGTAATCTATTTTGTTCAGACCAAATTACTTGATCAGATGTCATTGGCATTTCAGCACCAACCATTCTCAAGAAACCACCAATAGTTCGGTTTCCATATCTTTCAACCTCAGCTTCATAAAGCTCAGGAAGATATTGTTGTGCAAATGTTCCTCCGCCAGTAGATGAATCAAAAGATAAATAATTATCTTGAAGAGTCATTCTTTTTTGAGCAGGAACAATAGACGCGGGGAAAGACCCGCCAGTTGTAAAACTCATGTTTTAAATTTTAGTTGTTTTTTGTTTTTACTTTAAATTTCAACTTAGAAGCATCCACGCCGTCAACTGCTTTTACTCTTAATCCATTAACAAAAACATCACCTCCAGCTTGTGGCCTTGCAGTTTCTGTTATGTTTTTAGATTTAGCCATTACATCTTTAACAGCATCGGCTTTGCCTTGCTCATAAAAATGATTAGCTATAGTATCAACATTTTCAGCAGCGTAAATAGCTTTGTGATAACCTACAGTGTCAACAACTTCCCCTTCTTTGTTTAAGAACTTCTTAACAAACGTGTTTAAGTCAGACTGTTTTTCAGCAACAGCGGTAGGGTTAGAAACATTATATCTGAACTTTTTATCACCAACATTAATTTCAAAACCTTTGAAGTCGTTGTTAAAAATCTCATTAGTGCTATTTCTAAAGTTTTCTCTACGCTGTGCAGCTATTTCTTGTTCTTTGTTGTATCTATTGAAAAAGTCCATTGCTTTTTGTTGTTCTTGAGTTACGCCAGGTCTCAACTTGATCTCTTCGTAATATTTGCTCTTAGAACTTTCTAAAAAGTTTTTGGCCTTTGCAATTTCTTCTTTAAATAGTAGTTGTCTTTTTTTAACAACTCTATCTTCATCCGTTTCTTCATCATAAGAAAAATTATCTTCCATTAAGAAGTTAATTTCTTCTTGATTTAAATGCGGCTTAGTCTGTTTGTAGTACTCATTAAGTAAAGATTTTTCATCATATTTAGAATAGTCTTTATTTAAATTTACATAATCTTCTACAGTACCACCTGTTTCTTCCATAAA
>Ga0209232_1000741_pt1 | contig 18931 bp, 15 predicted proteins | sample ETNvirenome_2_60_FD_184066 | JGI IMG/M metagenome (GOLD analysis project Ga0209232, IMG submission 184066) | Marine viral communities from the Pacific Ocean - ETNP_2_60 (SPAdes) (version 2) | ecosystem: Environmental > Aquatic > Marine > Oceanic | place: Pacific Ocean | collected 2013-06-22
CGCGGCGGTCCCCCTCCCCATCGCAAGTCGATGGGGAGGATATGCAATGTCCACTTCCCACCCCAAAGCCGCCATCCGCCACAAAAAAAGCGCTGTCCTACATTATCCGGCTGTGTCAGCCTTCATCCGGCTCTTTCATTTGGTGGATAATGCGGTCGCGGCCTGGCCTGCGGCGCGACCTCGGCAGAGCGTGCCGGGCGCGCCCAACACGCCGCAATGTCCATATCGGGCGATGCACAAGGCTGAACTTTCCTGAACTTTGGAATATTACCCCGTACTGGGGCCGACCCTATCGCGGACCAAGTCCGGGGCGACGAGGCGGATTGAAGTGCCCCCCAAATTCTCAACGCTCCGTTAACCATACCGCAACCCCGTCATCGTAATTTCACAAAGCCTTCCGCTTTTCCCTTGCGGCGCGGCGGCGGCATCGCCACGTTGTGTTCCTAGGGGCCGCCTCTCTCCCCCGGCGGGCCTCGCAAGGAGAAATGTCCATGCCGTCCTTTTCGGAGAGCCTCGAAAAGACCCTGCACAATGCGCTGAAAGCCGCATCGGAGCGTCACCACGAATATGCGACACTGGAGCATCTGCTCTACGCGCTGATCGACGACGACCATGCCGCCGAAGTGATGCGCGCCTGCGGCGTCGCGATCGACGACCTGCAATCGGCGGTCGTCCACTATCTCGATACCGAACTCGACAGCCTGAAGGTTGAAGGACACAGCGACCCGTCGCCGACAAGCGGCTTCCAGCGTGTCGTCCAGCGCGCGATCCTGCACGTCCAGTCGTCGGGCAAGGATGAGGTGACCGGCGCCAACGTCCTCGTCGCGCTCTTCTCCGAACGCGAGTCCTACGCGGTCTATTTCCTCCAGCAGCAGGATCTGACCCGCCTCGACGCGGTCTCCTATTTGAGCCACGGCGTCGGCAAGGGCGGCAAGCCCTCACCGCAAGCCGAGCCCGAGGAGAAGGAAGAAACGAAGGACAAGGACAGCGGCGGCAAGAACAAGAAAGAAACCGCGCTCGACCAGTTCACCGTCAACCTCAACGAAAAGGCCAAGATCGGCAAGGTCGATCCCCTTATCGGCCGCAGCGCCGAGGTCGACCGGACGATCCAGATCCTGTGCCGCCGCAGCAAGAACAACCCGCTTTATGTGGGTGACCCCGGCGTCGGCAAGACCGCGATCGCCGAGGGGCTCGCGCGCAAGATCATCGAGGGTGACGTGCCCGAGGTGCTGCTGCCCGCGGTGATCTATTCGCTCGACATGGGCGCGCTGCTCGCGGGTACGCGCTATCGCGGCGATTTCGAGGAGCGGCTGAAACAGGTCGTGACCGAACTCGAAGGGCTGCCGCACGCGATCCTGTTCATCGACGAAATCCATACCGTGATCGGAGCGGGCGCCACATCGGGCGGCGCGATGGATGCGTCGAACCTGCTCAAACCTGCGCTGTCGGGCGGCGTCATCCGCTGCATCGGCTCGACGACGTACAAGGAGTTTCGCAACCATTTCGAAAAGGACCGCGCACTGCTGCGCCGGTTCCAGAAGATCGACGTGGTGGAACCGACGCTGGAAGACACCAAGAAGATCCTCGCCGGGCTGCGCAGCGCATTCGAGGCGCATCATCAGGTGCGCTACACCCCCGATGCGATCAACGCCGCGGTTGAACTCAGCGCGCGTTACATCAACGACCGCAAATTGCCCGACAAGGCGATCGACGTAATCGACGAAGTCGGCGCGATGCAGATGCTGGTCGCCCCGTCGAAGCGCAAGAAGACGATCACCGCCAAGGAGATCGAGCAGGTCATCGCGACGATGGCGCGCATCCCGCCCAAATCGGTGTCGAGCGACGACAAGGCGACGCTCGCCAGCTTGGAGACCGACCTCAAGCGCGTCGTGTTCGGCCAGAACACCGCGATCGAAGTGCTGTCGTCGGCGATCAAGCTCAGCCGTGCGGGCCTGCGCGATCCCGAAAAGCCGATCGGCAATTATCTGTTCAGCGGCCCGACCGGGGTCGGCAAGACCGAAGTCGCCAAGCAGCTCGCGTCGATCATGGGCATCCCGCTCCAGCGGTTCGACATGTCCGAATATATGGAGCGCCATTCGGTCAGCCGCCTGATCGGCGCTCCTCCGGGCTATGTCGGTTACGATCAGGGCGGGCTACTCACCGATGCGATCGACCAGAATCCGCATTGCGTGCTGCTGCTCGACGAAATCGAAAAGGCGCATCCCGACCTGTTCAACATCCTGTTGCAGGTGATGGACCATGGCCGCCTGACCGATCATCACGGCAAGACGGTCGATTTCCGCAATGTCATTCTGATCATGACGACCAACGCGGGCGCGAGCGACATGGCGCGCGAAGGCATCGGTTTCGGCCAGTTCACCCGTGAGGATGTGCAGGAGGAAGCGGTGAAGAATCTCTTCACCCCCGAATTCCGCAACCGCCTCGATGCGATCGTACCCTTCGGTTATCTGCCACCCGAAGTGGTCGCGCGGGTCGTCGACAAGTTCATCCTCGAACTCGAACTCCAGCTCGCCGACCGCAACGTCCATATCCAGCTCGACGAGGCAGCGCGCGAATGGCTGACCGGCAAGGGTTATGACAAGCTGTACGGCGCGCGTCCGATGGGCCGCCTGATCCAGGAAAAGATCAAGCAGCCGCTCGCCGAGGAACTGCTGTTCGGCAAGCTCGTCCATGGCGGCGAGGTCAAGGTGAAGATGAAGACCGGCGACGACGCCCATGTCGGCAACCCGTTGGCGTTCGAAATCGTCTCGGCACCGCCCAAGGCGGGCCGCGGCAAGGCGAAGATGCCAAAGGCCGACAAGGCGAAGAAGGCGGCGGAGTAGCCAGCCATCTTGATTTTTCGGAGCGGCGTGTTATAACGAACGTATGAACACGCCGCTCAAAATCACCAAAGTCGGCAATAGCGCCGCCGTCATCCTGCCAAAAGAGCTGCTCGCGCGGTTGCGCGTCGCGTTGGGCGATACGCTCTATGCTACGGAAGCCCCCGATGGTTTGCGTCTGACAGCCTCCAATCCTGATTTCGCAGCCAAGATGGCGGTAGCCGAGGAAATAATGCGTGAGGATCGCGATATACTGCGCGTCCTAGCAAAATGACCGATCGCATCGAGCCGGTCTGGCTCGATGCCGATGTGGCATTGGCGATCCATGACCGACAATTGGCCGAACATGGTGGCATATCGGGCGTGCGCGATTCGGGCATGCTGGAATCGGCCTTGGCGCGACCAAGGAATCAATGGGCATATGGCGAAGACGACCATATGGCGCTCGCCGCCGCCTATGCGTTTGGCTTAGCGCGGAATCATCCTTTTGGTGACGGCAACAAAAGGACCGCGTGGGTGCTGGCGCGATTGTTTTTGCGGCTCAATGGACATCGGATAGCGTTTAGTCCCGACGCCGCCATTGCAGCGGCTCTCGCGCTGGCGGCAGGGGACCTCAGCGAAGCAGAATTGGCACAATGGTTTCGTGAACGCCTGATACCAAGTTGACGGCGCCCGCCCCCTCGCTTTTTCAGCCTCCAGCGACTATATGAACCGCATGTACGACTATGTCTCCGTAACCACCGCCGACGCCGGCGCGCCGACGCCGGTGCGCGACGGCACGATCAAGCTGCACGACGCGGCGGGCTTTGCCGGGATGCGCAAGGCGGGGCGGCTGTCGGCCGAAATCCTCGACGCGCTCGTCCCCTTTGTTCAGCCGGGCGTAACCACCGCAGCGATCGACGACCTGGTCCGCCAGATGATGCTCGATGGCGGCGGCATCCCCGCGACGCTCGGCTATCGCGGCTTCACCCACAGCTGCTGCACCAGCATCAACCATGTCGTTTGTCATGGGATTCCCGACGACAAGCCGGTGCGCGAGGGCGATATCGTCAACATCGACGTGACGACGATCATCGATGGCTGGCACGGAGACACCAGCCGCATGTATCTGGTCGGTGACGTGCCGATCAAGGCGAAGCGCCTCGTCGAAGTCACTTATGAATGCCTGATGCTGGGCATCGAGCAGGCGAAGCCCGGCAACCGCATGGGCGACGTCGCGCACGCGATCCAGAGCCACGCCGAGCGCCACCGCTATTCTGTCGTCCGCGACTTCTGCGGCCATGGGCTGGGCCAGATGTTCCACGACGCCCCCGAAGTCGTCCACGCCGGCCGCCCCGGCACCGGCCCCGAACTCCGCCCCGGCATGTTCTTCACCATCGAGCCGATGATCAACACCGGCAAATGTGCGGTGAAGATGCTGAACGACGGCTGGACCGCGGTCACCCGCGACCGTTCGCTGTCGGCGCAGTTTGAGCACAGCATCGGGATCACCGAAACCGGCTGCGAGATTTTTACGGCGAGCCCGACGGGATTGAACGCGCCGCCGTGGCAAAGCTGATCAGGGCGATGATTATTTCGTCATCCCGGACTTGATCCGGGATCCCTGACGCCCACGCAGCGCTGGCCTTCGTGGACCCCGGATCAAGTCCGGGGTGACGATGGTGGGAGTCCGCCACCCTCCCGCACCCCCACTTTCCCCCTTGCACCCCCCGTCCATCCGGCGCAGTCTTGACGTTAACGTCAAGCATAGGCGTGGAACGGGAGAGTTTGGGATGGCGAAACGGGTCTGGAACGCCGCGCTGCTGGGCGGCGCGCTACTGGCATTGGCGGCGTGCAACGCGTCGAAGAACGACAGCATCACCGGCACCGCCGCGCTCGACGACGCCGAAAGGGCCAGCGAGACCCTGCTCAAGACCGGCGGCAATGGCGACGACTGGGGCGCGATCGGCTTCAGCTATGACGAACAGCGTTTCAGCCCGCTCACCGACATCAACGCCAGCAACGTCGGCCAGCTCGGCATCGCCTGGAGCGCCGACCTGGAGGATGCACGCGGGCAGGAAGCGACCCCGGTGGTCATCGACGGCGTCATGTACGTCAGCCACGCCTGGTCGAAAGTCAGCACCTGGGACGCCGCGACCGGCAAGCCGCTGTGGAAATTCGACCCCAAGGTTCCCGGCGAGAGCGCGGTCAATGCGTGCTGCGACGTCGTCAACCGCGGCGTCGCGCTGTGGGGCGACAAATTGTTCGTCGGGACGATCGACGGGCGACTGATTGCACTCGACCGCAAGACCGGCAAGGAAGTCTGGTCGACGCAAACGGTCGACGCAGCGAAACCCTACACGATCACCGGCGCCCCGCGGGTGGTGAAGGACATGGTGCTGATCGGCAACGGCGGCGCCGAATTCGGGGTGCGTGGTTACGTCACCGCTTATGACGCCGACACCGGCAAGTTACGCTGGCGCTTCTACACCGCGCCCAACCCAACCAAGGCCAAGGACGGCGCGGCCAGCGACGACATCTTCGCGTCAAAGGCCAACGCCACCTGGTCCGACAAGGGCGAGTGGCAGACCTCGGGCGGCGGCGGCACCGTGTGGGACGCGATCGTCTATGACAAGGATCTCGACCAGGTCTATCTGGGGGTCGGCAACGGCAATCCGTGGAACCATGGTACGCGCTCGAACGGCGAGGGCGACAACTGGTTCCTGTCGTCGATCGTCGCGCTCGACGCCTCGACCGGCGCCTACAAATGGCACTATCAGGAAACCCCGGCCGAGACCTGGGATTACACCGCGACCCAGCCGATCATCCTGGCCGAGCAAGCGGTGAACGGCACCCCGACCAAGGTACTGTACCACGCCCCGAAAAACGGCTTTTTCTTCACGATCGACCGCAGCAACGGCAAGCTGATCGATGCCAAGCCCTTCGTCGATGGCATCAACTGGGCCACCGGATACGACATGGCGACCGGCCGCCCGATCGAGAATCCCGACGCGCGCTTCTACAAGACCGGCAAGCCGTTCATCGCGATCCCCGGCGCGCTCGGCGCGCACAATTGGCACCCGATGAGCTACAATCCCGCGACCGGCCTCGTCTATATTCCGGCGCAGCAGATCCCGCAGGGCTATCTGACCGACATGAACGAGCTCGACCGCCGCAAGGTGCTCGGCTTCAACGTCGGCACCTCGCTCACCGGCACGCTGCTTCCCGACGACAAGGCGGCGTTCCGCGCCGCGGTCGCGGCGACCACCGGCCGCCTCGTCGCCTTCGACCCGCGCACCGGCAAGGTCGCGTGGGCGGTCGATCATCCCGCGGCGTGGAACGGCGGCACGATGACCACCGCGGGCAATCTGGTGTTCCAGGGCACCAGCCTTGGCCGTTTCCGCGCCTATACCGCCGACACCGGCAAGCAATTGCTCGACCTCGACATGCAGTCGGGGATCGTCAGCGCGCCGTCGACCTTCCGCGTCGGCGGGGTGCAATATGTCGCGTTCATGACCAGCAAGGGCGGCGCCTTCCCGCTCGTCGCCGGGGTCGCGGGCGGCGCGACGCGCAAGATCCCGAACATCCCGCGGCTGGTGGTGCTCAAGATCGGCGGCACCGCCAAACTTCCCGCCCCGCCCGCGACGACGACGCTGGCGTGGAACCCGCCGCCGATGACCGCGAGTGCGACGCAGGTTGCCGCGGGCAAGGCGCAGTTCGGGCGCTATTGCATGGTGTGTCACGGTGACAGCGCGATCGGCAACGGCTTTACGCCCGACCTGCGTGTTTCGGGCACGCTGGCCAATGCCGAGGCGTGGAAGTCGGTGGTCATCGACGGGGCGCTGAAAGATCGCGGCATGGTGAGCTTTGCCCGGGTGCTGACCCCGCAGGACGCCGAAGCGATCCGCGCTTATGTCATCGAACGGTCGAACTGGACCAAGGCGAATCTGGCCGACAGCACGGCGCCGATGGGACGGTAGTGCCAAAAATCCTCCCTGTCGCGCAGCGATGGGGAGGTGGCAGCCCGAAGGGCTGACGGAGGGGCAATTACACTGCCGTCGCTGCCCCTCCCCCCCTCCCCATCGCTTCGCGACAGGGAGGAATGAACGCGTATCTGCCACTTTTTTAGGCACCCCATCGCGCGCATTGCTCACCCCTTGGGCAACCCCGCAATTTGCTGTCGCAAATCTTACCGAACGCTTGCGATTCGCCAATTGGCACGGCTCTTGATTGGTGCAAGATGACAGGGCCTCGCAGCGACTCACAGGTGCGAACCGGACAGGCAGGCCTGATCCGGCTGTGGTTGCGAGCGATACGAAATGCCCAAAGGGGGATAGCAAGCGTGAAGAAGATTGAGGCGATCATCAAGCCGTTCAAGCTCGACGAGGTCAAGGAAGCCCTGCACGAAGTCGGCGTCAGCGGCATCACCGTCACCGAAGCCAAGGGTTTTGGGCGGCAGAAGGGCCATACCGAACTGTACCGCGGCGCCGAATATGTCGTCGACTTCCTGCCCAAGGTGAAGCTGGAAGTGATCGTCGAGGATTCGATGGCCGAACGCGTCGTCGAGGCGATCGCCGCCGCCGCGCAGACCGGCCGCATCGGCGACGGCAAGATTTTCGTCATCCCGGTCGAGACCGCGCTGCGTATCCGCACCGGCGAGCGCAACGAGGACGCGCTGTAAACCCGCCTCACCCATCAAGTTCAACAAGCCCCGGCGCGCCGGGATCATTTCGCAAGAAGGAAGCATCTACATGGCTACGAAGCCCAAGGACATCATCGCCCGGATCAAGGAAAACGACATCGAGTGGGTCGACCTGCGTTTCACCGATCCCAAGGGCAAGTGGCAGCACCTGACCATGGTCGCCTCGATCCTCGGCGAGGACGAACTTGAAGACGGCCTGATGTTCGACGGTTCGTCAATCGAAGGCTGGAAGGCGATCAACGAGTCCGACATGATCCTGATGCCCGATCTCGACGCGGTTTATGACGATCCCTTCTCGGCGACCCCGATGCTCGTCATCTTCTGCGACATCGTCGAGCCGTCGACCGGCGAAGGCTATGCCCGCGACCCGCGCACCACCGCCAAGCGCGCCGAGGCCTATGTCGCCTCGACCGGCGTCGGCGACACCGTCTATGTCGGTCCCGAGGCCGAATTTTTCATGTTCGACGATGTCCGGTTTGAAACCGGCTATAACAAGTCGGGCTTCGAGATCGACGACATCGAACTGCCGACCAACACCGGGCGCAGCTATGAAGGCGGCAATCTGGCGCATCGGCCGCGCGCCAAGGGTGGCTATTTCCCTGTCGCGCCCGTCGACAGCGCCGTCGACATCCGCGCCGAGATGGTGTCGACGATGCTCGAAATGGGCCTGCCCTGCGACAAGCATCATCATGAAGTCGCCGCGGCGCAGCACGAGCTTGGTCTGACTTTCGGCACCCTCACCGAAACCGCCGACCGCATGCAGATCTATAAGTATGTCGTGCACCAGGTCGCCCATGCCTATGGCAAGACCGCGACCTTCATGCCCAAGCCGATCAAGGACGATAATGGCAGCGGCATGCACACCCACATCTCGATCTGGGAAAAGGGCAAGCCGCTGTTCGCCGGCAACGGCTATGCCGGCCTGTCCGACATGTGCCTCTATTTCATCGGCGGCGTGGTCAAGCATGCCAAGGCACTGAACGCCTTCACCAATCCGACGACGAACAGCTACAAGCGCCTCGTCCCCGGCTTCGAAGCGCCGGTGCTGCTCGCTTATTCGAGCCGCAACCGTTCGGCATCGTGCCGCATCCCTTACGGCGCGGGCGCCAAGGCGAAGCGCGTCGAGTTCCGCTTCCCCGACGCGATGGCCAACCCCTATCTGTGCTATTCGGCGCTGCTGATGGCGGGGCTCGACGGCATCCAGAACAAGATCCACCCGGGCGACCCGATGGACAAGAATCTGTATGACCTGCCGCCCGAGGAGCTCGCCGAAGTCCCGACCGTCTGCGGCAGCTTGCGCGAAGCGCTCGACGCCCTGATCGCCGACCACGACTTCCTGCTCAAGGGCGACGTGTTCACCAAGGACCAGATCGAAGCCTATGTCGAACTGAAGTGGGACGAAGTGTATCGCGTCGAACAGACCCCGAGCCCGGTCGAATTCGACATGTACTACAGCGCCTGATCCGCAAGGGTTAGCGACGCCAAGGGAGGGCGCCCGGTTCGGGGGAACCGGGCGCCCTTTTGTATCCGTTCGTCCAAAGGAAGCGCTATCGCGGCGCCATCATCCCGCGCCATCCTGCGCCCGCAAAACAGGCGAGCAGCAGCGATCCGAACGCAATCGACACCAGATCGAGCGGGTGCGGTCCGGCTGCCAGCCCCGCCGCGGCGGCGCCGCCCCAGATGATCGCAACCAACAGCAGAAGATTGCCGGCGATCGCGGATATTTCGACCGTCAACTGGCGCCACAGCTCGTCAAAGCTCCGCCACATCCAAACCGATATCGCCGTGAAGCCGACCAGCACCGTCAGCAAGATCCAGAAAGCGAGCGCCGGGGCGACCAGCGCCGAACCGCCCGCGGCATCGGCCGCCGCCGCGTGCGCCAGCAGCATCACCGCCAAGCCCAAAATCAGGCAGCCGACGGCGCTCGCCGCCATGTTGGCGCGTTCCTCGACGATTTCTTCGGCATCGGCGACGTTGAGCATCCGCTGGCCGAACAACCGCGGCGCCAGCGTTCCGAGCCCGACGAACAGCCCCATCAGCGCATAGATGAACCCGACACCGAACAGGATGATCGACGATCCCGTCCAGTCGAAACCGCCTTGGCCCTCAACCAGCTTCAGCCCCGCGAACATGCCGCCCGCGCCCGCGATCGCGCCGATCACCGCCTGCATCGCCATCTTGCGCCAACCGGCGGCCTTATTTGCCTGCGTCGTCATATCGCTACTCCTTCGGCGTCCAATGGTCGATGAACAGGGCGCGCACTTCGAGGCCAAACAGCCCCGCCATGCGCAGCGCCAGCGGCAGGCTGGGGTCGTATTTGTCGGTTTCGACCGCGTTGATCGTCTGGCGCGACACGCCGAGGCGGCGGGCGAGTTCGCCCTGGCTCCACCCCGCAGCTTCGCGATATTCGCGCACCCGATTTTCCACAGCGACTCCCTTGCCTGTCAAGAGCTCTTTACAAGCGCAGCGGCGGCCTGTCCAACACTCTTTACATGCAATCGAAACCGTTGACCCTTTGGTAAATCGTCTTGGCTATGCAGGTCCGGCTTTTCAGGGGGGATCGCGATGCACCGCTCCATATGTCTGATCGCTGCCATGCTGCTCACCACCAGCTGCGGCAAAGTCGCCGAGCTGGTCAGCCAGACGCGCACCGTCGCGGCGCCGCGCGAAGAGGTGTTTGCCAAGATGTTCGGCGACGGCAGCGATTCGGGCCTGCCGTTGGTCACCAACGGCGGTTCGACGCGGCTCTACGAGCTGGTGGTCGAAAAGGGCGACCCGGACTGGGCGAAGATCGTGCCCAAGGAGCGCCCCGACGCCTACAAGGTCAAGTTCGCGGTCGCGATGGAAATCCCGCGCGAAATGCACATCATCTACAGCGTCGACGACGGGGCGGTGACCACCGGGCTGAAATTCACCCTCGAGGAACTGGCCCCGGCAAAGACGCGCGTCGTGTTCAACGTCGACAATCTGACCGGCCACGATACCGAAGGGCTGACGGTCAATACGGTGAAGATGCACAGCATCGCGCGCGAGGCGCTCAACAAGCTCGACGATTTCGACGAGGTGAAGGACGCCGCCTGACCCGGCGCCGAGCGCCGCGCCTATGGTAAACCGCCGGGGTTGCGGGCGCCGCGCACCAATGGCAGGTTGAGCCCCCGGGGCGGGCTCGATCACGAAAGGCTGTTTGGCCATGCGGATGCGCGTCTCTGTCGCCCTCACTTCGCTTTTGCTGGCCTCCTGTGGCGGCGGCGGCGGTGGCAGTGGCGGCGGCACCCCGCCCGCCGCCAATGCGCCGCCCAGCTTCACCTCGTTGCAAACCGCCAGCGTCGCCGAAAATAGCACCGCCGCCTATCAGGCGACCGCGACCGACCCCAACGGCAACACGCTGACCTTTACCATCGACGGCGGCGCCGATGCGGCGCGCTTTGCGATCACCGGCGCCGGGGCGCTCAGTTTCAGCCCCGCGCCCGATTTCGACCTGCCCGGCGACGCCGACGGCGACAATGTCTATGCCGTGACACTGCGCGTCAGCGATGGACAGGCGAGCGTCACGCAGGCGGTCAACATCACCGTCACCAACAGCCGCGAGGGCATAGCGGTGACGCGCGTCGGCACCGGTTTCAACCAGCCGCTGTACGTCGCCGCGATCCCCGGTGACAGCCGCGTCTATGTCGTCGAAAAAGGCGGCGATGTGTACCGCTTTGACCCGGCGAACGGCAGCCGCACGCGGGTGCTCGACATCGCCGACATTTCGACCAGCGGCGAACGCGGCCTGCTCGGCCTCGCGCCCTATCCCGATCACGCCACGTCGCAGCGCCTGTTTGCGGTCGCGACTGCGACCAACGGCAATGTTCAGGTCCGCCGCTATACGCTCGGCCTGCCGAACAGCTCGACCAGCTACGACACCGTGCTCGACATCCCGCACCCCGGGTTCGACAATCACAACGGCGGCTGGATCGGCTTCGGCCCTGACGGCCACATCTATGTCGCGGTCGGCGATGGCGGCGGCGGCGGCGACCCGAGCAACAATGCCCAGAACCGCAACGTCCAGCTCGGCAAGATTCTGCGCTTCGCGATCAGCGGCGCCTCCTATGTCCCCGCCCCCGGCAATCCCTTTCTGGCGGGCGGCGGCGATCCCTATGTCTATGCCTTTGGCCTCCGCAATCCGTTCCGCGCTTCCTTCTCCGGCTCGACCTTGATCATCGGCGACGTCGGGCAGGGCGCAGTCGAGGAAATCGATCTGGTCACGACGACCCAGCCGGGGCTCAATTTCGGCTGGCGCTTTCTCGAAGGCACCCAGCCCTATTCGGGCACCGCCCCCGCCGGGCTGACCCCACCCGTCGCCGAATATGGCCATGGCAGCGGCCCGCGCCAGGGACGCTCGGTGACCGGCGGCTATGTCTATCGCGGCCCGGTGACCTCGCTTGCCGGACAATATGTGTTTGCCGATTTCGTCACCGGCAACATCTGGTCGGTGCCCTTCGCCAGCCTCGTCTCCGGTCAGACGCTCGCCTCGTCGCGCTTTGCCCGGCGCAACGAAGATTTCGCCCCCGATGCGGGCGCGCTGAGCAATATCGCCTCGTTCGGCGAGGACAGCGCGGGCAATCTGTTCATCGTCAGCATCGGCGGCGATATTTTCATGGTGCGCCCCGGCTGACCGCTTGCCCCTATGGCGCGCAACCGGCACAAGGGCGCGCCCAGAGGAGTTCCCCATGAAATCGCTGCCGCTTGCCGCTCTCGTCGCCTTCCAGCTCGCGCTCGCCCCCGCCGCGGCGGCGAAGCTGTCGAAAGCCGAAAGCGGCATGGCAAAGACGGTGACCGCCGAACAGGACCGTAGCCTCGCCCTGCTCGAAAAGCTGGTCAACCAGAACAGCGGCTCGCTCAATCTTGAAGGCGTTGAAAAGGTGGGGCAGATGATGCGCGCCGAACTCGAACCTTTGGGTTTCAAGGTCGAATGGAAGCCGATGACCGACACCGGCCGCGCCGGGCATCTGATCGCCACGCATGTCGGCCGCCCCGACACCAAGCGCCTGCTCCTCATCGCCCACCTCGATACTGTGTTCGAAACCGACTCGCCCTTCCAGAAATTCGTCCGCAAGGGCGACATGGGCGAAGGCCCCGGCGCCGGCGACGACAAGGGCGGCATGGTTGTGATCGTCGCGGCGCTGCGCGCGATGCAGGCGGCGGGGACGCTGAAGGGCGCCAACATCGAAATCCATATGACCGGTGACGAGGAGGATTCGGGCAGCCCGATCGAACAGGCGCGCGCCGACCTGATCGCCGCGGGCAAGCGCAGCGACGTCGCGCTCGATTTCGAAGGGCTGGTGCGCGATAATGGCGCCGACATGGGGTCGGTCGCACGGCGATCGTCGGACAGCTGGACCGTCACCGCGACCGGCAAGAGCGCACACAGCTCGGGCATTTTCAGCGCCGCGGCAGGCGACGGCGCGATCTATGAGCTGACGCGCATCCTCTACCGCTTTCGCACCGAGCTTCCCGAACCGAACCTGACCTTCAACGTCGGCTTGATCGCGGGCGGGCAGCAGGCCGAGCTCGACGCGGGCGGCATCCGCGCCACCGTCAACGGCAAGACCAACATCATCGCCCCCATCGCCGTCGCGCGCGGCGACCTGCGCGCGCTGTCACCCGAACAGATCGAGCGCGTGAAGGCAAAGATGACCGCGATCGTCGCGGGCCACGCGCCCGGCACCGACGCCAAAATCAGCTTCGACCCCGGCGGCTACCCCTCGATGGCACCGACCGACGGCAACCGCGCGCTGCTGGCCAAATTGAACGGGGTCAACCGCGACCTCGGGCTCGCCGAAATGGCGCCGCTCGATCCGCTCAAGCGCGGCGCAGGCGATATCAGCTTTGTCGCCGCCGACGTCGACGGGCTCGCGGGACTGGGCCCGTACAGCACCGGCGATCATGCCCCCGGCGAAGCGGTCGACATCCCCAGCATCGCGCGCCAGGCGACCCGCGCTGCCATATTGATGTCACGGCTGAGTGCTGAAAAGCGCTGACCCGCCAGTTTTGTCAGTTGGCGTTGCTTGATTCATCCGCCACAGTGATTAGGTAGCAATCCGAGACGTAAATTCACGCCGATTGGGAGAGAGAAAATGAGCGACACCGCAACGCACCTCAAGCAGAACTATATCGGCGGCCAGTGGGTCGACAGCAAGGGCGGCAAGCGGCACGACGTCATCAACCCGGCGACCGAAGAAGCCGCCTCGACGATCGTGCTCGGCACCGCCGCCGACGTCGACGATGCCGTCGCCGCCGCGCGCGAAGCACTGAAAAGCTGGTCGCAGACGACGCGCGAAGAGCGGCTCGACCTGCTGAACCGCATCGTCGAGGAATATAAGAAGCGCGCGGGCGACCTCGCCCAATCGATGGCATCCGAAATGGGCGCCCCGGTCAGCTTTGCCGGCACCGCGCAGGTCGGCGCCGGCATCGGCGGTTTCCTCGGCACGATCGCGGCGCTCAAGGATTTCGCTTTCACCGAAAAATATGCCGCGGGCATCATCGCCTATGAACCGATCGGCGTCGTCGGCATGATCACGCCGTGGAATTGGCCGCTCAACCAGATCGCCTTGAAGGTCGCCCCCGCACTCGCCGCGGGCAACACGATGGTGCTGAAACCCTCCGAAGAATGCCCTGGCAACGCCACCATCTTCGCCGAAATCCTCGACGCCGCGGGCGTCCCGCCGGGCGTGTTCAACCTGGTGCAGGGTGACGGCCCGACCGTCGGCAATGCAATCAGCGCGCACCCCGGCATCGAAATGGTCAGCTTCACCGGATCGACCCGCGCCGGTATCCTGGTCGCCAAGGCGGCCGCCGACACCGTCAAGCGCGTCCATCAGGAACTCGGCGGCAAGTCGCCGAACATCGTCCTGCCCGACGCCGACTTCGCCGCGGTGCTGCCGCCGACGGTGCAGGGCGTGCTGGTCAACACCGGCCAGAGCTGCATCGCGCCGACGCGCATCCTGGTCCAGAAAGAGCGTCAGGCCGAAGCGGTCGGCGTCATCAAGGCGATGTTCGACGGCACGTCCGTGGGCGACCCGCAGGCCGAGGGCGGCCATATCGGCCCCGTCGTCAACAAGGCGCAGTTCGACAAGATCCAGAGCCTGATCCAGTCGGCGATCGACGAAGGCGCAACGCTCGAGACCGGCGGCACCGGGCTGCCGAGCAACGTCAACCGCGGCTATTATGTCAAGCCGACGGTGTTCTCGGGCGTCACCCGCGATATGCGGATCGCCAATGAGGAAATCTTCGGCCCCGTCGCGACGGTGATGGCCTATGGCGATCTCGACGAGGCGGTCGATATCGCCAACGACACCGAATATGGCCTGTCTGCGGTAATCTCGGGCGACCCGGCCCAGGCTGCCGACCTCGCGCCGAAGTTGCGCGCCGGGATGGTCGCGGTCAACGCCTGGGGTCCCGGCCCCGGCGCGGCGTTCGGCGGCTACAAGGCGTCGGGTAACGGCCGCGAAGGCGGCGTGTTCGGGCTGAAGGATTTCATGGAAGTGAAGTCGATCAGCGGCATTCCGGCCTGATCTTCTCCCCTCCCTGAAAGGGAGGGGTCGGGGGTGGGTCGCCGCAGGCGTTCTTTGTGGCCGCCCACCCACCCCACTACGACTAGGGCGCACGCGCCCAAGTCTCCGTACCCCTCCCTTACAGGGAGGGGTTTTTCTTTGGGCGCGGTCCCGCTAAGCGCGTCCCCATGACCACGCGCTCACCCCTCGCCCCCGCCGCCTTCCCCACCCTCCCCGAAATCGCCGGGGTAACGCGCCGCGTCGCGCGGGCGCAGTACAAGAATTGGGACCGCTGCGACCTGACCTATGTCGAGCTGGCGCCGGGCACGACGGTCGCGGGCGTGTTCACGCGCAACATCTGCTGCTCGTCCGAAGTCGAGCTCGGCCGCGAACAGGTGAAGGGCGGCAAGGGCCGCGCGTTGATCGTCAACGCGGGCAACAGCAATGCCTTCACCGGCTATCGCGGCCGCGAGGCAGTCGAACAGATCATGGCGCAGGTCGCGGGTCACCTCGGCTGTGACGCCAGCGAAGTCTTCGTCAGCTCGACCGGCGTCATCGGCGTCCCGCTCCCCAAGGACAAGGCGCGCGCCGGGGTCGAAGCCGCGCTCACCGCCGCGCCCTGCTCATGGGAAGCCGCCGCCGAAACGATCTGCACCACCGACACCTTCGCCAAGGGCTCGGCCGCAAGCGCCGTTGTCGGCGGCACGGCCGTCCATGTCGCGGGCATCGTCAAGGGATCGGGCATGATCGCCCCCGACATGGCGACAATGCTCGGCTATATCTTCACCGACGCCGCCGTCGCCCCCGCGCTGCTGCAGGAGATGCTGAGCGAGGCCACCGGCGGCAGCTTCAACAGCATCACCGTCGACAGCGACACCTCGACCAGCGACACAGTGTTGCTGTTTGCGACCGGACAGGCGGGGGGCGCGCCGCTGACCACCCGCGACGATCCGGGCGCCGATGCGCTCTACGCGGCGATCCGCGCGGTTTCGCTCGACCTCGCGCACCAGGTCGTGCGCGACGGCGAGGGCGCGTCGAAATTCATCGAGGTGCAGGTGTCGGGCGCGGTCAGCGACGACAGCGCCAAGCGCGTCGCGCTCGCGATCGCCAACTCGCCGCTGGTCAAGACCGCGATCGCGGGCGAGGATGCCAACTGGGGCCGTGTCGTGATGGCGGTGGGCAAGGCGGGCGAGCCCGCCGACCGCGACAAGCTCGCGATCCGCTTCGGCGATCATTGGGTGGCGAAGGACGGGCTGCCGGTCGATGGCTATGATGAGGCGCCGGTCGCGGGGCACCTGAAGGGTCTGGAAATTCGCGTCGGCGTCGATCTCGGGCTCGGCGAAGGCCGCGCGACCGTCTGGACGTGCGACCTCACCCACGGCTACATCAGCATCAATGCCGATTATCGGAGCTGATGCCTAAATAGCTTCGTCACCCCGGACTTGATCCGGGGTCCACAGCCGACGTTTGCGGAATCCCATGGATCCCGGATCAAGTCCGGGATGACGAAAGAGAGATCAGAGCGCCCCCTCAAGCCAGCCCTTGAGCGCGCTCTTCGGCGCCGCGCCGACCTTGGTGTCGGCAACCTCGCCATTTTTGAACAGGATCATCGTCGGGATGCCGCGCACGCCATATTTGGCGGGGGCGTTCGGATGATCGTCGATGTTCAGCTTCGCGATCACGACCTTTTCGCCCAGCTCATTGGCGATTTCTTCCAGCGACGGGCCGATCATCTTGCACGGGCCGCACCATTCGGCCCAGAAATCGACCAGCACGGGGGTGTCGCTGTCGAGGACATCGGCCTGAAAGCTGTCGTCGGTGATGGCCTTGGTACCCATGATATCTACTCCTGAAATTCGCTTGCCCTCAAGCTAAGAGGTCGCGGCCTCCGGCTCAAGACCTCAACCGCCCAAATTCGCCTTGGTTGCCGCCAAGCCCGGCTTGTGCGCGTCGAGCAGCGCATCATCCAGCGCGATCAGCCGCGGTCCGGCGGTATAGAGCAGCGCCGCATCGATCCGTCGCCCCGGAAAAATCGCCGCCAGCGCGCCGCGATACGCCGCCATCTGGCGCAGATAGGCGGGCTGCACCGCGGCGGCGCTGTCCGGCACATGCCGCCCCGTTTTGTAATCGATCACCGTCACCACGTCGGCGGTGACCAGCAGTCGGTCGACGATCCCCGCGACGACCGCCCCGTCGACCACCGCCGAGAGCGGCACCTCGGCGAGCGAGCCCGGCCCGAACAGCGCCGCATGCGCGGGATCGCCCAGCACGCCCAGCACCTCATCGACCATCGCACCGCGCACCGCCGCGTCGAGATCGGCCGCTTGCACGCCCAGCCAGCGCGTCGCCGCCGAGCGGCGCATCTCGGGCGCCACCGGCGGCAGCCGCTCGAACAGCGCGTGGAGCAACAGCCCGCGGTTCACCGCCGCCGCACGCGCCGCGCCCTGCGGCACCGCCGCCACATCATCGTCGCCCAGCGCCGAGGGCGCGAGCGGGCGCGGCGGGCGCGCTTCCTCGGGCGCCGGTTGCCGCGCCCAGTTTGGAACGACGGCGGGCGCCACGACCGACCGCGCCTTCTCCTTCGCGGCGCGCGCCTTGCCCTGCACCGCATGGACGCGCTTGCGGCCCCAGCGCGGCCCGGCGTCCTGCCACGCGGCGCCCATATCCTCCAACACCGCCTCAACCGCGCTGTGCCAATTGCCCTCGGGAAGCTCGTCCGCTTTCCGCGTTCCGGCGACGACGAGCAGTTCTTCGGCGCGCGTCATCGCGACGTACAGCAGCCGCCAATGCTCTTGGCGTTCCGCGGCTTCTTTGGCGTCGTGCGCCGCGGCAATCGCGCCGTGGCGCTCGTCCTTGCCGAGCGCGAACACCGGCAATTTGTCCCACCCCGCCATCGTCAGGCCAAAGCTCACCCGCCGCGGCCTGGGATCGTCGGTCGCATCGGCGAGGATGACGATCGGCGCCTGCAACCCCTTCGATCCGTGCACCGTCATCACGCGCACGACATCGCTGCGCGCCTCGCTCTGGCGCTTGATCTCGGCGGTGCTCGCGGCGATGTGCGCCAGGAAGCCGAGCAGCGACGGCGCTTCCTGCCGCTCGAACGCCAGAGCCTGCGCCAGCAGTTCGTCGATCGGATCGCGCGCCTCGCGCCCCAGCCGGTGATACAGCTTGCGCCGCCCATCAATCGGTCCCGACAGGATGCGCTCCAGAAAGCGGAACGGCGGCGTGAAATCGGCCATGCCGAGCAGCCCGCGCAGCGCCGCCATCGTTTCGGGCGGCACCTCCGCTTCGTGCGCGCGCAATTGCTCCCACAGCGCGCGTTTTTGGCGGCCATGGGCAAAGCCGAACAGATCGTCCTGGCTCCACCCGAACAGCGGCGACACCAGCAGGCTGGCGAGGTTGAGGTCATCGAGCGGCTGCACCGCAAAGCGCATCGCGGCGAGCAGATCCTGCACTGCCAGCGACTGGGTCAGCGAAAAGCGATCGACCCCGGCGACGGGGACATGCAGCGACTGCAACCGCGCAACGATCCGCGCCGCCAGGTCGCGGCGGCGGCGGACCAGGATCAATATGTCGCCCGGCGCGACGGGGCGCCCGTCCTTGCCATGTTCGATCCAGTCCTGCACCTCGTCGGCGATCGCGCGAGAGAGCCGCAGGCTGGCGGGATCGCTCGCCGCGGCGGACGTGTCGCGGGGAGCGCCGCCCTCGTCATCGCCATCAACGTCGCCGACGCCCTCATCCTCGGCATCGGCGTCGAGCGCCTTTCCGACGGGAAGCGGCGCCCATAGCTCGACCCGCCCGGCGCGGTCGCGGTTGAAATCGGCGGGGATGTGCGGCGGCTCGTCGCTCTCCAGCCCCATCAATTCGGGCGCGCC
>Ga0209232_1000742_pt1 | contig 18930 bp, 25 predicted proteins | sample ETNvirenome_2_60_FD_184066 | JGI IMG/M metagenome (GOLD analysis project Ga0209232, IMG submission 184066) | Marine viral communities from the Pacific Ocean - ETNP_2_60 (SPAdes) (version 2) | ecosystem: Environmental > Aquatic > Marine > Oceanic | place: Pacific Ocean | collected 2013-06-22
CCCATATGGATGGGAGGGTGAACGTGGCGCAGTGGGTTCGGCTCATTGCCAAGGCCATTCGTACAGGCGCAGCCGCACGATGGGCCGGTTCGGCATCGGCTTGGGGTGGGCGTGGTGGCAGCCCAGCCCCGACCCCCCTGCCAAAACCGCTGCACTGCGAGCCTGTGCGAGGGCGTGACGCCCACACCGACGCCAGCACCACACCCACCCGACGACCCTTTAGCGGCAGCCTTTAGCGGGGTGGGGGCAGGGGCGCAGTGCCCTTTAGCGGAACCCCCCTTAGCCGGAGGGATAGTTTAGCGGCTACTTTAGCGGCTCCTTTGGGGGCGCACAGCGCTGCGACAAAATTTCGGTGGGAGGCCCTTCCGAAAAAAAAATTCAAAATTTTCATGTAGTGGACCCCCACCTGCCCATGCATGGTGGCGCCCTTCGACGAAGCGTGGTCGATGCTCAAGGCGCTCCCCGAACAGCAGATGTTCGGTGCCAGCATGCACCCCGCCATACAGGGCATGCTCGCCAGAAGGGGGAAATACCCCCGCTCGTACGGCCATCATCTGGAGAGTGGAGCGGAGTACTTCGATACTGACGGGGGGACCGTTCCGGTGAATTTCCGCGCTCCTGACTATCCTGTCCGAAGTGAGGCGGAGATTGAGCCTTCCAGAGTCGTAGTGTCGGCAACGAGGCAGAATTACGGAAGGACCGACCCTCAGAGGTTCCAAGGCGACTTGGACCCGAGGCAGATGAGGAGGGGCAGCGTCTTCGATTATGACAATCCTGACCCGATTGTTCCGATTCGTCCTAGTGCCTTCCCCAATCCCGCCGATGGTTACCAATTTGGTGAGAAAGGGTATGAGGAGGGGTTGTATTGAGCGCTTTCGACGATGCATGGTCCTTGTTGAAGGCACTACCAGAGCAGCAGATGTTACACCCATCACCCAAGGGCGATGTAACCATGCATCCTGTTATACAGGGCATGCTCGCTAGGAGGGGAATGGACCCACGTGACCTACGACGATTTCATCTCGCTAGGAGGGGAATATACCCCGAAGGACACGAGGGCGGCGCCTCGACCCTTCCGAAGAATTTTCGCGCTACTGATGTGTCCTTCGGTCGACAGGCTGAGAGAGAACGTAGGGCCAAAGGCGACATAGACCCGAACCAGTTGAGTAGGGGCAGTGTCTTCGCCGATAGTGTGGAGGGGTACTAATGAGCGCTTTCGACAAGGCATGGTCTGTGCTCAAGATGGGCCCGATGATGGGCGGCGGCGCTCAGATGCCCAAGGAGGACAAAGGCGTCGAGGACTACTCGCACAAGGACTTGGACCCCGAGGCGCTCATAGACTTCCTAGTCGAGACGCTGAAGATGCCGTACAGGGACGCGAAGGCGCTCACGATGAGCCACAAGACCAAGGAACTGGTCGAGGCGAACCACAGGAAGGGCAAGATGGCTGCTCGTAATCAATCAGGAGAGGCTCCCATGCAGGGAGGCTACTAGATTGAGTCCCTTCGACGAGGCATGGGCCTTGCTCAAAGCACAACCGCTAGTGGGTGTGTTGGGCTACACTGATGAGGAATCAGGCATTGAACGTGGTAGAGCGGAAGTGAGAACGCAGAATCCACAGGTGCAGGGGATTCTACAACGCTATTCAGGTGGCGTTGGCTATCAGGGAAATTCTCCCGGTGATGCAGTGATGGTCATGCGAGATTATGGAAGTGAGCCTAATTATGCGGCTGGTGCTCCTAATTCGGGCTACGGTGATGCAAATACCGATGCTGAAAATGCAAGGCTAGAGCCAAGTAGGAAGTGGACCCCTGAACAGAAACTGTTCTACGATGCGATAAACCCGAAACGCCCTAAGAGTCGTTATGGTACTGCTTTCGGAGGCCTTGGTATACCTAGAAGTGAAGTAGGTATGGGTGATAACAGTAAAGTGCATCCTACAAGTGTACCTTCCTATGTTAGGCAGTTTTTGGAGAATCAGAAGAAGCAAAATCGAAGGAAGGAGAATTGGAGTAAGCAAGCATCAAAACCTTTGATTGAGCCTAGGTCAGCATAGGGATATGCCCCTCGACTACCGCATAGACGAGAGCCAGCGGATAGCCGAGTCGAAAGGATAAGCCCACCATCCACTTGCCTAGCGTCTTTACCATGCCGCGAGTTCTGCTCTTGCGTTCTTGCCTAGCCTTGCAGACCTCGCATGGCTTGCACTCGTGTGCCTCTCTGTCTGTGAGTTCCCTGATTTGCTTCCTCAATGCCCTTATGTCGGTGAGTTGGTCATAGGTTCTCGATGTGCCATGTCGCTTGCTGTATGTGTCTGTTCGTGTGTTCATTGTCATCTTTCAACTGCAAGGGTTGGATTTCACGGTTTGAATCTCGATTGTCAGGATTTGAATCTAGTTCGTGAGAGCCCACGCGAGCGCGGTGAGCAGGAACACCGCCAGAATTCCGATTTTGATGCCGAGGTCGACCAGTGAGTCGACCACAATCTTCCACATTGACCCTGTAATCGACCCCATGCACCCCTCGTCGCTGGGTTCATATATAAAACAGCCATGCTCTTACTACTGATGACGCAGACCCCAGACGCCTTCCTGAAGGCTTGGTTCCTGTTGAAGACTCAACCAGAAGGCTCGCAGTTCAGCGATTCTGAGAAGGCGCTCATCATAAACACGCTCACCAAGGCGATGAACAGCGGTGACCCAATCATGGAAGAGGAGGCCAGTATGCTGTTCGCCCGATATATTGATGTCCAACGGTGATTCCGCAAGGTCATGTCCGAGGTCATTCGCCTTTTCGAGGTGGGTCCGAGGGACGGTCTGCAGAATCTCGAGGGAGATATCACCGTCGAGAGCAAGTTCAACCTCATCGAGATGCTCAGGGACGCCGGTCTGGACCGGATAGAGGTCGGTAGTTTTGTGAATCCGAAGTACGTGCCCCAGATGAAGGACACGAAGGAACTGTTTTCGTTGCTGCTTGATAAACTGAAGGGCGTGAAGGGACTCTCAGTGCTCGTTCCCAACAAGAAGGGAGTCGAGATTGCGGAGAGCGTGGGCGCGGAACTGCTCAACGTCTACGTCAGCCCGTCACCTGCGTTCCTGAGCGAGAATCACGGCACGTTCGAGTTGTCCGAGGTGTTCGACAAGTACGACTCTGCGCTTGAGAACGTGCCAAAGGAGAGCGTCAGGGGCTACATCAGCCTCGCTTTCGACTCCCCCTTCGACGATTGGGACAGCAAGTCGGTGGAGGACTGCCTGCTGTGGTGCTCCGAGAATGCCGAGACTGTCGTGCTCGCCGACACAGCAGGGATGGCCACGGAGGGGAGGATGACTGAGGTCATCAAGATGGCGAGGAAGCACGTGTCCATGGATAGACTGGCATTGCACCTGCATGAGCCGCAGACCAAGAAGATGACATTCGACAAACTGCTGACCACGGCGTACCTCTCCGGCATCAGGGAGTTCGACTCCAGCATAGGCGGACTGGGCGGGTGCCCGTACGTTCCGGGCAGTTTCGGTAACCTGCCGACGGAGTACGTAGTGGACTGGGCCGAGTTCTACGGCATACCGATAGAGCAGGAGATAAACAGGTCGAGGCTCGAGGCAGCCCGGCTCTATGCCGAGTCGATAACCGACACTCCGCTGACAGAGCGGCTGACGCGCTTCATATCAGGAAAACTGAGTGGTATTCGTAGACGCTGGATTCGCACTGGCGCGTAGGTTCTGGCTCATCTGCTGCTGTTGCTGCTCATCCATCATCGCCTGCTGCTGTTGCTGCTCTTTCAGTTTGTCGAACGCCGAGTTGCCTGCTCCCTGCTGTGCGGGATTGCCTGTCTGGGATGCTGGTGCCGTGCCTGCGTCAGTCGACTCCTTACCAGCGCCCGCCACCTTGGCTCCTGTGTAGCCAGCAAGACCTATCCGACCCATCTTGCTGCCCAGCACAGCGCGACCCGCGCCCATTGCCAGACGACCGGCGCCTGCAGCGAGAGGAGCGAGGAGAGCGAGTGGACCAGCCTTTTCAATACCGTCATCGGCTCGCAGCACGCTGAAGGCGGCATCCATGGCACGCTCGTGGTCCTGCTTGCTGAGCGTGACGGGACCTGCGGTGTGAGAGCCTTGAACAACACCTATGTCAGATAACCGAGTAAATTGGCCCGCAGGTTCCGCCACGACACGCCGTTTCATCGGAACTGTAAAATGCTGCTGGTTCATATGGCGATGCAGGTGAGTCACCATTGCGGAATCCTTTGACGTCTTCTTTGACCTTGTCAAAGGTCAATTCGGCTATAAGAAAGACTCGTACATCTCTCAAAGGCCTAAGAAGGTCGCACAGGCCAAAGTTCAGCGACAGGCTCGCAAAGTCAAGACTCGCAAGACGAAGGCCAAGTACAAGAGGCAAGTCGGTCGTGGAAACGTACGTCCGAAGATGAGAAGGCAGACAGGATTAGTAAGGGTGGCAAGAGCGAGATGACTGATATATTCGAGATGGCATGGGAATCACTGGAGAAGGCATTCTACGACAGCACCGACCGAGGTTACTACGACGACCCTCAGCAGCAGGCGGAGATGACGCCTGAGCAGAGAGAGTCTGCCAAGAGGGCAGAGACAGAGGGAATGGCGGAGTTCTTGGACCAGTTGCCCGAAGACGACTACGATGATATGAGCAGAGAGCAGTTGATAGCGCTGGTCAGAAGGATGCAGGAGGCGAGACGATGAAGGGCAAGAAGGGCATGACACTCGTGATAGCGGTGGGCAAGCCATCGCCAAAGTCGCCCATGGACACGGCCAAGCCTGACAAGGACGAGAAGAAGAAGGAACTCGCGGTTCGAGGCTTCGGTCGTGATGAGCCTACCACCCTCGCTCAAGTAGCGAGACAGCACAACCTTCCCTTCACCAGAACCAGCGGCATTTACGGAGGAACCGAGGGGAAGAGAGAGTACTACGACCCTGCGAACGCCTTGAGTGCGGAGAGGATAATGGCAGAGAGAAGGAGAGCGATTCAAGATGCCTCTCGAAAACTACACAATAATCCTGAAAATCCACCATTTGGTCCCATGGAGGGAGAGAGAAGGAGAAACATCATGACACTGCAGCCACAGGGCGCAGACATGGTTCAGCGCTCCGATGACGCTTTCGACATGGCTTGGTCGCTCCTCAAGAACTACAACCAGATGGGCGTCTCCTCAGAGACCTCCGGTATGATGGACCTGCAGGCAGCGAGGCAGAGAGTGCACGAGTTGGACGCCGCCGCGCAGGCGGAGCAGGACCCTCAGAGGAAGATGGAACTTCAGGCGATGGCCAACAGCATGTATCAGCAACTCACGCAGATGATGAGTGCTAGAAGATAGTGATGTGGTGGTTTGAGCGACCTGATGGATGTCGCTTGGCTCGTCCTCAAATACAGGTTCTCCAGACGCAGGCCGCCCCATCCCCCAGTGGCAGGCATCCAGTTCCACCGTGATTTCTGGAGGGGGCATGCTGGGCACAGGCTCGGGGACGAGAGGAGATTCCACTCGAAGGAGGAGTCCGACGCGGTCAAGCAGCGCATCGCAGAGGTTCTGAGGGACAAGGGCATTGTCGGTAATAACGGTAGGTTCCTCCCCGGAGCCCCTTCCAACGTGGCAATCAGGACCCACATACTCGACAGAGACAGGAACCCGGATGGCGTGGACATCAGGGGAAGGCCCCTCTCGAATGGAAATACTATAGTGGGCATAGTACGCGAGCACCCTGACTACCCCGGCACAGCGAAATTGCAGACCACCATGCTGCGCAGGGATGAATGGAGAGGGGAGATGCAGCAGGCTTGGACGCCGAAAGCATTGGGAGTGCAGAGGGTATTCACCCACTCAGACGCGAGTGGTGATGACGTGGGAGGAACGCCGGAGGGCATGGGATACACCCAGTTGAAGTCCGACGAGCCGATGGACCCCGCCTTCCAACTACTCAAGGCAAAGAGGAAGATTTCCGACCCAGCCTACTGGCGTCGCTTTGGGAATCCCGGCCCGCTCGTGACACCCCGCATACCCAAGAAGAAGAAGGTGAAGAGGACCTTCGATGACAGCGGCCTCAGTGAGGAGGACAAGACGAAATACGCACTAGAGAGGAGGGAGGACGAAGCGAAGAGAAGAGAAGAGAAAGCGAGAATCCTCCAAGAGAATCAAGAAAGAAGACAGAGATATCAAGATAGCATAAGTGAAATACAGCGTTTATATCAAGAAGAGCAGAGGAGAAAGCAAGAGGAGGAGCGGCGCATGACAGAGGCACAGGCAGTCGGGGAGGTCGGTCAGGACGAACCTGAGTCCATGTACGACAACTTGGACTGGGATAGAATGCGAACCGGCGAGCCTATGGACATCGCCTTCCAACTGCTCAAGGAGCGAAAGTCGCCCGAGGCGATGAGACGCAAGTTGGAGTACGACAAGCAGTACGAGAAGACGCCTGAGCGGCGCAAGTACCAGCGCGAACTCCACGCTGAGAGACGAAAGAGGGGCATTTACGGCACTGATGACCATATGGATGTCAGCCACACGCAGGGTGGGAGGCTGACGCTCGAGCCCGAGCATGCGAACAGGGCGAGGCACTTCAAGGACCGGGGTACGCTAAGGGTGGTATGATGAGCCCCTTCGACCAAGCGTGGACCCTCCTCAAGAGGCAGACCACGCTCGGTGAGTTCCACCCAGACCTACCAAGCCCGTACGGCTCACACGTCATGCACTTCCATGGAACGACCCAACCAGCGGCGCAGATGATTATGGCTGACCATGCCGGTATCAGACCGAAGCGAGGCGTGGCTGGGCATGGTGCCTACGTCAGCGACGACTACGAGGTAGCAAGGAGATATGCCAATGCAAAGGCAGTTGACCAGCGTAGTTGGGATGGGGTGAAGCCTAGACCGATGGTCATCGGCGTCAGGGAGGGTTTCCTAAATCACAATAACCCCAGATTCCCAAGAAGAGAGCACAAACCCACTGTGACGATAGGAACCGAGGACTGGATGGAGGAGGGTTTCTACCCCTACGGTGTGAATCCTGAGTACCTGACCCAGATACCAGCCGACTTCAAATGGGATACCTACTAGGATGATTCCGATTAGTCCGATTATTCATCTGTACGATATACTCTACAAGTAAGTATATATCTAAATGTATAGACTATACATCGGACAGTTAGACAGATTCTCACCATACCTTTATGTTGACCTCACTGTTGGCCTCAACAGGGGTCATACTATGTCTCAAGACAACAACGACGCCGAAATAAGGCTCATGGGACTCATTTTGAGCCAGTCGGCACTCATCGGAGTGGCAGTCGCCATCTTCGACTCTAAACTATGGCTAGTGAACGACGATGTCTGGATGAACGGGCTGAACTACGGGATGGGTGCCTTCGCGGTGCAGGGCCTCGCCTACTACATGTTCAAGATGTTCTTCGAGAGAAACCTGCAGGAGAGGGCACGCATCAACGAGATGCAGAGGACCCAGCAGTCTAGGTTCCGCAACATGCAGGTCACCTTCGACCAGAGGAGGTCGGAGATGGAACTGCGCAAGGCTGAGGCCGAACTCGAGAAGGAACTCAGGTGGATGGAGCAGAACCCCGGCAAGGTGCCGAGCGGATTCAGCCCCACAGGCTCAGCGAGAGACGGGCTGAATCTAGGCTCGGACATGCACAGCACATTCAATCCGGGCACCCCCGTTCACGAGGCCTCAATCACACCCTCCCTCAATCTAGGCGCCAACGAGTCAAGCATGCGCCTCAAGAAGGATGGAACCCCGGACCTTAGATACAAGAAGGCCCGTGGTGATGAGTGATGGGACGCATCTTCAAGACCCCGAAAGACGACTCAGTCGAGGAAACGCTTCGTGCGATGCACCTAGCCAACACGGTCGACAACGTGTATGAGTGGGGTATAGGATGGGTCCGCACTGTCATAGCCTTCACAATCGGCGTGCTCGGTACCAGCGCTCTGGAGTACTACACGAACATCGGAGTGTGGGAACTCACGGGTGAGTGGGCAGCCTCCAAGGTCGAGGAGACCGGTCAGTGGTTACTCGGTCTGGTGAGTTGATTACTGATGTCGGCGACTGGCAGCGTTCTGGTAGGCGCAGCATTGTGGGGTCAGCATCTCTATAACGCATGGAAGCCCAGAAGCGTCGGTGTCTATGGCACCAGCATGGTCGGCAAGACCACTCTGGACCGCTACATGACCACTCCCGGCGAGATGGAGGAGATACCTGAGTCCGAGAGAACGGAGCATTTCCGCATACTCAACAGGTACCTGCTTCCTAGAGCCTCCAAGAAGAGGATAAGTTGGAAGGGCGAGAAGCGTGTCGTCAACTCCACCGACATGGGGGGTCAGGAGAGATTCTGGAACCTGTGGGTGGATGACATGGTTGCGAGGCAGGTGGAGGCTGTGGTGTACATGTTCGATGACAGGGCATTCAGAGGAGGGGCCGAGGGTATGGAGCAGGTTGCCGGATTCAAGTACCTCGTCGACGTACTCGTAGGCAGGAATTATCGTTACAGGACACTCAGGAGCAGATGGAAGGGTAAGAAGTACTCACCGAAGGTGGTCATGCTCGTCGCAAACAAGGCGGACCGCTTCTTCGATGACAAGGCTGCTCTCCTGTGGCAGCAGGGAAGGATAGGCGAGCACAAGGTGTTCGACCCATTTCGTGATGACCTCATCAGATTGCAGAAGGCGAACATCAGAAGCAAGCGCTCTTTCATGGCCACGCGCATAGGCTGGAACGTGGAAATAAGCATGCTTGATTTGCTGACCTCATGATTGACCCCATCAATAGCCTTTTGAATGAACAACGGATGCGACTCACATGGCCAAGACCAATGGGGATACCGCTCTGGTCTCCACAGGTGGTGGTTCCAACAGCCTCAGAACCACAGTTCCCATGTGGTTGGTGGAGCAATTCTCACTGGAGGCCGGTGACCGCCTGAGTTGGAGGCTCGACACAGACGGAAGTTCAATGTACATCAAAGTCCTCCCAGTCAAGGAGGGTGGTCAGGCGTGATGGGTGGTATTCCGAATCCCATGGCTCACAACCCTCAGCAGTCACTCGGTGTCGTCAACGAGGCTCACCTCATGGCACTGGCTGCTCAGGGCAATCCACAACTCAGCAGAGCAGCGCTCATGGAGCAGGCTGCCGCGCAGCAGCAGATGCAGCAGATGGCAGAGCAGAAGAACCTAGAGGTCCCCAAGGTGAACTTCTATCCCAGCACTCACGCTGACCCTAGGAAAGCCCGTAAGAGGGATATCAGGCAGGCCTACAAACTACTTCGCCCAGCGAAGAGAAGGCTGTTCAGCCCAGCGAGGCTATGGGGCTCGAAGTACCTCTACAACAAGCAGACCAACATATGCGTGGTCGATGGGTGCAACTGCTCCGAACTCATACAGCACGACAACCTCTACGCCAAGATATGCGACGAGGACACGGGTCGCAGCCTATGGGAGATGTACTGGCAGAATCCAGTGACAGGAGAGCCATCCGCATTCCTCGCCATGGACAACGTCACGAGCGGCAGGAAGATGAGAGGCACCTACTGCCCAGAGCATCTGCACCTGTACCACCTGCTGTGCAAATGGGAGGCCGAGCAGGAGAGGGAGAACGAGATGCAGCCATCGAGATTCAAGGACAAGGTCAGGAGAGGCGTATCGATAGTGACGGTTCCAGTCTCCACGATGAAGAAGGACGAGATACCGGTTCCTGAGATGCTCGCCAAGTACGAGCCCTTCTTCGAGTTGCTCGAGAGGGATTCCAGAGTCACCAAGGGCATCAACATCAATCACTACACCAATCCGATGACGGGATTGAACGACATAACCACAGTTACTTTCGACCTGAGAATATTCCAAGACGAGTTGGCCAAGATGCAGCAGCCGACACCTGCTTTCCAGCAGATAATTAATCAACAACCCCCCATCGTGCAACAACCGGTAGGTGAGCAATGATGTTCGGCTTCGGAAACAATCAACCACAGCAGCAGATGCCAAGCACCATGTTGAATCTATCTCAGACGGGAGCACCTACCGGGATGATACCCCAGCAGAACATGGGTATGGGCATGGGTGCACAGCAGCCTGCGCAGACTCTCATGGGGAGCATGTTCGCAGGGGCCGGATACGGCGACCAGTACAACCAGTATTACGGTCAGCCAGTCGCTCCTCCGTCGGAGACCGAGATTCTTGACTCGATGCTCAAGACCCTCATACCGATTGACAAGTTCATCGTCAGCCCTCAGATGCCAGCGCTGATGGAGATGCTATCCGGCATCATCAGCATGTCAGTCCTCAACATACTCAAGAACGCCACATTCGCAATAGACGACGATGACGGCTCGATGCGCCTTGATGTCACATCACTGCCATCGGAACTGCAGACCCTGTCAGTGGAGAACGTGATGGCTCAGTTATCCACCATGCAGAACTCATCCAATCAGGCGATACAGCAGGCTGAGATGCAGAGGCAGCAGGTCCTCGCCATGGCCAATCAGAGCATGATGGCCGGGGCTCTCAATGCCGCCATGGCCAATCCGAATCTCATAGAGAACGTAGGAACCGGGATAGGTTCCTTCACTCGCAACCTGTTGACGGGAGGTAGATGATATGATGGGTGGAATGCCAATACCATCGCAGTTCGCAGCAATGGGTCTCGACCTATGGTCGCCCAAGAGAAGCGTGGTCGTCGACATGGTCATGGTTCAACTCATCAGCCTAGTCCTTCTCATGCTCGGAGTGCTCGTTTTCAGGGCTAACGAGTTATCCACCAACGAGGCCACTTTCTACCTCGTGGGACTATTCGGCTCGATGATATTCCTATCAGCGGTTTACGCTCGTATATCGCGCATGTGATAAGAAACATTCATGTTTCGTGCTGCCTTAAGTACCTCTGATGGAGGGGGGCGCACGCATCACGAAACGCTCCTGCGCCTTCTGCCAGAGCGAGCAGAGGGACGAACTCGAGGAGATGCTGATGTCCGGCGACATGACCGCCAAGCAGATGGACAAGGACATGGGTTGGAGAGCCAACACAGCGGACAGGCACTACAGGAATCACATGGGGGAGTACCACATGGCAGCCAATCCCTCATGCAAGATATGCTCCCATCCGCACCGAGCGGAGTTCGAGTCCCGTTACTTTCAGGATGGTAGTGAAAGTGAACAGATTGCTTCTGAGTTGGAAGTATCCGAGTCAACTGTGTATCACCACATGAAGCACCACTTCCAGCCGCTCGTCCAGAGGACGGCTGCCGTGGAGGTCGCACTCACCGTGGGTAAGGAACTCGACATACTCAGGGGCAACGTCGAGAGGCTCAATGACAAACTGAGCGAACTGCTCTCCGAGGGCTCAGTCCATGAGGACGGGTTTGTCAGAGACGCGGTGTCACTGCACAAGGAGGTCAGGGAGTCTCTCAAGGACATGCTTAAACTCAACAACGACTGGGGCTCCGACAGCAACGAGACCACTGTCAATCAGACAATCAACGTGCTGAAGTTGGAGATGTCTAAGGAGTCGCCTGAGACTTGGAGCAGGATACGCGCTCAACTCATAGAGCAGGCCGGTGGTGACCTGTGAAGGACGTGCAGCAGTACATCCAGATTCAGGACCTACTGCAGCAGTCGCATCCCGGTCACTCGCTCGTCAAATCAAACCACACCGGGATAATCAACGAGAAGGAACTACCCCTCTTCCTAGACTACGTGGCTCTGCTCTTCGAGAGATTCAACTTCTACTTGGGCGACAGCGGTCTGCACGTGCTCGAGTTCGGCACCAAGATACCCACCTTGGTCGGAAATCTGAGAACGATGTGCGAGTGTGACGAGCCTGAGATTATATTCCCCATCAGGAAGGAGATGAGGGAGATTCTACCTCTCATAGAGCAGGAGTTCTACGGCATGGGGGATTGCTTCACGGAACCACCCATGGTCAAACAGTTCTATGAACGGGTGGCCCGTGCGCTAACACGCTCGTCGAAGTATCACATGGGGGAATCGGAATGACAGAGGGGATGATGGGACGTACTTCGGACACCCGAATCTACAACCCGCGCTCTGAATCATCGACGATGTTCCGCAACAACGACGGTGACGGCAACTACAATCCCGGTGACCCGAAGTACGAGGAGCAGGAGAAGGAGAAGAAGCAGGCTGCCCGTGAGAAGCAGGCCAAGAAGGAACGCTCACGAAAGCACATCAAGGTGAGACCATCCATGCTCCGTGAGTTCGACAGCGACGAGGACGGCATCGACGACTCGAAGAAGGTCGACGCCGACAGGGAGATTCACGCTCAGACAGGCGCTGCCGGGAACTTCGGATTCCTATCCAGCCTCGCCGGAGGCGCCAAGGGACCGGGAGCCGCTCGTGGTGAGATGGTCGCCATGAGCGAGCCGATGGACGATGCTTGGTCCGAGTTGCTGAAGTCCAAGGCGAAAGACAGGGCCAAGAGACGCAAGAAGGAGGCCCAGAAGAAATTCAAGCCCAGCACTGGCGAGTTCAAGAGGCCTGTCGGGGGATACGACCCGAAGTCGGCCACGAGCCGTCGTGCCAAGTTCAAGTCGAGGGCACTGGGCGGCAAGACCAAGAGGACCGGTCTCGGGAGGGCCCACCTCGCGGTCGAGATGGAGCACAGGGGAATCAAGACGAAGCAGCCTCTCAGGCTGGAGGACCCGAGGAAGTACATGCAGCAGATAGGCAGGCAGCAGGTCAGGGTCCAGCAGGGTCAGGTCCGAACACCGGCATCACCATCCATACCGCAAATCAGCGGATACTCCACCAGAAGCACACCGAAGCCCAAACTGAAGCCCATGAGGGCACCACCAATCAACCCGCCGGTCATCGCCGGCGCACCGCATCTGAACATGAGCGGAGGCACAACAGGCATGGGGATGGGAGCCTCTGCTCCTCCACCACCCATGCCAATCATGGCGAGCGAGGACCTGCACTCCGGCTCCGACCTCCAGAAGAGGATGGATTGGTTCACCGTGCAGCAACTCCGCCATATGCTATCCGAGAGCAAGAGGCTCCTGCGTCAGAAGGAGCGCAAGAGGAAGGGCAAGGGCGACGCAGACACATCAGGCGGTGGCACCATGCTTCCCAACCACCCGTCCAACGGTCCCAAGCAGACGACACGTCCCTCGGGGGCGACTGAGGATGCCAAGAACGACCCACGACACTTCGGTGCTCATACCATCGGCAACGACGTTGGAAGGGGCGGTCGAACGGCATGAGGCTCATTCTCAAGAAGGGGTATCCGATTCTCAAGGGTGATGGCAATCACGGTGTCCACCCTGTGACGGGGGAGGCCTTCTACTACGGCAATCCCCCGCCCGAGTTCTTCCACTCGGAGGAGAACCCGCTGAACAGGAACGGCTTCGACAGACCCCTCTTCTCGCATTACGGCGAGTTGGGGATGCCGCAGGGGGAGTTCGGTCCCGGCGAGTTCGGGGAGGCCGTGTTCACAGACGAGCATGGCGTCGAGCACAGGCACGGCATCGACGGCGTCATCCACAAGGTCGGGAGGAGGCTGAGGGAGGCCGGGCTGACCAACATAGACCCCGCCGACTTCGTCAATGAGGCAATCAGGAGATTCAACGAGGCCCACAAGAACACGGAGGAGCACAGTCTCCCCCCTGTGGACAGCCCCGAATGGAGGAAGTTGCGCTCAATGGACTTCCAGCACTCTAAGAGCAAGTCACAGGCCTCCGAGACCAAGGTCAGAGGCGCCGCTGGAACGCTCGGCACGGTGTACACCAACTCGGGGAGGGGCAGCCACCCCTCAATTGGTAGGTTCCACGAGTCCTACGCCATACCCTTCGCACCCTTCCTCGCCGCCATGATGACGGATGCGGGAGTGACTCCAAGGAGATACGACGAGGGCATCAACGTCGGTCACATCAGCGTGGCTGACCTCTCGTTCAACCCCGCCACCGGGAAGCCGGTCGGAAGCAGGAAGAGGGGGGCGCAGTCGGGGGAGACGATAGGTCCCCGTGGTGAGTTGAGCGACAACTTCCTCAACAACATGGGCGCAGATGCAGGTGTCGCTGTCGACAATCTCCACTCCCACGAGATGATTCATCACATGCCCGACGGCCTCTACGGTGTCGGCAAGGGAGGCAGACCCCCCAACTATGAGAGATTCATGAGTACGCTCATGGGTCTCGACCTATCCAAGATACCGAAGGAACTGCTCGACGAGGCAGTTGTCACCAACCCCAAAACCGGTGAACCAATCACCCTGAGAGAGACTCTCTCTCAATCAACGTTTGCTGATATACTTCTTAGGCAACTGTATCAGACTCCGGGTGCGTTCCACCTCATGATGGGTGATACGTCACAGGGAATCCCCGAGAAACTACTAACAGACATTCGTACGGCAGCGAAAGAGCAGAACCTCCTACCAGAGGGTGTCTCCCTCGATGACATGAGAACCCACATCAAGGCGGGCCCGGTGAGGAACGCATACCAGCAGAAAAGAGGAAAGAACAGCCACAAGGACGCTGCCGAACTCTTCGCCTACGCGCAACTCCTCGGCGAGAGCGAGAACTTCCCCGGCGTCAGCGCACTGAGAGACGTCGATTGGCCGGATATAAAACTCCACCCAGACGTCGAAAACCAGAGGCGCATCACGGAATTGGTAGCCGCCGCCCTATCCCATCATCACGACCACACACCGAACAGGTCCCTGCTCGATGAGACACCGACCGGCCCCAACACCGGCAGGATGAGCGCAGGGTTCCCGACGGCCCCCACGGACATGAACCTGCCACAGCACCTCGACCAGTATCACCTCAAGGAGATGGCGAGCACCCCCATAGCGGAGCCGGAGCAGCAGGAAATCAGCCCGCAGTACGCCAAGGTCAGGCAACCAGTCACAGACACAACAGCAGCAAAGACCCCTCCTTCCACTCCACCGATTACTCCCAGCGAGGAATACCGACAAGCACAAAGGGCGTTCCGCTATGCGACTCCCGAGGACGTGCGTGACGTGTATGTGGCAAGGACAGGCTACGGGCAGCCCGGAAGGGCGCCAGCGCCCACCGGTCCGATGACCCCGCAGGAGCGGAGGTTCCAGCAGACGCTGTCGGACCCCTACCAGCAGACGCTCGACCAGTATCTCCGTGGCGACTCCTCTCCGATAGAGGACAGGCTCATCAAGGCGATGGAGAATCTCCAGTACAAGGACGCCGCCAACGACGACGACATCCGCAAGCACCTGCCGTCTCAGACCCTGAGCATGATGAACGAGGACGACCTCTCCTACATGGCCGAGAGGATGAGCATCACAAAGCACGACGTCCGCGCCATCCTGTTCTCCAAGGGCGACTGGCATCGAGTCGCTGACACGTTCAACATGAGCCCCACCATCGTCAAGGCAGTCAAGGTGGCTTTCGGGGGTGGCGCCGATGAGTAAGGTGCTCGTCCGCAAGCAGGTGTTTGACCCCAAGCAGGCAGCCAACAACATGGCTGCTGTCACTGACCTCAGCAGTGGGGGTGCAGTAGAGCAACTCGGTCTCCTCAATCTCCTCAGCGGTCCGCAGAAGCCACTCGCCCCCGCTGCCGCAAAGGAACTTGGGTACGACATGGACTCAGACGAGTACAAGAGGCTCAGGACGGGGGAGAGAATAGGTCAGGGACTAGCCGGCCTCTACGGCGGGTACAGGATGATGGACGCCGTCGCTTCTGGCAGGAGCCCGACCAGCGCGATAGGCGCCGGGGCCGGGGCCTACGGCTCAGTCGCTCCCATAGCAAGGAGGGTCGGTGTCCGCGCCGCCAGCAGGGGTATGAAGCCAGCAGAACCAGCGCCTGAAAAAGTCGCAGTCAAACCACCTGTACCTGAGAAGATAGAGTACAACCCCGTCTTCGACCCTGTCACATTCGGACAGATGGAGAGAGGCAGAGCGGATACTATACAGAATAGGTTTCAACCCACCAAGGTAGCAGTCGCACAACCACAACCATTCAGGCAGCCAACACCACAGGAGGCTAGAGTCAACAATATAGAAGCAGGTCAGAATATATTCAGATATCCATTCACAGGCAGCCAATTACCCAGAGACACAAAACCCATGACAGCGGCTTCTCGAGTCAAGGTCGCTCAGCCGACGGTGGCGATGAATCCTCCAGAGAAGAACATGCTATCGTATGGGTATGGAGCAGAGGTCAACAAACCCGGAGAAACTGCGGAGGGTTTCAAGACCGCCACGACTCAAACCCAGCAGGGTGATAAACTCACAGCCAATCAAAAGAGGATGCTCTCAGAGCAGAGGAAACTACATGACGAATACGAAGACCCTGACGCGGAGGAGCAGGCTAGGGAGCAGGGACAGTTACAGGGTGCGTGATATGAGCGAGGAGGGCGTCAAGAAGTTCGTCTTGGAGATGGACAGGGAGATGTCCAAGAAGTCGTTCAAGTACTTCTTCACCGAGATACTGGGATTCCACTACAGCCATCACCACGAGATGTGGGAGAAGGGGCTCAGCACCCAGAGTTACTACTGCGTGAAGGCATCCCGAGACCACGGCAAGTCCACCCTGTTCATGTCATACGCGCTGTGGCTGGCGGCGTTCAACCCCGGAACCCACATCATGATTTTCTCGCACTCGCTGGAGCAGACCCTCGAGCACATGCGCTTCATCCGCAACAACATAGAGACGGCGTCCTGTCTGAGGGGGCTCAAGCCGGAGGGCAAGCCTTGGGCCAAGTCGTACTTCGAGTTCACCAACGGCAGCCGAATGATGGCGAAGTCGGTGGGTGGTGCGACTCGTGGTTTCCACCCCGACGTCGTCGTGTGCGACGATATCCTCTGGGGCACCAGCGGGACCGAGTTGCAGAGGACGGCAGACTGGTTCTACGGCGTCCTGCTCCCCGTCCTCCACCACACCAGCAAACTCATGATGGTCGGTACTCCGTTCTCCTACAACGACCTGTATGCGGAGTTGGAGCAGAAAGACACGTTCTGCGTCGAGACGTATCCCGCCATCGACAAGAAGGGAGTCGCCCTTTGGCCAGAGCGGTGGAACCTAGAGGCGCTGGAGCAGAGGAGACTCTCCATGCCAGCGATACAGTTCAGCCGCGAGTACCTGTGCGAGCCCATCCACGATGTGGCGAGCATGTTCCCGATGGACATACTCGAGGCCGCGAGGGACAGGGAACTCACCCTCATAGAGAGGGCGGAGACCAACTACAACGAACTGGGCGAGGCCGACGGGGTGTGGGGACAGCACTTCATCGGCTGGGACCCCGCCATATCCTCCGACAAGAACGCCGACTACACCGCCATGACGGTGATGCGCTATTTGGGCGACGACGACATCAAGCAGATTGTGCACGTCGTTCACGACAAGGGGCTCGGCAGCAACGCCCAGAGGAACATGATGCTCATGCTCAACAACCGCTTCAAGCCTGAACTCATCGAACTTGAGGGCAACAACTTCCAGCGCATGTTCGAGGCGGAGTTGCAGAACATGAAGGCGGACATCCCCATCCGCACCTTCATGACGACTCGCACGAAGAAGGAGACACTGTTCATGTCGCTGCTCATGGCGTTCGAGCAGGGCAAGATAAAACTCCCATACGGGGATGAGAAGAGCAGGGAGTACACACATCGCGTGGAGGAGGAACTCAATCGATTCGGCATGCAGAAGAACGGCAGGCTGGAGAGCGTCGGAGTCAACGACGACTTGGCCATGAGCCTCGCTCTGGCCAACTGGGGGACGAAGGAGTTCAAGGGCAGCGTCATGCTCCTCGACGACATCCTGCCCGGATTCGATGACTGGATGACTGGCAAGGACCATCGAAAGTCAAATTACGGGAGTCCTTGGATGATACCATAAGGTGATACTATGGAGTGGGAATACTGTGATTGCTGCACGCCTATGCAACAGGCCTCGTTCTCGTTGCTGGACGGGCACTTCGAGAAGGCCAAGAAGAAGTCCAAGCCGTTCCACGGCTACAACCCCAAGCGCCACCACAAGAAAGGCGGTCTCAACCAAGCGGGTCGTGACAAGTTCAAGCGGGAGACGGGAGCGAACCTGAAACCACCAGTCACCACCAAGCCATCCAAACTCAAACCGGGAAGCAAGAGAGCCAAGAGGAGGAAATCATTCTGCGCTCGCATGAGCGGTTCCAAGGGACCGACCAGCAAGGACGGCAAACTCACACCGAAAGGCGCGGCATTGAAGAGGTGGAACTGCTGATGGCACTGAAGAGAGACAGTTGCTGCTGCGGCGGTGATAAGAAGAACCCCTGCAAGTGCATGGAGAAGGGCGTGATGAAATGCTCGATGAAACCACCTCGATGCCCATGCTACAGCCTGCTTCACGCACAGCGCAAGGCCGCTGACAAGTTGACTAAGATGGTGTTCGTGATATGACTGACTCATGTGAATGCGGTCATTGCACGTCTATGGGGAAGGCGTGGGACTCCCTTGAGAAGAAACTATGTCCCGAGGGCAAGGCGGCAGCGAAGAGGAAGTTCAAGGTATACCCATCAGCATACGCCAATGGCTGGGCTGTGCAGTATTGCCGTGGTAAGTTCCGTGGTAAGAAGGGGAAGAAGAAATGAACACCACCTACGTTAAAGATTCCAATGATTACACCGTCTTCTGGGGTGATTGAATGGAACGATGCACTTGTCATGACACCCTTGTCGTCAAGAACCTCAACAGATGGTTCAAGGAGAAATGGGTCGATGTGTCGAGGAAGGACAAGGACGGGAAGCACCCGCCATGCGGCAGGTCGAAGGCCAAGACGTCAAGCAAGGGATACCCGAAGTGCAGACCATCGGTGAAGGTCAGCAGTGACACGCCGAAGACATCACGCTCCATGTCGACCGGGCAGAAGAGGGCAGCCACCAAGAGAAAGAGGGCCAAGAAGCAGGGTGTCGGTGGGAAACCCACCATAGTCAAGAGCGCACCCATG
>Ga0209232_1000743_pt1 | contig 18926 bp, 33 predicted proteins | sample ETNvirenome_2_60_FD_184066 | JGI IMG/M metagenome (GOLD analysis project Ga0209232, IMG submission 184066) | Marine viral communities from the Pacific Ocean - ETNP_2_60 (SPAdes) (version 2) | ecosystem: Environmental > Aquatic > Marine > Oceanic | place: Pacific Ocean | collected 2013-06-22
ACCAAGGTAAAACTACCAAAATTAAAAAAGGGATAAAATGGCAGAAATAAACATAACTTGTCCAAATTGCTTTGATACAAAACAATGTTTTGAGGAAACAGCTATGGAATTTAAATCCTATATGTGTTTTCATTGTGGATTTTCAAGTAATTCATTATATAAAGAGGGTTCTGATGATTTGAAACGAGTGGAAGAAGCTTCAACCGAATTAGCAAGAGAAATATCTTTATTAGATTTTGATAGAAAAATAAAATGGTTTCCAACCATATTAAATATGGGTAAATTGGGTGTGATATATCCTGAGGGAACTAAAAATAATTGGATGTGGAAACTTGCAGAAGTTCGTAAGTTAACACCAGAGGAACAAGAAGACCCTAAGTATGAGGGGCATGAACATATGTTAGACATAGGAAATGCAAAATCATATGGTCAGTATGAGTTCTTAGACGCTTGTAAAGAAATGGGTATAGTCAAAGACTTATGAAGAATGCCAGTTGGAATCAACTATTTGCAGGAGATGTAGTTTCTTTTCAGTATAGAGGACTCAAAAGTAGTAGAGGGGAAAGAAGAACCGTGATATGTCTTGACCCAAGATATCGTTATAGAAAAAAATCAACAGGTCGTGTTGTAGAATTCTTTATTGGATTAGAAATAGACAAACAAGGACAAATGCCATTAGCTAAACCAGAGTTAAAAAAACTATTAGAATTGTTGGGTGAAAGTGAACAAGATTTGGCAAAAACAACTTACACAGATACGGCCAGAGTAAGAAAAATATATCAAAAGTTAAGAAGTTATTTAGTTGCCAATCCTATATTTAAAACATATTTGTTAAGAGAGTGTAGAACAAAACGAGTATTCTTAGAGAATAAGTTTTCAAGACTTAATAGATTACAAGTAAAGGAAGTATCTAAACAATTAATGAAAGAAAGTAGAACACAAGCCACACTTGAGGTAGAGGAGTAAAATGAAAATTAGTTACGGAATAACGGTTTATAATGAATACAAAGAGTTAGATAATTTATTAGACCACTTATCTAAACACATTAGAGAAGAAGATGAAGTTGTGGTTACAAGAGATGTTTCAAAAGTCGGTGATAAAAGTATCGTGCAAGATGAGTTTTATGCCCTTGATAAAGTATTAGAAAAATACGAGTATCATACTTACTTTCGACCAAGACAATTAAAAGTAAATACATTTCATTTCAAGAAAGACTTTTCAGCATTAAAAAACTTTACAAAAGAAAATTGTTCAGGTGATTATATATTTCACATTGACGCAGATGAAATACCAAATGAAATATTGTTAAAACAATTACCACAAATATTAGAAATTAATGATGCTGATTTAATATGGGTTCCAAGAGTTAATATCGTTAATGGTATTACATCTTGGCATTTACATCATTGGCATTGGAGACAAACTGAACAAGGGTGGATTAACTTTCCAGACTATCAAGCAAGAATATTTAGAAACCAAAAGCATATCAAGTGGGTTAAAGAAGTTCACGAGGTAATAGACGGAGCAAAAACATACGCTCATCTACCACCACAAGAGGAACTGACTTTAAAGCACGAGAAAGATATCAAAAGACAAGAAACTCAAAACAGATTATACGATACCATTATATAGGAGATAGTGATGAATATATTAGTAACAGGTGGAGCAGGATTTGTAGGAACAAATCTTATCAAAAGATTATTAAAAGACGGACACAATATTGTAAGTCTTGATAACTATTCAACAGGAACAGAGGACAATCATCAAGAGGGTTGTAAATATGTTGACGCAGATATTAGAGATGTAATTGATTTTGATTACTTTATGGAAAAACCTGATGTGGTGTATCATCTGGCAGCATTAGCAAGAATTCAACCATCATTTATTAATCCTGCAAATACATTGGAAACAGGAATATTAGGAACTATGAATATCTTGGAGTGGGTAAGAGAGAAAGATTGTAAAGTCATATTTGCAGGTTCATCATCAGTTCATAGTGGTAAGATGAAAAACCCATATACCTTTTCAAAGGTTGTGGCAGATGATTTATGTTTATTGTATAAAAAACATTTTGGTATTGATACAAAGATTTGTAGGTTTTACAATGTATATGGCCCACATCAATTAACTGAGGGTAAGTATTGTACCGTGGTTGGTATATTTGAAAGACAATATAAAACCAATGAACCATTAACCATTACCGGCGACGGATTCCAAAGGAGAGATTTCACTCACATTGATGATATTGTTGAGGGATTGATTTTGACTTCACAAAGTGAGGACTTTAATTTAGATACTATTGAATTGGGTAGAGGACACAATCACTCAATCAATGAGTTAGCAGCTATGTTTGATAAAGAAACAGAATATATTGAAGCAAGACCGGGTGAAGCAAGAGAAACACTTTGTGATATATCAGTCGCTAATAAAAGTATTGGTTATGAACCAAAAGTAAACATAGAAGATTATGTAAAAGAGGTTATAAGTGGAGACATTGAATAAATATAGTATATTAACTATACTTAACTCATCATACTTTAAGTTTGGTAAGATATTTTTAAATTCTTTATTTGAAAAACTATACACATCAAAGTTAGATTATGTGTTCGTAGCAGATACAGGTCTATCTCAAAAAGAAAGAGATTACTTACAATCATTTACAAAAGTAATATTAATTGAAACGGGACACAGAACTGAGGGATATGTAAAAACTTGGGATAGTAATTGGGTTGACAATGTATCTTTAAAAACAAAAGTCTTACAGAAAATACTTGATACATATGAACATAGTGTGGTAATGATAGACGCAGATTGTATGTTTTTAAAAGATTTCACAGATATTATCAATTTCAAATATGACATACAGGCAACATACAGAGGTGAGAATCATAAAACACCATATGTCGCATCATTTCTATCAATAAATAAAAACAACGAGGAAACTAAAGGTTTTGTAGAGAAGTGGATTAATGAGATAGAAAATTGGGATTCAGTTCCAAAGGAAAGTCCGGCATTGAGTAAAATGTGTTCAAATGAAAACTACAATGTTGGAAAGATTAGTGATAAGGTTATATCAGCAACAGGCCCAATAACAGATATTGAAGAGTGGGATTCCTACATAGTTCATTTCAAGAGTAGTAGACCACCACAAGATACACCAGAACAAGAATTTGATTACAGAACATACGAAAGAGGATATGGAAAGTTGGTAGATAGGTATTTAAATGTGTAGTTTTACAATAACAAACAAAGACATTTCATTAGAGTCAACTAATCACTTTTCACAGAAAAGAGGGCCAGACTCTACATCAGTTAAAAAGATAAATGGTATTTCATTTCTACACAATTTACTACATTTAACAGGAGATAAAGTTCATCAACCAATAATTGAAGATGATTTAGTTTGTGTATTAAATGGAGAGATATATAATTACCAACAATTTGGTAATTTTGATAGTGATGTTCAATGTATAATACCATTATATAAAGAGTTTGGTTTTGAGTTTGCAAAAAAACTTGACGGAGAGTTTTCTATTTGTATGGTTGATTTCAAAAAATCAAGACTAATGTTATTCAATGATACTTTTGCAACTAAACCATTATGGTTTGCAGGACAAGAAAATGATTGGGGAGTGGCATCATATGAGAGTTCATTGAAGTCGGCCGGATTTGAACTTCCACAAAAAGTTGTAGGAAATTATGCTTGGATGTTTGATTTACAAAACTTAGATGAAATAGGTGGATATACGATAAAAGAATTTCATTTAAATCAACACAAGAATAGTTATGAGGATTGGATAAAAGCATTTGAAAATTCTATACAGAAAAGAGTTAGTAATACCAACAAAGGTATATTTTTAGGATTGAGTGCAGGATACGATAGTGGTGCAATAACTTGTGAGTTATTAAATCAAGGAGTTGACTTCAAAGCATATACCATTATGTCAAATGAAAATGAAGATATAGTAGAACAAAGACACTCTATGTTAGAAAATGGTGAGATGATATATTTGGGAGTTAATGAGTATTATGGAGTAGCAGGATACTTAGAGGACAATTGTGAGGATTTCTTTTATAAAGACAGATATAAAAATTATGATATAAAAGAGGATAAAGCTTCAATGGGTCTTGGTGCAATATGTGGTAGAGCCAAACAGAATAACGAGAAAATATATTTATCGGGTCAAGGAGCAGATGAGATTATATCTGATTATGGTTTCAATGGAAACAAAATATACAACCATAGTTCTTTCGGTGGATTATTTCCAAATAACTTAGATGATATATTTCCTTGGCATAGTTTTTATGACGGAACACAAATACAATATTTAAATAAAGAAGAGTATGTAGCAGGTTCATATGGTATTGAAACAAGGTATCCATTTTTAGATACTCAGTTGGTTCAAGAATTTTTGTGGTTATCAAGTGATTTAAAAAATAAAAAATATAAAGCACCGATAGCAGAGTATTTGGAAAAGTATAACTTTCCATTTGAAGAGGGTAAAAAAACAGGTTTTCAAGCAGGGAGTAATTTAGTATGATTAATTTAATAATGTCTGAGTTTGGTGAGAATAGGGTAAATGCAGGTGGTGGTTCATTTGATTTAGGTAGATTAGAACCTACACTAACATCATTTGGAGCATACTTCAAAGATATTCACTTGACAATTTACACAGATTTTGATATCAAGATAGATACAAAGATACCATATACAATAAAAAAGGTTGAACCAATATCAGCAGGGGATAGTCGTTCAGGTTATCACAACGCAGATTATTACAAGTTCAAAGGGTTGTTAGAGTCAAAACACGAATATGCAATTGCAGTAGATAGTGATATGTTAGTTATAAACTATGATGTGGAATCTTTATTACCAATAACTAAAAAGTTTGGATTATGTTTTCCACAGAACCCAAGACTATTAGTAAACAATGATAGTGTTAGAGGAGCAGATTCTAATTACACAAGAGAGGAAGATGAATCAAAGGGTTATGGTATGGCATTAAACATTTCACCAATATCTTTTTACACAAAGAATAAAAATATGAGAAAAGTATTAGAGAAAACTTGTGAGATGTTAAAAGAAAAATTAGGTAGAGGAACCACAGCAGTTTGGAGAGCTTCTTGGGAACTCGGTATTCACCCTTATGTTTTACCACTACAATGGTGTGTATGTGATTGTGGATTAGCAAAAGGTAATTCAATGTATGTAGAGGAACCAATAATTCTACACTTAGGACACCCAAAAGTAAAAGAAGAGTATGTAAAAGATTGGCTTGGTGTTTGGGACGCATTGAAAGAAAACTATGAGGTTCATTACGGATGAAAAATGTAGTATTTATGACTGCTATGGTAAAAGCACCTGATGTATTAGATTATACTGAGTGGTGTTATAAGACTTGGGAATATTGGTGTAAGAAAAACAATGTAGAATTGTTTATATTAGAGGACGAAATAAAACCAAAGGGTGATGGAACATATAAGGTTCCTGGTATGAAACCAACTTGGCAAAGGTGGTATGTCCACGAGGTGTTAGAAGCAAATGAAATTGAATACGACCAAGTGGCATTAGTAGATATTGATACAATGATTCATTGGGATTGTCCAAACTTTTTTGATTTAACTAATGGAGATTTCAGTGCGGTTAGAGAATATATTAATATTGGTTGGATTCAACAAAGTATAGACGGATATCAAGATATGTTTCCAAATGTAAAACTTGATTGGACTACCTATTTTAATTGTGGATTTGTTGTAATGAGTAAAAAACACAAAGAGTGGAGTAAATCAGTAACAGATTTCTATGAGAAAAATGAAGATGAGTTAAGAAAAAGACAACACGAGATAGTCAAGAAAGGTTCAGACCAAACATCAATCAACTATATGATACAAGGTAGTGAACATAAAGTTAATTTTCTAAACGATAAATTTAATCACTCACAATTACATATGAGAGGTGTATTACAAGGTGACTTATTATGGAAAACAGGTTGGATATGGCATTTTAATGGATTTGAAAAGAATCAAAGAAATCAAATTATGAAACAGATATGGGATATGACAAAGGAAAACTATGAAACTGAATAATAAATACATAATTGGTTGTCACGCTATGTTTTATGAAATAGATATGGTAGAGGAATATCTAAATTCAATTCATCTGGCATTAGAGAATATTGAAAACAAAGAAAATGTCAAGGTAGAAATGATGTGGAATATGTCTCAGTATTTTGAACAAACAGTTTCCTTGCAATCAATATATGCAAAAATAGAAAAATTAGAAAGAAAGTATGATTTTATCAGTTTGTTTTATGAGGAAAACGATAAACCTTACACTATGGCAGACTATCGTAGAGAATTGAACAACCAATGTAATGAGTGTGATTATATTATATGGGGTGAGAGTGATTGTTTAATGCCAAGACAAATGTTTGGTGTATTGGAACAACTAAAAGAATATGCAAACGATAATGGTATTCATAGATACATTACTACATTTGGTATTAGAAAGATGTGGGACGAGAGTTGGAAAGTCTTAGAACATCCTGACTTCACAGACAAAGAATATTTTTCAATGGATACACCAGAAGAAACTAAGTTAGCAACAACATCACCTTGGAGTATTAGATATACTATGAGTCAAGAAGAAATGGACGAAGTAAATTCTAAGACAGATGACTTGGATATAAAAATGATAACTTATCCAAAGTTTGACGGAAGTGGATTGGTGATATCAGCAGATTTGTTGAGGACTGGCGCCAATATTCCACCAGCAGTCTATATGAACGGAGATGATAGTTCGTTTTTAGATAGTTGTAGATTACATATGGGAGATAATTACAGACAATTTGTGGTTAAGAATATATTAAAAGTTCACAATAGAACTCACCCGAGAAAGAGAAGATATGTCTTGAATGAAGATGAAACCGCAACAGCACATAGAAAAAGACACGACAAAGCTTGGTATAAAGTATTTAACGATATATCAAAGGGTAATTTAGGTAAGTTATATGGTAGTCAATTAAGATTTAATACTTATGATGATTTTAAAAAAGCTTTAGGTAAGAAGAAATGAAAAATGTAGTATTTATACCGAATATAGATTTAGGAAACGACAGAAATAAACCCTATGAGTATTCAATCAAAAGTTGGAGAAAGTTTTGTGATAAGTATGATTGTGAACTATTGGTATTAGATGAGTTATTATTTCCAATAGAACATATGAAAATAACTTGGCAAAGATTCTATCTATTTGATTTATTAGAGGCAAACAACATAGACTACGACCAAATACTAATGGTGGATGCCGATACAATAGTTCATCCAGATTGTCCTAACTTCTTTGAAATGACTAATCACGAATATAGTGCAGTTGTCAATAATGGTAGTTTTGAGTGGGTAAGACACTCGGTAGATAGTTTTTCAAAAGAGTTATTCAATGGAGAGGTTCCATTTGACATTTGGGAATACATTAATTGTGGATTTCAAATAGTAAATAAAAAACACAAACCATTTTTTGAGTATGTTACTAAATTCTATGACGAGAATCAAGACAGAATTAGAGATTCAATAGAAAAGATACAAGCAGGAACAGACCAAACCATTATTAACTTTTTATTAAGACAACAGAATATAGAAATTAACTATTTACCAATAGCATATAATCTACAAGACTTATTTACGAAACAATTATTATATTTCAATGAACAATGTTGGTGGCCAGATGAGTTAATATTTGATAATTGTGGTTATGTATTTCATTTCAACGCTATACCACAGAACGATATGAATAGAGATGCTGCTTATTGGATAGAGAGGAGTTACAAAGAGTTTTATGGATAGAATAGTATTTTTTAGTGAGAGTCAATTACAAGGTAAAGTTCCAAGAGATTTTGAAAATGCCAGAACAGAGTTTGGTTGGTCAATAATGTTGGACGCAGAGTGGTGTCCAATAGGTCATATACCAAAAGGTAAAATAGACTTAGGTATTATTATTGTTCCTAAGAATAATCCAAATATCAATATAGAAGAGTTCAAGAAACATTGTGATAAAGTTGCGATAATGCAAGAGGGCCCACATTGGTATTTCCAAGATTATCCTATTCCACACCAATTTAACTTCGTAAATTTATTGGTGGACGCAGATTGGGTATATTGTCATAATGAATCTGATATCAAATATTATAAAGGTATAGGTTGTAAAGATGTAAGAGTTATGAGGTCTATGATGGTGCCTGAGGGATTAGAAGCAAGTTCTAACAAATCAAATGGAACAATCATAGGTGGAAACTTCGTTCAATGGTATGGTGGATTTGATAGTTATGTAGTCGCAAGAGAAATACCACACCCAATAGTTGCGCCTTCAATGGGTAGAAAACAACAAGATGAAAATTTAATTGAGGACATTACCTATTTACCTTATATGAATTGGAGAGAGTGGATAAAAGCATTAGGTAATTACAGAATAGGTGTTCACTTGATGAGAACACACGCAGCTGGAACATTTAATATGAATTGTGCATTTCACGGAATACCGTGTATCGGGTATAAAGGATTGGACACACAAGAACTACTACACAAAGAGCTATCAGTAGATATAGGTGATTTAAGAAAAGCAAAGAAACTAATTAGACAATTAAATGATGACAAGAGTTTTTACAACGATATGAGTTCTTTATCAAAAGAAAGATTTGAACAACATTATAGTGAAGAAGCTTGGTTAAAACATTGGAGAAAGCAAAATGGATAAAACAATATCATTTATACAACCAAGTAGAAATAATTTAAAATATCTTAAATGGTCATACGATAGTATTAGAAAAAACCTTGGATACAGACACGAGATATGTATGGCAGATGATTTTTCAAATGACGGAACTTGGGAGTGGATGAAAGAGATAGCAAAGAAAGATGCTAATGTAAAAATACACAGAAATAGTGGTCCTGAAAGATTAGGACACACAATTCTATATGATACATTAGTTGATATGGCAACAAATGATATTGTGATGATATATCACGCTGATATGTATGCTTTGCCAGGTCTTGATGATGAAATACTAAAACACATTAAGCCAGGTGTGGTAGTATCGGCTACGAGAATAGAACCACCACTACATCCTGACGGACCAGAAAAATTATTAATTGACTTTGGTATTGAACCAGAAGAATTTAAAGAAGATGAATTATTAGGTTGGCATAGTTCATTTCCTGAACTGACTCACTCAAAGTTAGGAAAGGAAACCACAGAGGGTATATTCGCTCCTTGGGCAATATACAAAAAAGATTTTCAATCCATTGGTGGACACGACGATTTATATGCACCACAATCCAAAGAGGATAGTGATATATTTAACAGATTTGTTCTAAATGGATATAAGACAATACAGACTTGGAGAGGTTTCGTATATCATATGACTTGTAGAGGAAGTAGATTTGCTGAGGGAGCAAAACGAAATCCTGAGGGTGAAGTCGCTATGATAGGTAGAGAAACAGATGAGTGGTTGACACAAAACGAAAGGTCAACAAGAAACTTCTCAAGAAAGTGGAGTTCTTATTGTTTACACGACGATTACTTAAAACCATATGTTCAACCAAAATATGATATTGGATATATAGTTAAGAATTGTGATATTAATGCACTACGAGGATTAGAACCTTGGTCAGATGGCATGTTTATAGATAACGAAAGTTTGGTTGAACAATACATTAAAGAGGAACAACCAAATACAAAATTTAATTTAAAAGAGAGATTATCAGGTAAGTTAGATAACGATATAATAGTTGAGTTTGATGTTAACAAATTAAATCAAGAGGGCTATGAAATGTTAATTATGTTGCCCGAGATAATTAAAGATAGTGGAAAAATTGGAGAGTTCACATTGGGAATCTTTGAAATTAAAATAAAATCACTAAAAACATATGAAAAGGAGCTAATTAAGTGCAATATAAATTAGTAAACAGAAAAACAAAAGAAGCAGTAGATACAACCGAACAAACTGAGCAGAACACAGCTTGGACATACTTTTATTTGAGAAAACAAATACCAGATAGAGATGACTTCAATAGGTTGTATGAGGTAGTGGGGACGAAAAAAGATGACGGAGATAGACCTACACGGTTTTAAACACGACGAGGTAGAGGATAAGTTAGCAAACTTATTGATTCTACATTACAATATGAACAACTTTCCAGTTAGAATTATAACTGGCAAGAGCGAAAAGATGAAAAAAATAGTTCGTGAAACTTGCGAAGTGCAAGGATTCACGATAGATGACTTCTGGAACGATAATCCAGGAGCAATAATACTAAGGAGTTAAAATGGAAACATTACAGATTTTAGGTTGGATTTACTTAGGAATGTGTATAGGTAGCATAGGTGGAGTAATAGGATTAGGATTATTCCAAGTAAGTAGGGTAGCAGATATGAGAGCTACTATTCAAGATTTAGAGGAAGAAAAAAGACTATTAAAAGGTCAACTCAATAAATCATACAGAAGAGGTAAACCACAACCAAGAAAAAGAAGAAATTGGAAGAAAAAACCAGTCAAAAAGTAGATTGATTTTATAATTAGTTATATTTATTATTGAATATGACTAAACAAGAAAAACAACATTTAGAACTAATAGTATATCGTATGGACGAAGCCGACAAACGAGTCGAGTCGTTGCATAAAGAATTTAAAAACGATTTACAAGAGTTACATACAGATATTAAGTTTATCAAAGAAAATCTATTCAATCCAGAAAACGGCCTATGGGCTGAAACCAAACTAAATACCCAACATAGAGAGAACACTTCCAAATGGAGAACCATTGTAGGTGGTGGTGTAATTGCACTAATGATTGATATGTTTTGGGATATGTTCACAAATTAAATCAAAAAAATCACCGAAAAAGCTTGACTTTCTGCAATAGTATCACTATATTGTATTGTAATGATAACGATTGGAGAAAATTAATATGGATATGGGAACTTTTGCTATGGGTTGTATGAACTATGAACTGAATAGGGATAATGGTAATTTACCAGAACACGACATTGAGTTCCAAGCAGAAACTGGCATTGGGCCAACCTATTTAAATGGTAGACCACAAACAAGACAAGAGCAAAGAGAAGCTCTTGAAGAGGACGGAAGAATGACACCGGCCGAGATTGAAGAGTGGTTAGATTCTTTAGAAATGTAAAGAAAAAGCTTGACTTTTACAAAAACCTTTCGTATATTATATAAAGAATTAAAGGAAAAGGAGAAAAATTATGGTTTTATATGGAGAAACATTAGAGATTAATGAAAACACAGAAAACACAAATCAAGCAGTTTATGATTTGTATGAGATGAAAAGAGAAACTCTCGCTTTCAATGAGGGTGGTTGTAAACAAGGTTATGAGGACTTATTAGATGATACTGACTTTTTTACACCAGAGGACTTTACAGATACTTACAATGTCAAAGGTTTTACAGATGAACAAGTTATCGCAATGTGTGAAAATGGAGGCTTATTATAATGATAGATAAAATTACAGAATTATTAAATGAATTAGAGCAAGAGCTAAATGACGGATATAATACTTTGCCAGATTATCAAGCAAATGATGAGGGTAAAACTTATGTCAATGGTGCTCAAGCTACATTGTATGAATTACAAAAACAAATTGCAGAATTAAAACAAGGATTGGAACAAGGTAAAAACTTTTCATTACTTGGGGAGAATAACTAATGGCTAATGACGCTAACAGATATTTTGTAAATGTGAGTTTGGAGATATATGTGCCAGACCAAGGTTGTGGTGATAGAGCAGTAGTAAACGAGAATCAAGACGCTGAGTGGTTTGCAAATGAAATATGTTCACAAATACCAAAAGCAATCAACAAGAATTTTCAACATAGTGAAAGGCCATATTCAGTAAATTGGGCTCACAAAGGAAAAGTAGAGAGAGGATAAATGTTTTAAAAAAAAGCTTGACTTTTATATATTTTTATTCGTATATTTAGGTATATGATGAGAAACAATAGGACAAATATGAGAAATATTATTTTTGAAAACTACGACAACAAAACAAAAGAGTTTGTTGAAACTGAATTAGATTTAAATCAACCAACTATTGATGAGTTTCTAACAGAAGCAAATATTCAAGATGAGTTTACTAAGGTTGGTGATATTGTGCCAGACGCAGATTTGGGTCCTGAATATAGGGTAAACATATTACCATTTTTCAAGAAACACAAACAATGGGTATATATTTTGACTATTAACGGAAGAATTATTAAGTGTGGTGAATCTATTGGAACACTAAATTATAGGTGGGGTTCTTATGGAGCAGGAACACGAGTGAATAGGGAAAACGGAACTTGTTCTACTACAAATTATTTTATTAGTGAAATTATTCGTAATGCACACAATATGGGATATGAAGTAGAATTGTATGGACACCCTATTGAAAATTTAACACAAAACTTAAATGTGTTTGGACAACTACAAGAAGTTGTTCAAAATAATGTAAAAAGATATGAAGCAGAACTACTTAGATTGTTCAAGGAAACATTTGGACATTTGCCAGTAGTAGGTAAAAACGGATTAGGAGTATAGTATGACGGAACCATATATAACATTAGGGGATTTATTAGAAATCTTAGCAACAGATTTAACAGAAACAGAAATAGAGGCATTTCTCTATGATTGGGGTATAGCATAATGGAAACGATAGCGACAATTATAATATTAATCGGTATGGCGTGGGTCATATCACAACCAACAAATATGAGGTAAAATGTTAGAAAATTTAGTATCAGTAGGATTGACCACAATGTGTGGTGTAATAGCGTTGTATTGGTTTTATAGGAGTATGAATACATAATGCCAACTGAACAACAATCTTGGCTAGATAGATACAATACTTATCATGCCGCAACCGAATACAATAGACAACATTATGGAAAAAGAATTAAACAACTAAAACATATGTTAGAGGACGAAAATTTCTTGGAGTTCTTATCAAGTAAAGATTGTAAAGAGGACGCATTGACATATTTGGCAAAGTCAAATGAGTTTGATGCGTATATTACATTTAGTGAACAAGGAGAACCATATATCCACGACAACGATTTCGGTTTAATCAATCATATAAAAAAAATGTTGAGAGTATTACAATCAGAAAACTTTATCAAAAATAGTCCAGTAAGACCACAAGCAAAAAGATATGTGGAAATGTATTTGTGGTATGATAAATTGCCAGACGAGGAGTTGCCATTTTAATGGATTTAACTACACAAGTTATGAATATTTTTAATGGGGTTTATGTTGACGAGAGAGGTTGGAAACATTACAGAGTTCAAGGTAAAACCTATGATATCAGAATGCACCCTATGACATTAGAGTGGGAGTGTAGTTGTCCTGCTTACAAATTCTCAAAAGGCAATAAGACTTGCAAACATATCAAAGAAATTCAAAATAATTAAGAAATCGTAAAGATTTTGTTCATTTTTATTCAGTATATACATATATATTAATAGAGATGAAATTCCCCAATTCACATATTAACAAAACAAAGTTAACGAGCAAAATTTCCAACTCAATAGGTTGGTTTATTGCTTGGTTCGTAGTATTTCCAATGATGGTTATATATGGAATCTTGACGATTTTAGTCGGCAAAGTAACGGAAACCAAAGACGACGCAAAGACGCGTGGGACTTCGGTCGAATCAAAGATTCACCCGAAAAACACGAAAAACACTCGTAATAATTTTGGTTATCCCGATAGAAGTGTAAAATGACATTTCCGTTATTCTTAGTAGTGATGATTACGAGTTGGGTTATTTACTCAAATATTAATCAAAATTACAAAGGATAGAAATGACCGACGAAAAGAAAGGGATATGGAATGGTGGTAAAACCAATATATCAAAAGATGACGCAATGATATTTAGACAAATGGAAGATTCTTACGACTTAGATGATAGTGAAGTAGAATTTAGAGAGGATTTAGTGGAAAGACAAAAGATTATGGATAAAACAAGAATAGAAAGAAAACCAATGCACGAACTATATACGAATATAGATTATAATGAGAAAACCAAGGTATCAGGTATGGGCGGAGTCGGTGGCCCGATAGATGTCGTGAGAAGTCAAGCGGAGAAATCCAAATGATGATTCTTCGTAATTATTGTTCAAGACATTGGTATACTAATGCGAGCATTACGGGTACGAGAATGCCACGCCGTATCATAAGATTGAACAAAATGAATAGGTCAAGAAAGTGATTTACGGAGTAAATAAATGATGAACTTGGCAGCCGGATTATTGATATTGGTGTATGTTAGTATATGTGCAATTGTAGTCGGAGGTTGGGCATTTAAAACAATTGAAAAAGATAACGATATAGAGGGATTGAAATAATGGACTTAGTAATTTTATTTTTCGCAAGTTTATCCATTTGCGTATGGGTTTTATATGATATGAACAAATGGTCAAACGATATTGATGTTGATGTTGAATTAGACGAATTAGATAGAGATAATGTAAATTAATGGAATTCACGCCATTTATATCGTTGGTGGTGTGGTGTGTGTTTTGTTATATAGTGGTGGATATTTTGTGATTTTGTGAAACAAAATGAACGAAATCAAAAATAAGTCGTCATATTTTTCAAGTTCTCAATATATATAATTGTAGGTAGGTAGTGGCAACGGGTTAATTAAACCAGAGCGTCATTTTCTACCTTTTTTTTTATTTCAAAATAGGAATTTTTTGGGTAAGCTTGAGAGTGTAATAGCAATGAACGGAGTGAATAATACTATGAGTGATAGAGTGAAAGAACAAGATACGGTACTATATTTGATAGTAGTAAAGGAAGTATGGGATAGAATAGTATCTGGCATTAAAGATATAGAGTATAGAGAGATAACAGACTATTGGAAAACCAGAATAGAAAATAGAGAATATGACTTTGTAAAAATCAGTAATGGTTATGGAAATAAGACTCGCCCATATAGACTATATGAATATACTGGTTATGTTAAGACGATTAAAAATGATGTTGCTTGTTATGCTATTGATATTAGTCCTAATTTGATAGTAGAGTCAAGAGATAGAGTAATAGAGAACTGAGAGAGTCAAGAGAATCAAGGGGTTGGAGAGGCGCATTATTCTCTTAAAGACCAAGACGCTAAAATAATAAAAACCACCAAATAAGGTGGTTTTTTACATTCAGTTTGATATTTATTTTACAAGGTGGAATATACAATAATCATATTAATAATAGTGTTGATTTTATCAGTTTATAGAGTTTATAGACGACGAAAACCACAGAAATCACCTATTAAAATCAAGAAACCTACCATATGGTTCAAAAATGGTAAGGAAATCTAAATAAGGGATATTAAGGGATTTTAACCCACTTTATTCCCAAATCAACCACTTTTCTTTCATAATCTATATTTATTGATACAGATTATGTGTATCAATAATAAAACACATATATAAAAATATAATACTTGCGTGTGTGCCTATCGTATATACGCAATATGACAGATTGACATACAAAGGAGTATCAAAATGGCAAGACCAGGCCGCCCTTCAAAGGGTATGACATTATCCAAGCATAATATCGAATTAGCGATAAAGTCCACGCAATCAATGGGACAGGCAGCGTTATATATGAATGTTGCGAAAAATACTTTTAAGAAATATGCCAAAATGCATGGCTTGTGGAAGCCTTTAAAAAGTTCTAAGGGTATTCGCCATACTGGTAATGTGGGCGCTGCACTTAAACACGACTTAAAAGCTATACTGGAAGGCAAGAACCCTAACCCTTTTAGAGAGGAAACACTCTTAACTAAGGGTATTAGAGAGGGATATATTGCGTGTAAATGCAGCAATTGCAGCGCAGACTTCTCGCATATTGACTATTCAGATAAGCTACCGCCACTCATATTAGACTTTTTAGACAGAAATCCTATGAATACTAAATTGGATAATTTAAGAGCATTATGCTTTAATTGTATATATGAGTTGGCTACGACCAAGAAAGGTTGGTATAGACATAGGGAGACCGCAATAGGACAAGCGCTGGACGAAGCATCACCTGGCATAGTAGATAATGAGGTGCAGGCTATACCCAAAGATGACAAATTGTCATATATGCCCTTTGAAGAATTCCAAAAAATGTTGTGATTTTGCTAAATAAAGCTTGACATTGTCATTTTTTATTCGTAAATTAGTATATATAAGCTAAAATAAGCGCTGGTATTTCTTGGATTGTTGCCGCAGATTCCCCTATATACCCTATCATATGGTGCTAATCCGCACTATTCTCTCTCTATAAATCAAATGTCTGACATTATGTCAGTAGCGGTTAGACTTGATAGCGATATTTTGGGCAGACTAAGCTCTAAGGTATACACGCTAAGAACAAGTTGCTAAGACCTAATATGATTATGCGAGTCCACACGACTACCGCATCACACATACACGCAACACCCCCTTGGTTATTCGTTAATGCACAGCACCGCACTACTATGTCTTGCTATCGAACTCGTCCAACCATCGCATAAAAAATTAACCCTATACGAATTAATGATACATCTATTCTTATCAAGAAAGGTAAGGAAAAGATAATTAGCGTTTTGGTCATTATGCTCACTATATATTATTATGGAATCCAAAGATACTATGTTAGAGAAAGCATACCAATACCTACATTGGTTAACCACGCCGAATCCAGCCTTTTCAAATATGGCAGTATGTCCTTTTATAGAACCAGAAATCAAAAAGGAACAATTGTATATCGACATATGGTATCCACCTAAGAATTCATTTATGGATATGATGTCAAATTATTACGACTCGCAGAGGCGTAGTGCTTTATTCATTTGTCAAGATAGTCCTGATATCTCGTGGGAACAAGTAGAACGCAAACCTATACAAGCAACCTTGAATAAAAAACTTAAAGAACATCCCTTATTTCAGGATTATAAATGTATTGTCCTATCCCCTTGGGAAGACTTTACTGCGGGTGGTGTTAAGACTCGTGAGCGTAGTCCTTACTTTATGATTAATATCGGTTCTCGTATACACTTCCATAAGAGTCATAAACAACTACAAAAATCGTCTTACTTTGCTAACTTTACCGACGACGAGAAATCCAACCTAAAAGTTTCGTAAACTTTGCTTTAACTTTGCCGAGCTTACCCACGAAATCTCACGATTTAAAAATAAATTACATTTTCAGGTTATTCATTTATATATATTATTGCGGTTATAGAATAATGTTATTTCGATTGACTACCAGTCAGTAGATGTAGGTTCAATTCCTACTAACCGCTCAAAAACTTAATAACAACTTAATAGACGAAAGAGAGTTATAAATGCCACCAAGAAGAAAGAAACCAAAGGCAATCCCCCCAATTAGAAGAAAGTGTCATGCGAGTGGTCGTGTGTTAAATGTCACTACACGATACATTAAAGTGCCAGCTGGATTTGAAGCCAAGACTAAAAAGAACATTACGGACTATGAACAAATACCAGGAGTGTATATTGAGAATTATAGTTCCCACGAATTAGCAGAACAGATTCACGGACAAGATTCTTTTACCAACACTTATGACGAGGACGATTTCCTTAGAGCGTAATGAGAACACCTATTAGATACGCAGGTGGTAAATCAAAGGCGTATGATTTCATCAGTAGTTATATTCCTTTCTGGCCAAGACCCAAAAGAATCATCAGTCCATTTGTAGGCGGTGGTTCATTAGAAGTTAGGTGGGCACACGAAATGGGTATTAAGGTGGAAGCCTTTGATGTGTTTGATGTATTGGTTAATTACTGGCAACATCAATTGAATAAGCCAGAACGACTATACGAAATACTAAAAGAATTAGAACCTACCAAAGAACAATATGATGAGATTAAAGATATCTTATTACATTGGGATAAGGTTCAAGAGTTATTTACAAAGTGGAAAACCAACCATTATGATAGAACGTCTATTAAGTTAGCAGACGACTTAGGAGCTGCATACTATTGGTATAACCATAACCTATCATATGGGCCAATGTTTTTAGGTTGGTTTTCTTCTATTTATTTAAAGAAAGAATCATTGTATACGAACTCATTAGAACGAGTAAAGAATTTTAATGTTCCTAATATGTCGGTTCAATGTAAGTCGTTTGATGAAGTGATACCAAGTTATCCAAATGATTTCTTGTATTGCGACCCACCATACTATATGGAAAAGAAAGAGGGTGATGATGATAACAAGATGTTCAAGGCAATATATCCTAATAGTAATTTCCCTTTACATCATATGCATTTTGACCACGAGAAACTAAGAGATTTATTACACTCACATAATGGTAAGTTTATATTGTCGTATAATGATTGTGAGTGGGTTAGAGAGAACTATAAAGATTTTAAGATTAAACTACCGAAGTGGCATTACTCGTTTCAACAAGGAGAAACACGAATCGGTAAGAATAGACAAGACGGAGTAATAACAAAAGACTCACACGAGATATTAATTATTAAGGAATAGAGATGAAGATACTTGGAATCAATGCATTAAACCACGACGCAGCTATCACATTGATAGAAGATGATAAGATACTATTTGCTGCACACGCAGAAAGATATAGTGGTATTAAGAACGATAGTAATTTAAATAAAGAGATGTTCGAGGATATGGAACAATACGGAACACCTGATAAGGTAGTTTACTTTGAACGACCTTGGATTAAGAAGTTAAGACAATTGAAGGCTGGACAATACCGAGAGGTATTCAGTTTAAAGAATTTACCACAACAACATTTAGATTCAGTAATGGGTAAATGGAACTATACAATAGATGAATATGTAGACCACCATTTATCACACGCAAGTTCTACATACTTTACATCACCTTATAAAGAAAGTGCAGTTGTAGTGATTGATGCT
>Ga0209232_1000744_pt1 | contig 18923 bp, 5 predicted proteins | sample ETNvirenome_2_60_FD_184066 | JGI IMG/M metagenome (GOLD analysis project Ga0209232, IMG submission 184066) | Marine viral communities from the Pacific Ocean - ETNP_2_60 (SPAdes) (version 2) | ecosystem: Environmental > Aquatic > Marine > Oceanic | place: Pacific Ocean | collected 2013-06-22
AGTTGTCTGTTTCAAGAGCGATTGCCTATCAGATGGAGGATTGGTTCTTGTTGATTCTGCTCCAACACTATTTGAACCAACACTCAAAACATTACTAACTTGTCCAATTAAATCAGATAGCATTTTTTGAAATAGAATAATGCCGTCTACTGATCCATCAGTGGGGTTAATGTTTCGGACGAGATTGCTCTCAATTCCGCCTCGATATGTTATTCCGCCGCCGTTTGGAATTGCAGTATCAAGCTCGACAAAGTAGTCTAAAGCAGTTGTATATACATCTATGATAGTGGCTAATCTTGTGCCACCATCCCAACTACTAAGCACCTCTTGCCCAAAAGTCGTGTACTTTCTTGTTTGCCAATCGTAAACACCAGGAATCTGTGTCAGGTTTACATACTCGTTGTAACTTGATAGTGCTAAATCAAGATTTTTTAAGATCTGATTTAATATTGTAGTAAAAGCTGAAAGTGCTTCAATTTCAACACTATATTGAAAATCACCATCAGTGTTGCCTTTTAAACCAAGGTCAAATCCTGTAAAATGTCTTACTAAAGAAGTGTCGCTAGCTGGTTGGTCGGTTAAGATTAAACCTATTTCTGTTATATTGTTGTCATCCAGAGAGGTAACAATTGGAACTTCGAGTGTCTCACTTGATTGGACTCTATTTTTTACAGGCGAACCAAGGTGATTTCGGGCTGGTATTTCTTTTACTTGTTTTCTTTTTACGACAAACTTTACTAAATCTGCGTTTCGGATTAATTCAACTTTTGCTGTCGTGGTCATGTTAGAAATGATATTGGCAAACTTATCCTCTTGTAAAATAAACTTTCCGTAATCAAAAGCAAAATAAAAACGTCCATTTCTTTTTTCATCTTTAGTTATAAAGATTTCAGAAAAGTAAGAATTCTTAGAAAAAGATTTGTTTAAAATGTCACGCTGCTCTGGAAAGTCATACTGCAAGGATTTGGTAAAATCAAAATTGGCAACAAAAACACTAATCTCATCTCGTATTCTAAAATCTTGAACATTATTTGTTATCGTGTTAGTTTTGGTTAACACTCCGTGAGGTATATCGGGTGTGTGAACCCTGCCCTCCATATAGATGTTGCCGGTGCCAGGATCATGAACATGAAATGAGTCATCCCATAAGTCGCCGTCCTCTGTTGTAAAAATTGTTAATTCAGAAACAACAACCGAATTACGAAGGACAACCTCATCAAGATATCTTCCAACAACTGTTTTAAATCCAGCGGGAAAGCTTACATTAATATCTGCCTCTAATGCCTCAACATCAAGTTGTACAAAAGCAAAAACTCGCAGATAATCAAAAACGTCATCATTTCCAAATTGCGTTTTATCAAATTGATAACTTGCAAGAACCTCTGTTAAGTTTTCAGAGTTTTTATATGTCAGAGTAAAGTCGGTCAGTGATTTTTTGATAACATAATAGTTGCTTGGTGGACGGGGCGGGAGCCCAAAATAAGAATTTGTCTCCGTATAGTTTGATTGTTCAAACCTGCTTATAAAATCGTCTGCTGCGACTATATCTGTCATAACAACACAATAAACGTTGATGTATTCTTTAAAATCTAAAACACTATTAGAAGTTTCTATCTGAAGGGCGTCTCCTAAGATACTAAAATTACCACCAGAAGACTGGGAGTCTAAAACTTTTAACTGAACAGAAAGTTTTGGAGTTTGAAGTTCTGCTACACCATCATTATCTGTATCCGTTAGTGCTTCTTCAAGAAAGACCCTATCAATATAGATATTGGGTATTAAGTCACCGAATAATCCACATGCGTTAGCCATTATGTATCACCACAACTGTTTGAGTCTTTTTGTGAATATGGGTTAACAACTTGATATTCTTGTTGTACGTCAGGGCAAACAAAGTCTTTGCGAGCAAATTTATATACATCTTTGTCTCCAGAGTTTAGTAGTTCACAAACAAAAGCAGGACTTATTTCGTCATCGGTTAATACTTCAAAAAAGTAATCAGCGAAACTACTATCGATATCTGTCGAAGACAACGATCTGCCTGCTGCCTCATCAACTAAAATATCATCAATAATTAGTTCCGGTTCGACTAGCAATCTTAATTGTTTCAAATCAGTTGTCTTTGTTGTGTTTTGAATTACGCCATTGCTATCAACATCCTCGATTTCATAAACTTCAATCTCAAAATTATCATTTCCTCGGGCTACGTTTTCTTCGATAATTTGAAATAATAATTTACCGTTTGTAGGATCGCTATCAACTTTAAAAAAAGAACCATCTTGAAAAACACGAACATCATAAGATTGTATAATCTCATCGGGATTTAATTGTTGCTCCAAAATAGATTGTGGAATTCCATCGTCAACACCAAGCTCAATATCTTGCTGCTCCTGTTCTGATCTTGGCTCGCCCACTGCAACTTCGACACGATAAGTCATCTCAACCTCAATTTGAGGGATATTTAGCACGGTAGCTGAACTGCTTAATGTTAAAGTTGGTGTTGTCGAGCCAGTTAATATTTTACCAGATAGTAAGGATAAATTCCAAGCTGGTATTTTATCTGTTCCTAAATCTGAATTTGCCAAGGGGTTAACTAAAACTTGTGATTTTTCTGCTGTTTGTTGAAGCATTAGTTGAGCTAATTCTGGATTACCTGAATTTTGTATTTCAACAGCGCGTTCCATATCGTCTTCAATGCTATGAAAGTTGTGGATAATTTTTGTGTTTGGTGTTTCCTCTTGAATTCTTGGATGAGTTTCGTTTTGTGTTTCACTAAATCCAGCGTAGCTAGAATCATAAACAATATTTTCATCATGGAAAGCATAATATACAGGCTTAAGCTTACCCATTGAAAGTAAAAACTTTCCGTATTGAGTAAGCTGCAAGTCTATAACTTCTTCTTTTTTGTTAAAAAATTCCATATCTTTATTAAATATTCGTTGTTATTGTTTTTAGAGTAAATCGCTCTTCTTTATTTGTCCAATGTTTTTGGCTTCCTGTATGGAGTCGCTAGATTTCATTTCCGTAACTGTTTCTTCTTGCACTGTAATTGTTGTGCTGTTGTTGTTTACAGATGTAGAAACTTTTTTAGTCGGTGGTATCGCTCCAGACGCTAATGCCTCGACAGCTTCAGCTTGAGCTTGAGCTTCAGGGGTTGTTCCCATTAACGCTTCAATCGTTGAACTATTTGAATCTACTTTTGTTACTACCCCTGTTCTTACAAACTGCTTGGGATTACTTGGATCAACTTGAGATGCCACAGTTTTTGTTGTTTCGGTTTTAAAGCTGTTCTGTACACCCTCTTGTGTGAATCCGCCAGTAGCTTGATCGGCAATTTGTTCGACTACGGTTTTGGATACCTTTTTGGTTGGCATTGTGAAACCGCCGTCGCCCTGTGTTATGGTAGAGGCATCGAAGTCCTGATCAACTGTGACAGCGACTGGTGTTCCAAAAACAACGTCCTCGTCAATCTTAGCAAGTTCCACAAGCGAGAAGAAATCATATGGCCAGTTGTAACCGATAGTTTCTTCTGATTCTAGTGTATTGGCTCCCTTAGCAGCGCCGCCGCCGAGGAAGTCAGTTTCTTTTACATTCTTTTTCTTTAATGTCTTACCGAGACCCTCTCCAGCGAGTTCTGTAGGAATATCAGTTGTTGAGTTTGACTCGATTACTTTTTCAAAGTAATTTGTCTTGCCTCGTTGTTTTACCTTAAACACCATCCACTGAAGCTTGTCTTCGACTTCAGCAAGCAATTCTCTATCACCAAGTGAGTGTGTAATTTCTTTTGTCTGTATGATCTCTGTTGTTTCTAAACCATTATCAGGATCAAAAGCTCGGGCAATACGAGGAGGCAAGTTTTGCCAAATATCAACAAGATCCTGCTGATTCAAGCTGTGTTCAAACTCAAAGATATACATTGTAACTGGTGTTACATCTTCAGGATAAGTTAAGAAGTCAAAAGATGGAGGTATTACATATCTTTCCATCGAATCTAACATTTGTTGAATTGAATCAACACTTGTATTGAAGACAGTTTCTCCTTCTGTAGATGACTGTGCAATAAGTGCCGATTTACTAATCTCAAAGAATTTTCTTTCGTTCTCTTCCTCAACAAACGGCACTGCTACAACTGCTTCACGAATTGTTTTTGTTGGTGCTACTCTTCCCAGTTTTTGTGATGTAGCACTAAAGCCTATAAGTTCAGCGAGACTCAAGTCAGTTGATGGCGCGGTTGCGACTGGATCGTTACCAACTTGTCTATACTTTGGTTTTTCAAGTTCAAGAAAAATACCCTCTGTAGATTTAGGCAGCCTTCCATATTGATGCCACATACCATATGGACGTGTATTCAATCCACCAGAAAGCGCTACAGCGTGCCCACCAGTGCCAGTGTTTACGATTGTTGTTAAACCAGCAGAAGATGAAGCATCAACAAAATTAAGAATTGGGGTTTCAAATTTTGTTTGAATCACCCATCGATCACCACTGGTTAAATCAACATTTTGGAATTTGAAAAGGTCTTTAGCGCTAACTCTTCCGAGAAGATTAACAGACGCAGAAATCTGCATTGAGTTAACTTCTGCTCTATTATCAGCGGTAATTCCACTACCATCGCAGCCCATGGGTCCACTTGATGATAACGCTCCGGTTAAGTTCCAGTTTGGAAATCTGTAATAAGACATTGTTACTTGTGATTGAATTTCCTCCAAAGTGTACTTTTTGTTCTCTGTTGGATTAAATTCAAATATACAATACGCGCCGCCATCATAGTATGGGGGTGTAAATGGTCCATTGTGACCATGATTACTTCCACCGAATGCTGAACCACTGTTTCTAAAGGCAGAGGCACCCACGCTGACATTCGGGGCAGCATCACCATCTCCGGCAATAACACCAGAGAGCGCTCCCAGGACTGGAGGACCAAAAGCAGATGGGCGGCTATACATAACCATATTATTAGACCCATTGCCATTATATGGATATCTCTTGGCATCTTCATCAAATTGATTTTGAGGAATACGGAAAGATTTTTTAAGCGCAACCTTCATTGTATATTTTCTATCTTTTATGGCTGTCTTAAAGTTCTCTTCTGGGCTGGAAATAAAAGATGTAAAATTAGAATTTTCCAAAAAGAATTCTGGAGTTTCCGCCAAGAAGTTACTCATAGCATATTTAAATCTATCGTCACCATCACCATTCCAAGAGGCTGTTACTTTCATTGAGGCAGATGGATGTGGCTCCATATCAAGAAAAGAAATATTTGCGATGTGGTTTTCAGGCTCAACTAGTGCCTCAAAGGGGACTCGTTGGTCAAAGTATAGATTTCCAATATAGAAATCTTCACCATTATTTGCCGATGTTCCATTAGGGTCGTTAAGTTGAGCACCGCCGTTTGCTGTCAAATCACTGCCAGACACTGCGACTCGTTGAACACTCTCTGTTTTAGCAATACTAGATGTTAACACAGGATAGTCAACAGCAAGACCTGCCTTGATTGTATTAAATAAAATACCGGGGGCGATCATTGGAGCCAGAAGTGGTCGGCTTGCTCCAACTCGTCCGCCCGCAGCAACAAAGGTTTTGTCTCCTGAATTGTCTGTTGTTGTCAGTGTCCAATTTCGCCCATACGAGCCAGAGTATAGTTTTGAAATTTGAACAGTTCTTGACGCAGGATAGAAGCCATCATAGGGCAATAGCTTTAATAATGCTTTACAACGAACAGTAATTTGTGATGGATCTTCTTGTAAATTTGTCTTTGTTGCGACATCATTTTTAACAACACCAAAATACTTTGTAAAATCAGTGTGACTATAGATTTTATAAAAATCATTTTGTGTACTTGATGTTATGTTAGCGACGGCTCCTGTAAGGTTTAGAAACGCGGGATCATTAAACTTATCAAAATTTGGTGCAGTAAGATAATCATCCATTCTTTCGCTAATTCTAAACTCTGGTAAAATTGAATAATCTTTTCCTATACGCTTCATTGATTGCACATAATCATCGTATGAGTCATAAAAGGGAGTTTTTCCAGATTGCTTTCCTGCATCCCAAGGCGCATCACCTGAAAATTGTATTACATTTTGATTTTGAATTGATGAATCCACATCACCTTTAGCAGTGCCCAGTGTGTTTTGATATAACCTAACAGAGGAGCCCGTGGTCAGACCATGAGGTCTGGCATAAAGACAAGAACCTGTAACTATGAAGTTTGGCTTACGATCACCAGAGGGGCTTGTGTCTCGGCTACTATGGAAAATAACGCTTACACTTTGTAATACACCTACGCCGCTACCACTATTTGGCGCACTTTGGGCAAAAACATCGTGAGAGGCAACTTTTACACCTGGAGACGGACCAAAGTCTGGTCCCTTACTATCATAAATGCGACCATCAAGTGGCCAGAGTGAGCTTGTATATTCGGGGCTTTGGACTTCATAGTTAAACAAACTAGAGGTGAGAAAAGCCATTCTATCAAATCTATTATTCCTCCAGAAGTCGTTTTTGAAACTTGTTCTTTGATTGTTTCGTTTAAGATAAATATTTCTCTTTGCTGGGTAAATCTGCTCAGAATAGACCATATTGATAAGCTGATTACCATCGGCAGCAAACATTGAGTATACATTATCTGCGGCTGTGGAGTTGTCTTCTGTAAGTCCAAGTTTTTCATTTAATTTGGAGTTAGAGAAGTTTGTTTTTTGGTTTGCGTATGAAGCTTTAACCTCGGCAGGAATACCCGCAACCTTTCCATTAAATTCCATTGGTTTATAGCTGGAAATTACAACAGGCTCGGCAAATTCTAATATTGCTCGATCTTGTGTTAAACGGAAGGTAGAAGTGCCCTTAGTGGTGTAACCAAAAATGTCAGAACTATTTTGTTTAGCACCATCCCATTCGTATCCTCGATATTTACCTTGTGCTTTTAAAAGTGATTCTCTTTCAGTATCAGGGTCAATAATCGAAATTGAATTGTTTGCACGCATCTTGCGAACGACTAAATGATATTTATTATTTATTTGTCTCCAAGATGAATATCCGTAAGGACCATTTCGATTTAACATTATAGCATTAAATAAATTATTTCTATCCCTTGAATAAATGGTGCCATTAAAAACACCACCTGGGGCGTCGGCTGCGGTGCCAAATGGTTTTGTATTGTAGCCAAACAAGCTAACTACTGCGTTAGGTTCAGAAGAGGTTAACAGATTAAAAGAGGCTGTGGCGTGAAGAACTGAAGCATTTGTTCCAACAAAGTCAATAAAACTGGGTGAGCCAGCGCCATTATTTGTGAGAACTTCCGATGCTGATAAAAAGTTTATAGCGGGCTGAAATGCGTTCGAACCAGAAACAAGACCTGATCTTGGCGCGTGCCCAAAGAAAGAGCCTGTATTTGAAATCGACGCAGTAATCCAAGAATATTGTTTATCATTCTGTGGGATTGGATGTTGAATATAGAAATTGTCGCGAACGGATGCTGTCGAATAAGATGAGCCTGGTGTGCCAGGAACTCCGTCTATCTTAAATCCTGTGTTTCTGTTGATCTTGTAAAACGATGGAGAAGTGTTGTATGTGCTCGCGACAATTGATCCATAAGTCGCATCAGAGCCAAATTGCCCAGCGTGGAGGGCTGCAAGGGTGCGAAGACCACGACGATGACCAAGGTGGTCAGAAACTCTTATAGAGCCACCACCGACGAGCGCATTGATATCTTCACCGGAGCCAGATCCTCGCACTGATAGGTTACGGAATGGTAAAGCATTATACACCGATTTTTCGGCAGCCACAACATCAAGGAAGCCAAGCGAATTAATCTCAGGTCCACCTGGGGCAGAGAACCGCTCGACAATGACAGCATCTTGCTTAGTTCTTTCTGGAAGTGTAAACACTGTTGGTTTAGTGGTACTTCCAGCAGGAATTGTACCATCTTTTGGTTCGTAAAGGTTAGAATTTCTGTTAAGACCTTTAAGGTATGGGGTCGCGCCGATACTTGTTACACCTGGGATAAATGTATTACCACGTTTTCTGACGCTATTATTTGGTCTAATACCAATTAAAGTGTGGACATTTGTTGTCTTAGGATTGTTTGTTTTAAACCTGGCTGGCAACAAATCAGTTTGTCCGTCGTTAAACCAGAAGTTATTTGTACTACGACCAGAAGTCTGGACAACTTGATAAGTCTTTTCGTAGTTTCCAATCGCTCCAAACTGAAGTGTACCGGAAAGCACGGTGTCAGCCGAGGCAGTTGTTTGTAGAATATTGCGAATGTTAACAGGGCGCTTTGCTGTTTCTTCACGCCACCACCAAGCACGTTGTCGTGTTGGGTCTGGATAAGGACCGCCGTAGTCAGGACCAGTCAGACCAATGGCTCCTAATCCATCAGGACCACCACCAAGAAGAAGTCTCCAAGCCTCTGGGCGGGTAAATTGTCCGTCTAGATTGTTTGGTCCAGCAGCGCCGTCTCCACCAATGCGGTTGGCATCAAAGTTGTTAATTCTAACATGTCTATGCTGATGACCTCCAACATACTTTTCGGTAAACGGACCCTGCATTGGAGTCTCATTTCTATCTCCATATGCGTCAGAGTGAAGATTAACAAGTTGTGAGTTTGCCAAAAAGTTGTCTTGTACGCCTTCGTTGTATCCACCGATATTGGATGACGCAGACAAAATATTAAATGGCATAGCAATTTCGCCCTTGACGCCATCAAATGAGCCAGAGTCATAAGTTCTACCATTTCTTGTTCCAAAGGAGTATTTTTTCTTTTGTAATTCTGGTGGAACAAGATCATCATCACAATCTTTCAACAATGTGACATTTACATTATAAGCATTAAGTTCATTAAGCGGAAGCCCAAGAGCGGACACAGGTCCATGAGGATAGTTAACTCCACGATAAAAGTTTGTTTTCTTGTTTTCGGAATAGTTGATACCACCATGAAGTTGGCGTCTTTTAACAACACCAAAGCGATAAGGTGTGTTGAACTTGCGATTTAATACTTGTAGCGAAGCACTTAAAATGCTGTTCCTATCCGCATCCACTCCAGCGTCACCGCTACTGATTGGATCGTCATCTCTCTCGGCACGCTCTTTCCAATAAAAACAATTATCTGATTGTAGCCCGGAGATGGGTCTGTGTCCATGCTCCCAATCATAAAGATGTCTGTTGATTGTAACAACACCACCTTCGGGTGCGGAGGCGGAAAACTCCATTGTAGGAAACTTAGACCAATATTTATTTCTTTCTAAGATGTGGCTTTCAACAACATTATCAATGCCATCACTTACCTGAGCAGAGGCAGGAACAAGCTGCATCAACATTGTCTCAAGAGTTGAGTCAATCCATTTGTAAAACTCTACAAACTTATCTAAGTCTGGAGTATTGCCAACTCTTTCAAAAAAGAATTGACGCAAATATTCCATGCTCTTATAGCTTTGTCGATATCTGTGAACAGGTTCACCAATCAAGTTGTTAAATTCTGCGATAGAACCAAAATAATTGATTATTTCATCAGAAATGACTTGATACATACTTTTCTCGAAAGCATAGTATGTTTTTACTGGTCTGGTTTCCTTTGTAAAGACCTCAGTCTCCTCGCGGTTTAATACGCGAATATTATCATCACCAAATACGATCTCGGGAAGCTGCTGCCTTCCAGAGTACAAAAATAGATTTTCTACCGAACCTGTTGAGTTAATTGGGAAAGCATCACCACGACCAGTGTGCTGATACTTAAGGATCTTGCCAAGCCAGTTGTATCTGCCAATCAGACCAAGGGAACCTGAAGTTACATCCTCTACAACGAACTTGCCATCAAAAGTCGCTGGGGAGCCGCTACCATTGTCGGAGCCTGTAACGGTTTGGAAGTCCCAGTAAAGAGCAAGTGACTCAATCTCTGGAACTTGAACATTTGCAAGATCCGACTCTTTAATATAAGTGTCTCTGCCTGGTCTTAAAAGTCCAAAGTTATCAGGATCAATCGCATGTGTTCGCATTGTCTCATTATCAATATAATCAAACCAATAGCGGCAAGATGTGATCTTGGCATCACTATAATGAAGTGTCGAACCAGTGAAGTTTGTTTTGTGGGAACCAACAAAGATACGTTTCGGGGAAATTAGCAGGTTTTCTGCTGCCTGTTTGCCAATTGAGCCCGTAATTGTAAACTCATTAATTTTTCTGTCGGCAATGTAGTTTACACCATAAAATTCAAGCACATAGTTGTTGTCTACAGCCCCGCTAGCAAAAGATTGGGGATATCCCAAGGGCTTAATTCTTACGGCAAAATTCCACTTTTGATTCTCATAAACATTGTAATATTGAGAACTTGTAAGCTCTGGAATTGGGAACGGCACCGATGATGAAAGCATAAACTTAACATCTGAAGCTTGTGTTTCGTTTCGGATTGCAAAAACTTGAAAGTTAGCGTTGTCGGTAGCTGCCCAAGTTAGATCTGTTTCTGTTGGAGAGTTTGCTCGTGCCTGGTGCATACCGAACAATGATGCTGTTAAATATGGATACTCCTGGGTATATGAATTTTCTAAACGCCTTGAGATCTTTTCGGGGAAGACAACCTCGGCTTCTAACGTCATTGGGAAGCCATCTTCAAGAGTCAGGCTTTCTCGACCGGACCCTGAAATATGCGACACACTGTTTGCGTTTGAGGAGTCGGCATATTGGTATACAGTACCAGCGAAATTGTCAATGTGGTTTAGATTGATCGCTTTCGAGCGAACACTGGTTGCTCGGCGCTTTGTATCAAATTTATATACACTATTGTCCGAATAAGCATTAATTCTAACAACGTCTTCCCCAACGCCAAAGCACCTAATCAGGTTTCTAAAAGATTTTTCAGTTCCCTTAGCTTTATAAATGTCAGTTAAGTTGTTAAAAATATTATTATAAATAATGTTTTTTACTGTGTATAACTCTTCTTCAAACTGTTTTGTCTCATTACGATTTCTGTAATATTCTAAAAACTGACCATTTGAAAATAATTCTGGTGCCCCAAGACCATAAGAGTCAACGGCTCTTTTTGCATACGGATAAAGTTTATGTAGTTTGTCTGGCTGTCCGTCAAGACTCACACTACTGCTTGGATAAGAAGCCATGTTGAATTTAGGCAGTTCACCAATTAACAAGTCAAGATCGTCAAGATAACTTGACATTATCTGTGTTAATTTTTTAATATTTCCAGTTGTGCCATTACCCTCATCTTCCTCAATAATCCAAGATGGAAGTGAGAAAAACAAAGATGAATTGTTTGTATTGTCCCATAGAGATCCAGATTCTTGTAACTCTGCTCGCAAATTATAGACATCTGGATGGTTGCGGCGAACAATTACATCGAGTTCTTCTGTTCCTGCTGAAGCAGAATTAATTGCCGATCCTGTGTTTCGGGCATTGGAACTTGGATACCCTGTCCATGTTCCATTTGAGATACGACCAGAGTAATCAAGCACAACACTATCAGTAGTGGTGTCAGTGGTGATTCCCTCGTTAAACTTAAAATAAACGCCTAAGTCAAGGTTGGCTGTATCTGTGTTTGTGCCGCCACCAAGATCACTTGTAAAATAATTTCTTTTGATTTGCTTCTCAGTTCTTCTTGTTTTCCAGAAGCGGAACTCATCAATAGAGCCAGAAAGTTTACCAGATCCTAAATTTGCAAAAGATTCGCCTGCGGGATTAAAGGTGCCTGTAACCAAGGCACCAATGTTTGCTTCTAAGTCTTCACGAATTTCTCCAATATTCGAACCAGTTGTTTTTGTCTCGATCAATAATCCATTAACATATAATTTTGTTTCAATATTAGTACCGCTGTTAACAAAACTAAATGCGTAATGCTGCCAGTCGGAAAATGAATTGAGATTTAAGGTAGACCCAATTTCAACAGAAGATGTACTTAGACCAACTGTGCCAGATAAAACCGTTACCATAAAAGGAGAGGACGCGCGAGTGCCATCGACTTCAATTCTTAAGCGACCATATTCGGCACTGGACGATACTTGTCCATTCCACATGTCAAATACAACCTGCTTTTCTGTCAGTGCTGTATCTAAAGATCCAGTTTTTAACCAAAACTCAACTGTAACACCACGATCTAAATTGGTTTGGAGGTTTGTTGTTCTCTGAGCAGAAACTGGTCCGCTTGACCCTGTAACTGTTTCATCAAAAATGTTTGATTTTGTATCAAAGACATCAGCCAGTGAGGCAGTCCCAAGAGAGGAGCCAAATGATGAATTTGGTCCGCCTTTGATATTAATATATTCGTAACCACTACTTGCGGGTTGTCCGTATCCATTAACGATACTACCTGCCAATGTGCCCCAACCATCACTTGCAAATACAGCGTATCCTGTTGATTTGGGGTATTTGTTATCTAAAAGATAAAGGTCAAGGAGTGTTGCTTCTTTTTTCCACTCTAACCTTTCTTTAAGTGAGCCATCGTAAGGATACTCATCATAAATGTATTCAAGAGATTTTAAATAATATTCCTCTGCCGAACCGTATTTAGAGAAATTTGCTGGGTCACTAAAGTCAATATGTGGTTCAACGCGAACTACATCTTCATTGTATTCTATGATGTATTCAGGAGACTCAATGCCCTCTGCTATTTTTTCAAGACTTGAGGATACGACAACTTGCGAACTTCTGTTAAAAAGATCCTTTATGGACATATTATTCCTCTACTCTAAATTTGAATATATCAGGGTATTCATTCCAGCTTTGTGCGACATCATCGTAGAAAGCAAATTTAACTCCGTAAGCGTAGCCTGCCTCTAACATATCCATGTCAAGTTCAAAATAGCTACCGCTAACATCAAAAGATAATTCTGTATGTTTATCGCTTCCTGTGCCGAACGGGACAACATCCAAATTATCTACAAGTCTCACAATTTTAAATGATCCACTATCAATAAGAAGGTTTTCTGGAACCTCGCTTGCCTTTACATAAATAGTTGGCTGCCAATCTTTATTACGGGTGTAAAGTCTGAATTGTGCCGTTTCATTACGATAATAGCGATCTCTTAGATTGGTAATATTAATAACATATTTTGAGTAAGGATTATAGGCAAGAGACTCAATTTTCTTTGGTTTAAATGAAGATGTTGCGAATTGTGTTGTTCCGCTGTGCCACACATCAAATGCGGTGGTCAAAGGATTCGCAGCAGCAGTCAACGCGAAAGAGGCAGAGTAAATACCTGTACTAACATGCCCACCTGTGATAACATAGGGGTTGCCTGAAATAACATGAGTTCCATCTGCGACCTTGACAATTCGACTACCGCTCGGCTCAGAGTTATCTGCGGAGCCAGAATAGATACTAACATAAATTTGTCCTGTACCAATATCTGGAATGTTTCTTAATCTTCCGCGAACTCTATTGTAGAGGAAAAGTGTATTTAAGTTGTCCTCGGAGGTTGCGAGGGAACTGCTGAACATAAAGTTGCCTCGGTCGTCACGAGTAGCAGAGTCCCAGCGTGCTTCAATTACGGGGCGTCTGAAGAAAAACTCAGACTCCCTGGCAAAGAATTTCTTTGTGTAAGATGAAGAGAAGGCTGTTTCGTTTTCCATACGGACACCAAAGCCGTAATTAACTCTATCGCCCGCAATCCATCGCTCAACAGCGTCACTAACATCAAGCTCGATATCCTCTGTGCCGTCTACAAAGGATGCGGTAAAACGAGGTTCCGCGTGGTAATCGCCGCCTTCGGTTGTCCAAGCTGTGACGCCAGCAGAATTACTTGAAGCAGCAGTCCAGTTGGAGCTACCACTATCAGAGTAGTTTTCCATATCTAAGCCAGTTCCCTCGTTCCAAGCGCGGGAGACTGTGCTAACAATCATATCGTAATTTCTTGGCAATGTAAATGGATGCTTCGCGTTGAATAAGCGAAGATAAAAACTCACGCTGCCGCTGCCGGGGAGGACGCCGTTGTTTCTATCAGTCGTAATTTCTGAAACAGGAAACTGAACAAGGATGCGAGATAATTCAGAGGAGCCAGAATCCTGCTGTCCATAAATGCGAAAGACCTCCATCGAATCAGATAAGCCCATATTGGAGCCAGTTGCTCGTGTTGTCAAATTAGATTTGTACGCATTTGTAATTGTATTGTCTGCGTCTGCTGTATATCTTTTAATACCCATTATGTAATTGTCCCCTTGATATCTCTTGAAGGATATCTAACTTCGAAAACAACATTTTTTGGTGCAATTATCATTCTTCCATCTGGTGTAGTGTTGTTTTTTACATTAAATTTTGTTGTCGCATAGCCAGGACCAGTTTGTTGAAATACTTGAACAAATGTGGCATCAATAATTCCTGGTGTGGCGTTAATCAAGGAATATAGCTCTGTAATACTAAAAGATTCACCAATATCAAGTTTTTCACTAAAATAGGTATTCATTCTTCGCTGTACTCTGCCAAATACAGCACTTTTATTTTCATCATTAGTGGCAATTGCAGAGAACCTAATAGCTAAGTTAACAACTTTTGCGTCTAAGATATCAATTGAATCGTTAATCATACGCTTGGTGTTTAGCCAAGTTTTAATATTTTCTTTTAAAATTGTGTTTGTTTGTTCAAAAAATCCATTGTTGTTTTGATTTATAACATAGATGTTAATGTTTCTCAAATTAGAGTCAACATCTTGGATAACAGCACATCGCTTGATCCCGCCAAATTTAGCGGGCATAGAAAGAACAAGTGTTTTAAAATCTTCGACAGTAACAGCGCGATTTTGCGCGGAGTGTGCTCCAGATATTAATTCTCTTAATTCTCTGGTTGTAGGTGCGGACACATCCCCTTGAATAGGGCTTGGATTTATTACCTCAAGAGATCCACGCACTGTCGCTGATGTTGTGGAAACAAGTGTATCGGGGTTTGCAAACTGAAATGATGTATTAACTACTTTATTAACACTACCTGCGGCAGCGTTAGAGTTCTGCTGTGTATTGGCACGATAAGATACAGTTAAGGTAGTATTGGAGGGACCAACACCAAACTTATCACCTTTAATTAAGATCGTGGGATCCATTGCTTGATCTGTTACATATGTTTTGGAGTGAAGGTTCAAAACCAAGTCTCGTGCCTCCGCTAAACTTGGCGAATCAAGTTGAGAATCTGAGCCGTATCCGAATATAATCTGCGTGCTTCCGGCAAGTCTTTTTCTAACAAATCTTCTTGGGACAATAAAAGGCTTAATAATCGTAGGTGCCTGAACATTTGTCGTTGCATCATTGTTTACTACAGGAACATAAATTGTATTTTGAGATAAGTGTTCTACCTCATAATATTGTTTGCCTGATGAATCAAAAATAGAAATTATCTCTGTGACATTTGCGTCTGCGAGAGTTAGAGTGGTAAATCTTGCGAAATTACCAATCTCAAATGTTCTTTCTCTCAATTCACCAGAAACAACTTGTCCAATTGTTTTAATAGCATATTCAACGGGTACACCAGTTGAAGAATTTGTGGTTGCAACAACAGTTTCATTTGTTGTATCAGCAAAATCAACATCCTCTAACAGTGTAAACAAAGAACCATTTGTTGCTGAAAATGTGCTCCCTGCTCTAAGTTTTGGAGCATATGCTAAATCTGGTCCTGTATTTGAAGAATTTACAGGAACTTTGATGTATAAGTTTACCTGTCCATAAGTGGCGCGAACATTATCATATTTAAAACCAACAGCGTCTCCGTGTTTGATAATATTGTTGTATTCTATGGCAGTTGATAAAAAGCTCTCATTTGCTTGATAATCAAGGTAAAAAGACAAAAGATCACCAACATAAGAGACGGCATCAACCATCAATGCGCCAAAGCCAGCATCAGAGAAATCTCTAAATGTCTCTGGGTAATACCTTCTGGCATGCTCAATAAGCTGATTCTTGATTGAGGTAAAATCTCTACTGAGATAATTTACTTTGACATTTTGTCTTTTATCTGCCACTTAAAGATGTCTCCTGTTATGTAATTATTTAAATAACTAAATTTCCAACACTAAAGTATCAGAAATAAATGCTTTTGGAATAGAGTAGTTAATTGTAATGCCTACAAAGTTTGATTCACTAGACGGATCAAGTTCAACAAAATTGAAGTCTGTTTTTTCTTGTGAGAACTGAATCGATTTTATAGAAACATATGGAGCATAAAGTGCCACCTGTTGTCTTATCTTCTGCCTAATGGTTTCAAAAAGAGAGTTGCTGGCGTTTTCAAAAATATAAGTTCTAAGACCAACTCCAAAGCCCGGAATCATAACTCTCTCACCGGGGTTGGTAAGAATAATCATTTTAAGATTTTGTCTTGCTACCTGTTGAAAATTTTTGGTGGTAGCAAATCCATCAACTTCATCTATGGATAATGGTAGTTTTGGTGATAAACCGGGCACTCAATATTACTCCTCTTATAAATAGTATCAAGGTTGTGCTTTTTGTAAAAACGGATCTTGATAATCTATTTTTCCTCCACCATAAATAGATGAAGCAAATAATTGTAATATTGTAAGTTTTGTTTTTGCCATAAAATCATTTAAGTCAGCACCGATATATGAGATGTCAGGCAGTCCGTCATTATCAAGATCCCCGTCATAACTAAAGGTTGCAGGATCAGATAGTGCCGAAACTTGATACAGAGACAGACAAGAAATAAAAACCTTAACCGGAGACATGTCATTGAACACTTTATTGTATTCATCTGTCTCAAACATTAGTTTTGCCAAGCTACCATAAACTTCATTCTCATCATCTGCTACAGTCTCTCGGGTACACTCAATTGATAGTATTATTGTACCTTCCCAGCCAGTGGGATCTCCGTCTACATCTGTAATAATATAATCGGATGTCCAGTTATCTATTTGTGATAAAATGCTTTGTTTTTCAACATAAACTAAGTTGTAAGAGTATGTATAAGATCCGTCATCATTTAGTTTACGCTCTTTAACAAAAACATATGTAGAGCCCCCATACTGCATAATATTGTCAGTTTGAGATACTAAATCATTAATGTCATCATACTCACCAAAAATTACTTTAGTTAAGAAACCATTCCAAGTGGTGGCATTCCATTTTAAATTCAGTGCAAGTGTGATTGGCTCTTTTAAGATCTTTGCCTCATCCAAAATCATTTGTCTGACAGCATCTTTGCCGCTGCTTGTCGTTTCTTCACTCAGCCCAGATAGATTCATTATCTCATAGTATTTTGAAGCAGCTTCCTTGATATCAACGAGTAATGAAGACTCAAGTGTGTCAAATGATTCCTGATATTTGGATATTTCTTTTTTGAGAAGGCTATACACTGAGTTGGCAAAAATTTGATTGTCCATAAAACCAAGATCAAAACCATTAAATACTTGGATGCTGATTAATGCCTGCTCTATGATAAACGCTCGAACAAGCAATCGCAAACTTGTATTTAATGTGTTTCTTCTAATTTCGCTTAACGAATCACAATATTCACCAGTCAATGATCCATTTAATAAAAAGTTCATTGTGTTTACCGCATCTGCTTTTAGACCCTCAACATCAAAGATATCGTTATCTAATGATAAATCTAATTTATCAAAGTCTGACGATATGGTAGGAGGCGAGGTGCTACTGTCTGTTGAAACAGAGGAATATTTCTGCCCATTGATGTAATCGACAAACTGTGTAATAATACTTGAGTTTACAGAGGTAGAATTAATCTTTGAACCAAATACACCGACACCACTTAGGCTTGATGCTTTTAAACTAGTAAAATCAATATCTTGTAGATTATCAATATCAAATCCAGAACTAAACGATCTCGCTCCAAGTTCTCCAGTTGTGTTTTTGTCCCCCAAGGTTGCAAGTGTGGTGCCAATTTTGTATACATCTGATTTATATTCAACTTGCTGATAACTTAAATCTTGTCTTAAATTTAAGGTGACAATATCGTCAGCAAAGCCAGCAGGGCGGGCATCTATCTGTTGAGCGGGGTCTAGATTATATCGACGAATTGTAGCAACTTTATCAGAGTTGTCGTTTCTGTCTACCTCTACTTCATATAAAGTATTTTCGTTAAATGGGTCAGTAAAGTCTGTTGTGATAACTTCTAACCCACCAAGACCAGTGTCGGCTTCTTCAATATTGGCAGCGATATTATTGTAATACCAGTTCTCCCACGAATCTGTGATTCCAAATGCTTCTTTCATTTGAGCAAATACAATGGCTGCATCATCATCATCAAGCCCCTTGTTATCTACATTAAAGTTTCTTCCAAAATTGTGCCCAGGCGCTGTTGAGCCAGCTAAAGTTTTTGTAGGCGTTAACGTTGTTTCAGTTGTTCCTGGTGTATAACCAAACAAATATTCATCACCTTTTGCCTCAAGCGAAAAATTGCTAAAAACTAAAGATGGTTTGTTAAAAAGATAATCTGTTTGACCAAGCGATTGATTCCACCAATTAATATACGAGCCTGAACCAAAAGCGGGCGCAACATCACTATAAAAAGTTTCCATAATTGGATCAATCAGCGCCTCAGAGGTTTTTTCTGACACCTCTTTTACAACTGGAGGGACTTCTTCTATAAGTCCGTTTGAACCAAAAATATCTGGAAAACCTGGGAGTAGTTTACCTTCTTCATATTTTTGTAATCTGTCAACAGCTTTTAGAACTCTTTGTTTCTTTCTTTCTTTTTCTTCACCAATAATCTGATCGATCTCGGAATCTGTTAATGTTGGATCTTGTCTTTTTAATAACTGAGCCCTAACGAGCGCCAGTCCTCCGCCATCTCCCAAGCTCTCTGGTGTGTCTGCTACGCTCGCTATAGAATTTGGCTTTGTTAAAAAAGACGGGTTTAAAATTTTACCAATTCCCGACATTACATCGAGCACATCTTGTTTGTTTTTAAAAACAAGACCATCATGTGAAGCATTTCTTGTTAGAACTTTTGTGCTGAGATTTAAGACATT
>Ga0209232_1000746_pt1 | contig 18902 bp, 17 predicted proteins | sample ETNvirenome_2_60_FD_184066 | JGI IMG/M metagenome (GOLD analysis project Ga0209232, IMG submission 184066) | Marine viral communities from the Pacific Ocean - ETNP_2_60 (SPAdes) (version 2) | ecosystem: Environmental > Aquatic > Marine > Oceanic | place: Pacific Ocean | collected 2013-06-22
TAGGACGCATGAAAACCAAAGCATGGAACGGGGCTTTGGTATATGGGAGAAACCAATGGTTACTTACGTATATCGTGGCGTTGTTTACACTAAGTAAATAACAATCGGAAGGGAGCACCTCAGAGTCGGACTCCCTTTCACTTTGGCTTTTTGCCCGTACGCGGATACCAATTAGCCGTCATGACGGTGGGATAGACCACACAATCTAATGAGTCTAACTAAGACTCACACTTTTTCACATGTGAAGACGAAGTAATATACCCCTCAATTTTTAAAGGAAAATGGCTCAACAGTCAACAGGTATGCAGTCGTCCGTAACTATGCCGGGTGCTAGTAATAGTGCTGGTGATAGACGCGCGTTATACCTTAAATTATTTTCCGGAGAAATGTTCAAAGGATTCCAGCATCAAACAATAGCTAGGGATCTAATTATGAAGAGAAGTCTTACCAACGGTAAGAGTTTACAGTTCATATATACAGGTCGTACATCTGCTGAATATCATACTCCCGGAAACAGTATCCTCGGTAACTCCGACGGTACTCCTCCAGTAGCAGAGAAAACAATCACAGTTGATGATCTCTTAATCTCAAGTGCATTCGTCTATGAATTAGATGAGACACTTGCTCACTACGATTTAAGATCAGAGATATCAAGAAAGATTGGATTCGCTCTTGCTGAAAAATATGACCGTCTTGCATTCCGTGCAGTCACTCGTGGCGCACGTGTTGTAAGTCCTATCACAAAGACTAGCTTTGTTGAACCCGGTGGTACACAAGTTCGTGTTGGAGCAACTACAAATGACTCCGATGCTTACAGTGCTACTAACCTAATCAACGCTTTCTACGATGCAGCTGCTGCATTAGATGAGAAAGGTGTTAGCTCTGAAGGTAGAGTTGGTGTTCTTAACCCAAGACAATACTATTCACTTATCCAAAACGTAGGTTCTAACGGTCTAGTAAACCGTGATGCTCAAGGTGCTGCTTTGCAGACTGGTAATGGCATCATCGAGATTGCTGGTATCAAGATCTACAAGTCAATGAATATCCCATTCCTTGGCAAGTATGGTGTTGCTTATGGTGGAACAACTGGTGAAACATCACCTTCTAATGTAGGTTCATTCGTTGGACCAACAATGGAAGATGCTGAAGATTCAGACACAGGCATTAACAACGACTACGGCGCACAAACTAACTTCACTAAGTCATGCGGACTTATCTTCCAGAAGGAAGCCGCTGGTATGGTTGAAGCAATCGGACCACAAGTTCAAGTAACTTCTGGCGATGTTTCAGTTATTTACCAAGGTGACGTTATTCTTGGACGTTTAGCTTGCGGTGCGGATTACCTAAATCCAGCTGCTTCAGTTGAATTATATGTAGGTGCTTCTGCTCCAGCAGCATTCTAACTTTTATACGGGAGCTTCGGCTCCCTTTTTTTTTATATTAATATGGCTATTCCTACCACAAATTCTGCTGTTGAATTACCAGCAGTAAATCAAATATTGCAGACGGTTGGTCAAGCACCTGTAACGACACTCGATCAAACCAACCCAGACGTTGCGATTGCATACGATACACTTTTACAGGTGTCAAGGGAAGTCCAATCTGAAGGCTGGACATTCAATAAAGAATTTAATTATCCATTCACACCGGATGTAAATAAAGAAATACTTATACCAAGTAACATCCTCCAGATTGATCTCGCTAGGGATGAGTCAGTTAGCAAAGAATATGACGTTATAAGAAGAAACGGAAAACTATACGACAGACGTAAGCACAGTTCAACTTGGGAACAAGCAATGAAATGTGATGTTGTCTGGTTATTTGACTGGGTTGATTTACCTCGTCCAGTACAGGATTACATAGTTGCCAGAGCTGCTTGCTTTACAGTCAGCAGAATTGTTGGTGACGCTAACTTATACAGAATGTGTCAAGAGAAAGAAGCATACATGAGAGCTATGGCTTTGGAGTATGAATGTAACCAAGGTGAGTTTACTTTCTTTGGACATGGAAAAGATGGAAATAAATATACAAGCTTCAAACCATTTCATGCTTTACAGAGATAATGCCTAATGTCACACAAACAGTTTCTAATTATTTAGGTGGTGTATCACGCCAACCAGATACTAAAAAACTACCCGGACAAGTAGTTGATGCAATTAATGCCTACCCAGACCCTACCTTTGGTTTAACAAAGAGACCCGGTTTTAAATTTATTAAAAATTTAGGATCAGAGAATACTTATACAAATGCTAAGTGGTTCTATATACACAGAGATGGAGATGAGAAATACATAGGTTGCATTAAAGGAACTGCAATTTATGTGTGGAACGTTACGACTGGTGTAGCAGCAACAATTACATATACAGCTTCGGCTAATACAAATTATTTAACAGGAAGTACAGCTAACGATTACGACATACTGACTGTACAAGACACAACTTTAATAACAAACAAAACAGTTACTGTTACCACACAGGCAGCTCCTTCGTTCACAGCTAACAAAGTTGGAACTGTAAGACTAAGAGCTGTGACTGTAGGTACTGCCTATAGCGTTACCGTTAATGGTTCTACAGTAACTTATACAACACCTAACGATTCAGCTTCAGCAGATACTATTCTTACTAACTTAAAAAATAGTATTGATGCCTTAAGTATCTCTGGACTAACAGTTACTAGATTAGATACTACTCTAGAACTCAGTCGTACCAGTGCATTTACTTTATCTGGTAAAGGTGGAGCTGATAACGAAAGATTAGATACTTTCCAAAACCAAGTAGCTAACGTTACTCAACTACCAGACAGATCACTTAACCATAGAGAAGTTAAGGTATTAAATACTGCTGGTACAGATGACACTTACTATGCCAGATTTAAAGCTGACAATGGTACTTCAGGTGTAGGTTACTGGGAAGAATATATAGCTCCGGATGTATCTGCTGGTTTGAATGCAAACACCATGCCACACGAGCTGGTCAATACAGGTACTAATGCTTTTACTTTTAGAGCTGCAACATACACAGCTAGATTAGTTGGAGATGATACTACTAACTCACATCCAAGTTTTGTAGGTAAAAAGATACAGCAATCATTCTTCCATAGTAGCCGTCTTGGTTTCTTGGTTGATGATAATGTCTCGCTTAGTCAGGCTAATGAGTTCTTTAACTATTACCATGTCTCTGCACGTACACAGATAGCTTCTGATCCAGTAGATCTTAGTTGTTCTAGTATCAGACCTACCTTACTTACAGGTGTCTTACCAACTGCACAGGGTTTGATCTTATTTAGTAAGAACCAGCAGTTTCTAATGTTTGCACCTAATGGTTTATTCACTCCTACTACAACCATTATTCGTGGTATCTCAAACTATGAGATGGATATCAATATTGATCCTGTAGACAATGGAACCAGTATGGTTTTTCTCAGTAAGACTCCCGGTTATACACGGATCTATCAGATGAGAACAGCTGGTCAAGAAATGAACCCAAGTGTATTAGACATTGGACGAGTTGTATCTGAATATATTCCAAGTACTATTACTGATCTTATAGCTAGTCCACAGAATAGCTTCATAGCTATGTGGGGTACTACTAAATCTGATGTGTATTTCTATAGAACATATAGTGATGGACAACAAGAGGTCATGCAGTCATGGTTTAGATGGTCGTTACCGGGATTAGTACAGACTTTAGCTGTAGATTCTGACGTGTTATACACAGTGACTATGCAAGGTGGACAGTACACATTAATGAGTGCCAGTCTTAACCAAACTCCAGAGGAAACAATTCTTGTTAACTCAGATGGAGAGAAGATGAACCCTTGTATGGATTTATATGCTACTGCTAGTTCAGTTGTATATGACCAAACAGATCCAGCTAATCCATTTAGTAAATGTTATATACCTTTTAGTAATGTAGCTGCACTGTCTCCAGTCCTTGTGATTGGTAGTGCTGCTAGTGATTTAGATAACCCAACCTTTGTTGAATCTGGATTTACTATCACACCTACAATTGCTACAGATGGAACAGGTACATACTACAAAGTACCTTTTAAAAATTTAACGAGTGTAGCCAGCAAAGTAATTGTTGGTTTTAAATATACATTCGACGTACAACTACCAACTACTTATTACAAGCTAGACCCTAACGGTGTGCAGACTGACTTTACTTCTAGTCTTACTATCGCAAGAATGAAGTTCTCTACAGGTTTGTCTGGTGTATTAGGTTTTAAATTAAAACGAAATGGTGCGACTGAATATAACGATGTACAGCCAATACCTCTAGCTAATTTCTATTTAGCTAATGATGTACCTTTGGCTAACCAATCAGTTGTAACTGTACCAATTCACCAACGCAATACAAACTTTGAATTAAAAGTTTCAAGCGATTCACCATTCCCTGTTTCATTGGCATCAATGATGTGGGAAGGATATTATTCACCACGTTTCTATAGGAGAGCATAAATGAGTGGAGGTCGAAGTTCTCAAAACAAAATCATTGATCATCAGAATGAACAGATCAAAAAACAATATGAATATGATCTGAAGAATTATGAGTTTCAATATGGTTTAGAGAAAGATGCTGATGGCAATTTTGTACAAAAGCTTGATAAAGATGGTACTAAAAGTGGTGTACTTAACAATCAATATGAGTACCAATTAGAGTCATTAAATTTAAGGAAACAAGCTGATCAAGAAACTAGAGATTATCAAGAAGAGACTGCCAACCAGAACTGGGAACAAGGCAAGTCTATGCAAGATTTCCAGTGGCAGCAAGAAGATAGAGTATTTAATAAAAACACTGAACAATATGAAAGTCAGTTAGATTTTAATGAACTTGAATATCAAGATTCTTTAGCTAGAGAAAAAGCTGTTTTAGATGAAAGGTTTATTGAATCTGCATTTCAAAATCAAGGTATTATACAAGATCTATATGAAGCTACCGGGACAGCTGGTTTTAATAAAACCCAAGCAAAACTAGGTCTTCTTAATAGAGAAAATACTATTGAGTATCAAAAACAAAAGCAACTTACTAACCTTAAACAATCTACTAAAGGTGCAGGGTTTGCCACAGCTGGTAAGCAATTAGATATCTTAGATGGTAGAGGTAAAAGTAAATTTCAAACAGCTACACAATATTTAGATTTAGCTTCTAAGGAAGCTGAAAATAGATTTGCTAAGGAGCGTTTAAATTTAGATACAGCTACTCAAACACAAGCATTAAGTTTTCAAAATGAAATGCTTAGAAGAGAAAGTAATAAGGCAGCTTTAGATACTGCTAAACAATTAGAAGATCAAGCAATACAAGGTTTACAAGCATCTGGTCAAGCACAGCTTTCACAATCTGGCAGATCACAGGGTAAGGCTGTACAAATGATAATGGCTGAACTAGGTAGACAAAACAATTACTTAGCTGAAGCTCTTATTAGAGGTCAAGATGTTGCTGGTGCAAGAATGAAGCAGAATAGACTTACTGCTTTAAATACTGTACAGAAAGCAGCTTTAGCTGAACAACAAATCAACGTAAGTTCTATTGAAAACATTACTAAAGCAATGCTTAATGTTGGAGAAATTGATCGTGGTATGAAAATGAGTGACGCTAAAGGTCAAGTTAGTTTAGATGAAATTCAACAAGGTGTATTCAATACAGTTGAAAATGCAAGTCTTGATGTTCGTAAGTTAGAAGATGAACTTACAGCTGCACAAAGTGAAACTGGTTTAAGTCTAAAGAAAATGGAATTTGATTTAGATATGCTTGGTTCTAGGTTTAAAACTAATCAGGATATAATTACAACCCAATTAGAAAGTGCTGTAAAAACTTCAGAAATGAATATGAAGGATACATACAGAGCTAAGAAACAAGCAGACCTAAACGCTGAAGCAAGAAGAATGCTAGATCCTTCTGTAGGTAGAGACTTAGTAGATCTAGAAGACTTTAAACCAATCGAATTACCTGAAGCTATTTACCAAGATCCAATGGCTCCAGAAGTAGGACCACCTCCTATCCAAGGTGCTACACAATCCCCTATTTCAATGGGACAAGCTTTACCCGGAGCTGCGTTAGGCGGATTAACTGCTGGATTAGGAACATACGCTGGTTTAAGTGCTGCTGGTATGACTGCTGCTGGACCTTTAGGTTGGGCAGTAGGACTTGGATCATTTGCAATGGGATTATTTTAACAATTAAATACTATGAGGAATTTATCTTTTTCTGGGTACGCCCAAAGAAAAGGTTTTGACCCAAATCAGGTTCCCGATGAAACTTGGAAAATTCAAGATGAAACCGAACGAACCCTACGTGGGATGCGTGAAGTACGTGATCAGAACCAACAAAATAGAAGTGAAGTTTTACAATCACTAAAAGACAGTAATAGGAAAGAAGAGCAACAAAGAGATCTGAATTTTAATTTAGCTGAAGAATTTAAACAGGCTTATCATGATGCTGAAATGCAGAATTATAAACAGCGTGTTTTAGATCAAGATGTAAAGATACGAGAAGCTAAATTAAATTATGAAAGGTTTAAAGATCTACAAGAATTAGCACCAAAAGCTATACAAGCATTTGGTCAATTTAATCAGCAAAGATTTCAAAAGATTCTTGAAAAGAAATCATCACTAGATATTGATTTATCAGAGATGTTAGGTGGTGAACAGTATCAAAAGTTTAAAGACTTAACAGCTCAAGGGTGGACAGTTGGTGAAATCTTAAAGCAGAAAATGCCAGAGATGAAGCAGCAGATACGTAAGAATTTTTCAGCTTATGAACTATTAGCTATACAAACTTCACAAGTTGAAGGGCATATGTTTAACACTATGCGTAAAAGCTGGTCTGAATTTAGACAAACTAAAAAGCTAAATGGTCTTACATATAACGAAGCTGTAAAAGATCCAAATGCTGATAATGCTAATTTATCTGCTTATTTAACTGAATGGCGTAAAGGATACGAAGGATCATTTGCTTTTGATGAGAATGGTAGAAAGAAATTCGGTAGTGACTTTATCGCAAATGTAGTTAGAAAAGAAATAGATTCTTTTGCTGGAGAAGAAAGAAGATCAATTAATACTCACGTAGAAAAGAATCAAGAAGAAGAAGCATATAAAAACGAAGGTATGTCTTACAGGCAGATGTGGAAAGATAATCCTCAACAAATATTTAATACTGCTAATTTAGCTCCTGATAGAGCTGGCTTAATTAATACTTCATTTACTCATTTACATGATGGCTTTAAAGAAAATCTAAATAAGAAATATACAGAACAATATCTACAACAAATTAAGGCTACAAAAATAATAGTTGATGGTAAGGAAACTACTCTCGGTGAAAAGTTTTGGAAAAGGTTTGTACCTATTGAAAAAACTTTAGAAAAACGACTTATTCAAGATGATCGTAATAATGCTGCAAAAGCAAAGCGAGAATTTCTTAGATATGCTGGTGTGATTCAACAAATGGAAAGTCAAGGTTATGCTAAAAGCCCAGCATTCTATGAGAAGATCATGGATGATATGGCACAGCAAGACCATATAAGTAGACAAGATTTTGAAAAATTTCCTGAAGGTAGAACATTTATTGATGGAGCTAATCGTTCTGAAGAAGATTATGCAGTAGAGAAATGGGATGGCTGGGCTAAACTTACTTTAGAAGAAAAGGGTAGGTTTACTCTTAATGAGCTTTCTTCCCAAGCTATGCCATATGAAATAAAGAAAAGATTATTTCTTAAGACTGCTGAAGGTAGAGGTATAAACGGAGCTGATTTTGATAAAGAAGTAAACAAATTGTTAAAGCAATCAATGCAAGCCTTATCAGGTCTAAGTAGTAAAGATGAAATTGGTACTACTCAGATTGATGGGATGATGCCACATGCAAAAAAACATTTTTATAACTATCTATTTGATTACATGGATAAAAATGTTGCTGTTGATGCGAATGGGAACCCTAAAGGAGATACAACAGGTTTAGCAAGTTTAGCTCTACAAGACTACATAAAAGCAATGGATAAAGAAACAGGTTTTTATAAAGTTGATGGAGTTGGAATAGAAGCAAAGTTTCGTAAATTAGATGATTTACACGAAGCAGCTGCCAAGATTCGTATAAGAGATCAATTACCAGCTGACCTTGCATTAATTAATGACAAAGACTTCTTAACAGAATCTATGGATCAATCAATTATTAATGCTGTTCAAAATGGTGGAGCACTTCCTAGTGTTGTTATCGACTTATACCAATCTTCAAATGGTGTATTAGATCCTATAGAAATAGTCAATGGAAGATTAAAAGCTAACGGTATTAAAGAGATTGAATATAAAGGTGCTCAAATATTGCACAAACATGTTCATCCAGATTTTAAAAAAGCAATGAATAACTTTCCTACTAAGGCTAAGACATTTAATGCTTTAAAAAATACAGCTGTAAAAGAAGGTAATGAGTTTGAAACTATGGATTCTATTGTTGAAGTTGTAATGATGGATAAAGAGATTGCAAGTAAAAATGATCCTGATAAAGCTGTACGTACACCTACTGGAATAAAAGAAATTAACTTAGAAGGAACAACTGTTGATGGCATATTTAATTTAATGCAATCAGGTCAGGTGTTTTCAGTAAGTGGTTTCAATATAACTAAAGAAGATATGCGTAGAGAAATTAGCAAAGGTAACTTAACTGGTAACACTCTTTTAACTAAAGCTAATTTACTTGATATTGCTAAACAAAAGATGTTTGATGAAAGTGCAAAGATGTATGCACCGGGAATAGATGATGGGATACCAAGTATTGGACAGTCATTAACTTTACCTTTTAATTACCAACAAAAACAAAAGAAGAAACTAAGAAGAAACAGAGGTACAGGAATCGAACAAAAAAATCGTACTAAAGACTTTGATAAGTCTGTTATGAAATTAGCGAATCTTGCAGCAGATACTCAAATAGCAGCAGATACTGCCATACCTCTTGCTGGTCAATTTCTTGTAGATCGAATAAGAGATGTTGTCACAGCTGATAATACAAATCTTGGACGAAAACAAAGATTTGAAAAAGCAAAAGAAACAGTAATTTCAGCTACGGCTGCACAAAGTGGTTTGATGTGGGATGACATGACACCTGAATCACAGAATTTATTTATTATGGGATTTGAATAATGGATTCATATAACAATAAAGGTCTGTTTGAGGTATCTGAGGATATTCGTAAACGCAGAGAACAAACACAAGTTGCACCTATAGACAAGACAACTGAAGAAACTACACAAGCTAAAGATCCTAAAGAATTTGGTTTAAAAGACAACATAAAAGAAGTAGGAGATGCAATTGTTGGTGGTGGTATAGATATCTATAACAGTGTTGCTTCGTTACCTAAGCTGTTAGATAAGAAGTTTTATCAACCTACTGATCCTAATAATCCATACAAATATGATGCTCCTTGGTTAATTAAAAATGCACCTATTACTGAAACGAAATGGGGTAAGTTTTTAAGAACTGGAATTGAGTTTGTGGGAGGAACAGTTGGTGCTGGAAAAATCATGTGGGGAGCTAAAGGATTAAAAGGAATAGCAGCAGCAGCAAAGCTCAGTAGAGCTGGACGTATTGGTATGTCCGCAGCATCTGGTGCTACCTATGATCTGATTAGTAACCAATCACAAGAATCTAATTTAACTAGAGTTTTAGTAGATACATTTCCTAATCAAGCTGGAATCTTAGAACCTTTAGCTACAAAGGAAACTATGTCTCCAGCAATGAAATCCTTTTACAACATGGGAGAAGGATTAGGTATTGGTGGAATGATGGATGTTGCTTTTGAAGCAGCTGGTTGGGGTGTTCGCGCCTATTCAACAAGTGCTAAGAAAACACAGAAAGCAGTTACTGGTAATAAAGATGAGCTAATTAAAGCTTTAGATGAAAGTTCAGATATGGACTATGTAGCTAAAGAAGCAGCTGTTCTTAAAGGTGCTAGACAGGTATATGAGAAATCTGCTTATCGTAGCTACACTAATAAAGTTAAAAAATTAGGTACTACTGAACCATTACCAAAAGATCAATTTCTTAAAAAAAATAAGAGTTGGGAAAGGTTAAAGCCGGAAGTACAACAGCAAAAGATGAATGAGTTTGCTGAAAAGAATGAAATTGAATGGGGTGAATATCGAGATCTAACCAGTAGAGCTAGGAAACAAGGTGAAGCTAATGTTGATTTACAACAAGAACAACTTGAGTTTGATTTAGCTACTGGTGGTCCAAGAGAAAATCCAGCTTATTACAAAGGTGGAGATATAACTGATAACCAAGCTATTAGCACTTCAGATAATCCTGTAGAAGGTGTCAGGGATATGATCGAAATTCGTAATAATCCTACTCAGAAATATGGTGCTCCTCGCGGAACCATGACTGAAGCCAATATAAGAAGAACAGAATACACAGCTCCCGGGGTAATGCTTGAAGAAATAAATTCTTTAAGTAAAACACTACAAGGTAGTCCAGCATTTCAACGTTTATCTAGCAAAGTAACTAACGATGCTTTAGATAGAGATTTTAAAAGATCAGCAGTTGATCTTCTTAAATTTATGGATGACTCAGGTCACTCCAGATTAATGGATATACCTGAGCAAGATGTCTTAAATTACATTGGTGATCCACGAGCTGCTACAGAACTTGCTGATGGTGAAGTTTTAAATTACTTAAGTCCAGTCCAATTAAAATCTATGGACTTGATAAGAGGACAATTAGCATTTGAAGCAAGAGATTTAGCTAAAGCTGCCCTTAGTGTTGGAGATAAAATAGATGTATCTGCTAATGGTTCCTTATTAGATGGGATATTGGCTAGACATTCTGCATTAGGAAGACTAAGAAAAGAAGCTAGTTTAGCTAGTTCGGCTGAATTAAGATCCTATGGTGGTGGTGCTATTTCTAGAAAAGAAATCATTGCTAGAGCATCTGATGATGCAGCTGCTGAAGCTGCTACTTTAAAAGAAGTACTGAAGAATGATCCTGATAACTCGTTATTAGAAGGTTATTTACACTTCACTGCTGAAAGTAATGGTAGTGCTCAGACATTTAAAGACTTTAATGAGTTCTTTAAACGTAAGCTCAGAGGATATAAACAAGGTGATGTATATCAAAGGAACGCAATATTAAACGAAATGATGACTATGGGTGTTAACTCAATGTTATCTGGTCCTAAAACTCCTGTACGTGCATTAGTAGGTACTGGAATGGGAACTGTTATGCGTCCTGTTGCAACTATGCTTGGTGCTATTGGTAAATCTGATGACACTGTAATGCGTGGTGCATTCCAAAATATAGGTGGAATGGTAGAAGCTAGAACCGAAGCTTGGAAAAAAGCAGTTGCTGACTTCCAATCTTATTCGATGAAAGAAGACGGCTTTAGGGGATACATTAAAAATAGAAAAGATGAAGAGTGGGAACAAATGATGTCATGGGCTGGTTCTTATGGAACTGCTGGTGATCAGGCTAGTGCTAAGTTTGCTGATGCTCTTAGAGGTATTAATAAAATACCTGTCTTTAACTATGGTCCTAGAGTAATGAGATCTATGGATACCTTCTTTACACAAATCATTGGAAGAGGTAGACAAAGACAACTTGCTTTTGAAAACGTATATAAGAAAGTTAACGATAAAGGAATAGTTGTATCTGATGCAGATCTTGATGATTTAGTCAGAGCAGCTGAAGTTGATTTTGAAGGAAAAGTATTTGATGGTGATGGACGTCTGTCAGATGAGATGGCAAAGTTTGCATCTGATGAAGCAAAGCTTACTCAGGAACTAACAGGATTTGCTAAGTCATTAGACAAGATGTTTGATCAAGCACCATTCTTTAGACCTTTCTTCTTGTTCGCAAGAACTGGTGTTAACGCTTTGACTATGACGTCTAAGTACACACCTATTCTTAATTCATTTATTAAAGAACATGCTGACATAATGGGTAAGGAATGGAATCATCCAGACTTACTACAGTATGGAATTAAAACAGCAAGTGATCATGAGATAGCAAAAGCTACTATGCGTGGAAGACAAGCTATAAGTTATGGCTTCACAAGTATGGTTGCATGGGCTGCTTTAAACGGAAATATTACAGGTAATGGACCTCCTGATAGAGGACTAAGAAATACATGGCAAGCATTTGGTTGGCAACCTAGATCAATCAAGATTGGAGATTCTTATATAAGTTATGAGTCTTTAGAACCATTTAATGGAATCTTAGGATTTGTTGCTGATATTGTTGACTCTCAAAAAGTAATGGGTGATGAATGGACATCAAATAACTTTGGTAAAGTTTCTTATTTATTACAAGCAAACATAGTTAATAAATCATTCTTAGCTGGTCTCTTACAACTGTCAGATTTAATGACATCTCAAGGTGCTGATGCTCCAAGAGTTGCAGCCAACTTTGTAAATAACCAGATACCACTTGGTTCTATGCGTAACGAAATAGGTAAGTTATTATCTCCCGGTATGCGTGAATTAGAGTCTGGATTCTGGCAAAGTGTACAGAATAGAAACTTATGGGCTGATGTATTTACAAAAGGTAAGCTATTACCTTATAGATACGATCAGTTAAATGGTGAGATTCTCAGAGATTGGGAACCTATGACAAGACTGACAAATGCAATATTACCTTTCAATGTAAACGTTGGAACTTCAAATGAAACTAGAGAACTTCTATTTAGAAGCGGAGTTAATTTAAAGCAAACATTTAATACTGGACCTAATGGAGAAAACTTAGAAGGTCATCCTGATCTTAAATCTAAGTTTCAGTTTTATATGGGACAGGAAAATGTTGAAGCTGAATTGACAGACATGATACAAAGATATCCTCAAATTAAACAATCCATTTTAGAAATGGAAAAGGATAGAAAAGCTGGGGAAAATTATGAACCACGTAATACATTACATGCTGATCAATTTAGAACTGTTTTAAATAATGCCAAGAGAAAAGCTTGGGCTTTATTACTTGAAGACGAACAAAGTGGTGGTAAGGCATCAATACTTTCTAGAGAACATGAACTTGGTTTAATCGGAGATCGTTCCAGAAAGATAGGTGATTACAGCACTGAAGATAGAACCAAAATAGAAATAGAAAAAATAAAAAACATACCTAAATAAATATCCACTCAGTCAAATAACTTTTTAGCGTAAATGGCTGTCACACAGAACCAATACACAGGGAACGGGAATACCGTTCTATACTCTTTTACATTTCCATATTTAGCGACAACAGACGTTAAGGTCAAACTTAATGGTGTTACGCAAGCGACAACTGAATACTCTCTCGCCAACGCTACAACAGTACAAATGAACACAGCTCCAGCTAATGGAGTTGTAGTTTTAATATTCCGAGATACAGATAACGACAATAAAAAGGCGACATTTTATCCCGGATCTGCAATTAAAGCAGAAGACTTAAACGACAACATAGACCAGATTTTATATGTAGCTCAAGAAGTTGACAACAACGCTATGAGTACTACTGGTGATGATGCTATGACAGGGGACTTAAACCTTGGCACTAACAAAATCACCAATCTTGGTAATCCAGTAAGTGGATCTGATGGAGTTAACAAAACAACATTAGATGCAACTATTGATACTGCTATAGAATCTGACGTTTTAGTCGGTACTGATTTATCAAAATCTGCGAGTGGTGGTCAAGTCACTATTAGTCACAATGTTACTGGTGCAAACACAACCATTAACAACAGTAATGGAAATGTCATACAAGACATAGCTATCTCAGCTCAAGGTCACGTTACATCGGCTAGTTCTACCAATTTAGACAATAGGTATTACACCGAAACTGAACTTAATGCGGGACAGTTAGATAATAGATATTTCACTGAAACAGAACTCAGTGGAGGACAACTAAATAATCTTTACTATACAGAAACAGAATTAGATGGAGGTCAACTAGACAACCGCTACTTCACAGAAACAGAACTAAACAACGGTCAGTTAGATAATAGATATTTTACTGAAGCCGAATTAAACAACGGTCAATTAGATACCAGATACTTTAGACAAGACAGTAGTGAAACTATAACCAGTGGAGCTACATGGTCTGGTAGTGATAACTTTATTGCTACAACTGCTGCTATCGATGCACGTATTGTTGACTTAGTTGACGACGTAGGTGGTTTCGTACCTATTGCAAACGAAACAAGTTTCCCGGCTGCAAACCCTGATGTTAATAACGGAACAGGTACGCTTGTCTCTATTAAAACCATATCCTCTGCACGAACACCAAGTGGTGGTTCGGTTGTAATTACAAATGGAGCTGGCTCAGGAAATGATGTAACTATTACTGGTTTAGGTACTACGGTCCTACCCGCTGGTTATGGTGTCATCGTTGAAACAACAGGAACAACTCACACATATACATTCCACAGATTATCTCCTGACGCTACTAGCGTTACAGCTGTATCTTCTATACCTAATGAAATAGCTACAGTTGCAGGGATATCATCTCATGTACAAACAGTATCTGGCATCAACAATGATGTACAGGTAGTAGGTGCAAACAGTTCTAATGTAACTACAGTTGCTGGAAGCATTACCAGTGTTAACACAGCTGCAAATAACTTAGACCAAATACAAAACTTTGCTAATGTTTATAGAATTGTTAGCTCAGATCCTACAACTAGTCTTAATGCTGGAGATTTAATATTTAATACTACTACTAATAAGTTCAGAGTTTATACCGGAGCTGCTTGGGTAGATGGCGTCTCTAGTGTTGGTGCATATGGTGACAATACCAAGCTTACTTTTGGTGATAGTAATGATCTAGAAATTTATCATGATGGAAGTAACTCATATATTAAAGATACTGGTACAGGTAAATTATTTATAAATGGTAGTAATACACAATTTTTAAATGTTAATGGTAGTGAAACAATAGCAAAATTCACTCAAAATGGAAGTGTGGAACTGTACTTCGATAATGTAAAGTGTTTTGAAACTATAAGTACTGGTGTACAAATAAATGGTGATCTTTCATTATGTGGTACTAGCAACAATGAACATATAAGATTTGATGCAAGTCAAGATAGTTTAAAATTTTTTGATGACGTAAAAGCTAAATTTGGAACAAGTTCAGATCTAAAGATTTATCATGATGGAACAGATTCCTATCTTGTTAATGATACAGGTAATTTATATTTAAAAGCTCATACAAATAGAGATGGTATTCAAATAAACAGTAACGGAAAAGTTGCTTTGTTTTTTCAAGGTGTTGAAAGGTTTAATACTACAAATACTGGAGCGTCAATAATAGGAAGGTTAGATTTAAGTGACAACTTAGTTATGCCTGACAATGTAAAAATAAAACTTGGTGCAGGCGATGACCTACAAATTTATCACGATGGAAGTCACAGCGTCATAAAAGATGCTGGTGTAGGACAACTAAAATTATTGGGGTCGACTGTAGCTATTAAAAATGGTGGTGATAATGAAACCTTAGCTACTTTTATTCCTAATGGTTCTGTTTCCTTATTTTATGACAATAGCAAAAAGCTAGAGACTACAAGTACTGGAGTAACAGTAACAGGTACAGTTACAGAAACTTCTGATATTGCCTTGAAATCTGATATTCAACCTTTAACAAATACACTTGAAAAGATACAACAGATAACAGGATACAAATATAATCTTATAAATTCCATATCACCTTCTATGGGTGTAATAGCACAAGATGTAGAGAAAGTATTTCCAGAACTTGTACATGGTTCTGAAGGAAAGAAAACTTTACAATACAGTGGATTAATAGGTGTATTAGTAGAAGCTGTAAAAGATTTATCAGCTAAAGTTGTAGCATTAGAAGCTAAATAACTTATCCACATTCGTACAAATTATTAAAAAACAATGGCAATTACAAAAACTTGGGAAGTAAATACACTTCAACGTGAACTCGCAGATGGATACGTAAACAAAGTTATATACAGAGTTAAAGGTACTGATGGTACTTATGAAACAAGAGCTACAGGTGAAGTAGATTTAGAAAAACCTTCTACTCTTGTACCTTACAAAGATCTAACAGCTGCGACTGTTATCGGTTGGGTAAAAGCAAAACTAGATGCAGATAATGCTGGAACTGTAGCAAATATAGAAGATGCAATTGATGCCAACATCACTCTACAAGCTACACCAACACATGGGACTGGTACTCCTTGGAGCTAAGTGGAATCTATTCCATTAGTTTTACCTAAAGTTCCAGACTTAAAAGAAATGACATTAGACGTACCAACGGCTGATGTCCCTTATTACAAACCAATGGTGGTTCCTCCTAGTGATTTAGAACCACCTCCCGGTGTGAAAGCTGATTCTTCAGATGAAGCACCAACTGGAATAAGAGAAGTAAAGTTACCAATAATAAATAAAAAAGTACCTTTACCAGAAAACGAAATATTAATTACTGCATCCACCACAGCAGTAGTTTCCGTAGCAGCCACCCTTACAGCTACAGCTGCCTTTAAATGGGTAGTAACAGCACTTAAGCCAATATTAAAAACATTATTTAAGAAGATAAGTGGAAACAAAACCAACAGATAAAAAAGGTTTTCTTACTAAGCTTAAAGAAGAGATTGATGACCATGATGAACAGATGGCAATACTTGGTGCAACCGTGCGCCTTGGTGTTGTTATTTGGAGTGGATTCATTATTACTCTAAATTATGTAGAGCTGCCTATGGTCAAAAAGACAAATGCGTCAGCCGATATCACGTTCGTCGCTTCGATTTTTACTGGAGCACTTGCAACTTTCGGTTTGTCCACGGGTAACGGTAAGAAGAATGGAAACGGTAACGGAACTGCAACAACAAAACCAAAAACATGAAGAAATGGATTCTTCTCTTAGCACTGTTGTCACCCGCAGTAGCGAGAGCAAACACAATTACACCTCAGTTTACACAGGGGAGTATGAACTCAACGACAACAACTACCCAAACAATTTCAGAGACAATAGCGCAAGAAGTTTATGGTGCAGAAGTAAAAACTTGGTCTGGAACAAATATAACTCCATCAGGAAATATTTCAGCAACAGATACAACTTGGAGTCTCACAACAGATGGAGCAGACTTTCAGTTAGAGATAACAGAAAGAGCAGCTGGTCTAATCGAAACAATAGACACAGTAAGGGATATCACAACAGATTCCACTACTACTTCTTACTCAGTCTTCTCACAATAAGTCCAACATACGCTGATAGTGATCCAGAGACCAATAACGTAAGTAATCCCGTGGCTGCTGCCACTGGAAATGTGACGAATCAAGCGGTGCAATTCCAAAATAATGGAGCACCGTCTCGTCAACATTACGGACCAAACATTAGTTGTAATGGATCAACTATGACTTTCTCACCGTTCTATATGGGCAACCATACCAAACCCTGGGAAATGGATGAAGACTTAGGAATGAATCCATCAAGTTATACCCTTGCAGAAAACTGGGGTTTTCAAATTAATTTTATGGTTCCTCTTGATAAGAGTGGACTAGAACAATGCAGACGAATGGCTGCAAGACAAGAAGAAAAAATGAAGCTTGACTACGAGCTTACCCGGGCATTGAAATGTGCCCAGCTTCAAAAGTCAGGCTTTACCCTATTACCGAAGTCACGTGTATATCACATGTGCTCGGACATAGTACCAATAAAATCAACCCAACCTATAAAAATAGAAAATGTTAGCACTAATAAAACCTCTCGTTTTAACATCTTTAAAAAGTGATAAGTTCAAGAAATTTGTAGTAGACCTCTTAGAAAAGTTAGTCGAATCTACCGATAACGAACTGGATGATAAAGCATTAGCAATAGTTAAAAAAGGTTTAGGACTCTAAAACTGAGGTTACAGATATACCTAAACAAAATTACAAGCCCCTCACAGGCGATTCTCGAAGGACTATTTATGGCAAAATCTAAGAAGAAGAAGAATAGTGGTGTCGAAAAAGGTTTTAAGAGTAATTTTAAAGCCAGTGCCGGGAACACTATTAAACCAATTCAAACAGAACCTAGCATACCTAAATATCTCTATAACTTAGATAAAGAAAGGTATAAGGATCAATATAAAAAACGCAAAATAAAGAAAGCATGAAAAAGGCAACTGAAGAGCAATTTAATGAACTCCACCAGTTAGTCACTAAAGAATTTCTAGAAAGAGTTAAGAGCGGAGAAGCTACAACTCAAGACTTGAAAGCAGCCTGTGATTGGCTGAAGTCAAACGATATAAACGGTGTTGCATACGATGGCAACCCACTATCGAAGCTGGCAAAAGTATTACCAGAAATAGATCCAGAATTAGTAAAGAGCAAACTCTATGCCAAACAAAGGAGCTAAGTACGCCAACGGTAATTATAAAGCTCAACAAAAAGCGTACAACAAAACAAAAAAAGGATTGAAATTACGTGTCAATGCAAACAAGCTTAATCGGAAACTTGGTACCTACGGAAATGGTGATGGGCTCGACGCTGCTCACTATAAGGGGAGTACTACCAAAGGTAGAAAACAAAAACCCTCAGTTAACCGAAAAAGCAGAACGAAACGTAAATGACCCCTCTACTACCTAGTCCCAAATATTACTTACACAATTTAATAACCATGACAAGTTCAGATTCTAAACGGCTCTGGAGAAGAGCTATTAAAGAGCACTTCAATTGTACATGTGTTTATTGCGGAGAAAATTATGAATTACACGAACTTACACTCGATCATGTCAAACCTCGTTGCAGAGGTGGAGAAGATCTCACAACTAATGTTGTCCCTGCTTGTCGGAAATGTAACCAAGACAAAGGTAGTAGTCATTGGCTCAGATGGTGTCGCGAGACATTTGGACATCGACCAATTAGAGAACAAGTTATAAGCGACCATATCGCAGCCTAACTTTCCACATTCGTACACATATAGCCCCGTAAGGGGTTTTTTT
>Ga0209232_1000747_pt1 | contig 18896 bp, 38 predicted proteins | sample ETNvirenome_2_60_FD_184066 | JGI IMG/M metagenome (GOLD analysis project Ga0209232, IMG submission 184066) | Marine viral communities from the Pacific Ocean - ETNP_2_60 (SPAdes) (version 2) | ecosystem: Environmental > Aquatic > Marine > Oceanic | place: Pacific Ocean | collected 2013-06-22
CATATTTAAAGGAGCAAGACAGTAAGAACGGAGGAAGTCGAAATGACAACAACACATACCGACAAGCAGACAACGACGAACGACCAGTGGTCCTACAAGACCATGGCCCCGGAGGTGAGTGCGTTCTTGCGGAGCAAGAAGCAGTCACTGGACCACCTACCCGTGTTCTTGACCGGGCGCTCACTGAAGTGGAACATGTCCTTCGCCAAGGTGGATGGCAAGAGGACACGTGTCACCTACATGGCCCCAAACTCAAGGGCCAGCATAGTATCCTTCGTGAAGGCAGCGCTCAAGCACAGCGAACTCAAGGTGCCCAAGTCCGGCAGCAAACTGGCCGACGCTTTCGACGACAAGGTGATGAGGAAATACGCCAAGCACCTCAAGGCGCAGAAAGCCCTCGCAGCAGGGATAGCAGCCGCCGAGAACGGGGCAGCATGGTGGGCAGAGGGGCACAACGTCCCACTGACCAACGACTTCGATGCAGCGAAAACGTGGCTGCGCTCTCAGGACTCCAAGTGGTCCGAGGCGTTCGACGGCGTGAGTGACCGCCGGAAGAAAATCATCAAGGCTGCCGGGGCACACATCTGGGAGGGCAACGTCGACGGTCAGAAAACCAAGACCGTCAAGACCCGCAGCGGTGGGAAGAAGACGGTCAGGGGCGAGAACCGCCCGGCCAAGATGGTCACCAAGGCGAACATGATGAAGGCGCTGAACGACGCCAACGTCCCCAAGGCCAAGACCTTCACCAGCAGGACCAAGGTCGCCGAGGTCCGCGAGACATACCAGCAGGCAATCGACCTAGGCCTAATCACGGAGGTGAGCGCCTAAGTCGGTAGGGCGCACCCCCACCCCGAGGAAGGGGGAGGCTTCGGCCTCCCCCCCAACCCCGAGCGCGTGACTGAGAGCACGCGCCGAAGGGGGGGGACTAACGGTCACGATGAACAGGTGACCCTCTGGTCTCCCCCTGCAAGGGATTTCCCCTATCCTCCCTGCATCTGTCTCCCATTGTGGAGAGACAGCCACGACCCGTATGCCTACCCCTCTTGAAGGGAAGGGCCGGCGGGCCGGTGCGGGGAGGCCGATTGGGCTCAGGCTCCAATGACCCATACGCGTATGCGTATATGGGCGGATGCTGATTGCCTATTGTCCGACTGTCCGAAGTATAGTCCATACATAAGACGAAGATTCGTCCGAGAATCCTACACTTACCTAAGTATATGTTACTATATGTGTGTAGAGACTACTGTGTAGTGAGACAGATACTTTCGACTGTCCGTATTGTGTGCGGACTATACATCGGACTATCGGATTGAGGGGGCTGCGAGGGTGACAACCGATTTCATATTTAAAGAAGCAAGACAGGAGAGATGAGAGACATGAACACAGATGACATGAACATACAGACAAAGAGAGAAGGCGGGCATGAGGTGCTGCTGATAGACGACGGCACCCTCGACACGGTGGTGTCCGTGGACGGGAAGGAGTATCGCTACACGTGGGACCCCTCTGCCGACGAGGAGATGACCTACGAGGACTTCGTGGAGTGGGCGATGTGGGATGCTGTGCAGGAGCACGAGCAGTGGTTGGATGAACTGGCTCACTACTACCACATGATGACCCACGCTCCATCTGCATCGGAGAGGGTGCAAGCAGCAGGACGATGGTGGAGGGGGGTGAGCGTATGAGCGAGAGGAGCGAGAGGTTCATGTGGATGCGAACCCCGCAGCAGGCGCTCGATGTGATTGCCGAGTTGATACACTCGCAGGCCCCTCTGAAGGAGCAGGATGCTTGGTTGGAGGCGACAGTGGCGCTCGGCCTCACTTGGGTGACCGGGGGTGAGGAGTAATGATTTGCGACGAGTGCTTCAAGGCGCACGCGACCATCAGCATACTCTCGCCGACGAGCGAGCCGGTGCTGGACGTGTGCGACCACTGCTTCGATGCCAACAACCTCGCAAGGCTGCACCCTTGGGTGCCGATAGAGGACACCTTCGTGCCGGACGTGCAGGAGGTGGCCTGAATGCCATATCTAATTGACACTTCGGGTGGTTATGGTGATGTTCCGCCGCTATGTAAATGCGGAGACAAAATGAGGATGAGATGGGTCGACGATTGGATTGGCTACATCTGCGGGCGATGTGGAGGTGACTTAGAATGATTGGACCACAGGCATACGAGAACCTGTTCCAGACGAAGCACTCCGAGTGGAAGGAGTTCCACGTGGAGTATGGTGGCATGAGATACACCTACTCCTACGATTGGGAGGTGCTTACCATGTTCGAGAGTGCGACGATGTTCAAGGAGTGGTGCATCGAGGATGTGATGACGCTCGGCGGCAAGTATGCCGAGAGCGTTGTGAAGATAAGCGAAGGAGATGAAGAGGAATGAGTCCGAATCCAATCAAGCAGAAGCGTCAATGCGAAGCCATTGTGAAGGGTCCAAGATGGATGCCGAGGCGATGTGCGAATGGCGCACGAGAAGGCAGCAGGTGGTGCGGTGTGCATATCAAGACCAACGGAACCATCGAACCGCAGACTCAATTCAGACCTGATAGCAGCGAGTTCTTTCAGAAGGCCCTCGTCACGCTTGAGGAGATTTACAAGACGCTCGACAAGCATGGGCATGATGGTGACAAGCACCCGTATGAGGTGAGCCGGGCGATGGACAAGGTTGACGATATGATTTGCGACATAGAGGAAATGATGGAGGGGATTGCATGACATGGCCGAGGGAATCCATAGAGCGATGGAGTGCGGCTGAACTCATTCCCATCTGTGCGAGATGTAGTGAGCCATACGAACCCACCTACGAGGATGGATGGAGAACCTCCAACAAATGTGAGGGCTGCATCGAATTCATACTTAAAGAAGCAAGACAGGAGGACTGAGAGACATGACAATGCAACAGACAAACACGCACAGGGAGCGGGTGGCCGTTGGCTGCCTCTCCTGCTACAACGATGGGCGATTGACATACAAGCACTTGGACGCCGACCAACTGGAGGAGGCGTGGGAGTCCGGCAACATGGCAGCGCACGTGTGCGACCAACCGAGGACGATTTACCACAACCCGGAAGAGTGGCACATACAGGACTACGACGGTGACATCGGCAGGGTGTCACAGCACTTGGGCGAGTGGCCCGACATACCCAACCTCATCGAGTGCATGAGGCTGTTCGAGGACGACCCGACCATGTATGTGCCGGCGTTCCTGTTCGCAACGGAGTTCGTGACCGGCACTCCCACCGCCGAGCAGGTGGAGAGCATAGCCGGGCAGATGACGTGGACTGACAACGTGGAGGACTACTTCAGGGAGGACGCGTATGAGTGCGGCTTCATCACGGACGGCGACCACCTCGCCTCCTACATAGACTGGGAGCACTACGCGAGGGACCAGATGTATGGCTACTACTCGATGGAGTATGGCGAATACACCTACCTGCTTGGACATGGGGTGAGCCTATGAACTCACCAAGCAGGGTTGGTGAGACAGTCACGTGTCCCACCTGTGGTAGTGATGAGATAACCTACGATGGTGGGTTGGATTGCGGCTCTATCGATGTGCGGTGCGAGGACTGCGGCTCAAGATGGTGCGAACTTTGGCAGTTCACAGACATCGTCATGATTGAGGGCGAGGACAACAGGGAGGTTGAGTCATGAAGCGAGGCGAGCGTAAAGACGGAAGCGTGGTTGAGCATTGTGGTGTGCGTATAGCATCCAAGTGGAGGTATTGCCCCATGTGTGGTATGAAGAAAGAAGAGAAGATAATCACGTGGAAGGTGACAGCATGAGCGAGGACAAACTGCTGGTCAGGATAGAGACAGACGAGTATGTGTATGAGGAATGGGAGTTGAATGATTGAATTCATATTTAAAGAAGCAAGATAGGAGAGATGAAAGAAGATGTTGACAGTAGGAATAGAGAATGAAGAAGGACGACAGATGTTCGACGAGCGGGAGAATGATTTCCTCCGCTCGTTCGAGATGGGTAGCATTGCGATGGCAGCCGGTATCGGCAGGATAGCAGACGAGCGCTACACCCGCTCAGTGAGCGTTGACGAGGCAGCGTTCAGGTTCAGGACAGTGGCGATGGACTTGCTCAAGGACAACGATGACGGCTCGCCGTTCACCGATGAGTTCGTTCAGCGCATGGCTGATGCTGGCTGGAGCGCCAACGTTGGCCTCGAGCCATTCGAGACATGGTGCATCAGGAGAACGAGGGGCCGAACCACTTGGGAGGACAGCCCCTACTACTACCGTATGAATGCGGTGTACGATGGGCTGGTCGACACTTGGGATGCGATGAACAGGATAGTCAGAGCCATCGTCACCGACCCGAGGGTGAGGGGCAGGGAACTGCACCATCTCATCCCCGACCACATGTATGACCGAACCCTTCCCAGTAGCGGGGGTAAGACACTGACTTGGGATGAGTTCCAAGAGGTCGCTCTGCTTGTGGACGAGGATGGATACCCAGAGCACACAGGAGATGATGAGTGATGAAGAAGACAACGAAGATGAATGATGGAGTGAATATAATGGGGAGAGAAGTATCGAGGACCGAGCCCTCGCTGTGCGCCAGAAGGAGAGCAGCGAAGAGGGAGGCGGAGCGTGTGCTTCGCTCCAAACTCAGGCTCACGCACAACCAGACTCTCAACAAGAACGGTGTGCTGAAGGACCCGAAGAAGGCAGATGCTTGGAAGGAGTACGAGATAGCGCTCGTCAAGATACGCGAGGAGATGATTTGAGATGATAAGGAAATGGATAAGGAGAATGATAGCAGAAGAACTGGAAGAGAACGCGCTGGACTACGTGGACCACGATGAGATAGCGGAGAGCATTAACCTTCAGACATTGGCGAGTCACATAGACACGTACGATGTTGCGAGGGAGATGGACGGATGCGACGTAGCGGAGCACATCAGCACATACGATGTCGCTAATGAACTGGACATCGATGCGAGAACAGTGGCGAACTACATGTTGGAGAACATGTCAGTGGGCGAACTCATCGAAGACCAAGGAGTAGCAGCACTGGCGAGTTTAGTGTACGACATGATACATGAGAAGAAGGAGGAAGAGGAATGATTGACACAGACAAATACGAAGGACACACACCGGGGCCGTGGAGTTTTGGAGAAGACTGGCTACTCCTAGCAGAAGAGACCTTCGATTGTGAAACGGTATGTTCGGATTTGAGCGATGCAACAGAAGTGGATGCACAACTCATGGCAGACGCACCACTCCTACTCGCAGAAGTCAAGCGGTTGCAGATAAATTGCGATGCGATGAGTGAAATGATACAGTGGTATATGGAAACAGGTGAGATGCTCGATAGAGATGACTGGGATGCTAAGTACGAGGCACAAATGGAGGAAGAAGAATGATTGACATAACCAGATACGAAGGACTGACGAATGACGGCAAGTGGAGGACCACCGACTCCGATGACTCGGTGATATACCATGATGCTGAGCGTGATTGGTACGCCACCATCGCATTGGTGCAGCGTGACAGCGACCACTACGGCAACGAGGACAACCCGGACATGAGGCTGATGGCAGACGCACCGCTTCTCCTTGAAGAAGTCAAACGGTTGCGTGAAGCACTCACGACATTACTCAACGACTGTGAGATGATTCTCGATGGTGATGATATGTCGGGAATGAGCGACCAGCAATTGTTTGGGGCTATGAAATCTACGATACTTAGCGGATTGGGGATGATTGAATGATTGACACAGACAATTACGAGGGACATACACCTGCGCCGTGGACTTGGCGAGGGGAAACCATAGACGGGGATGGGTGGACCGTATGCTACATGGAACATCCTCATGTCCATGGGAGAATGAATGAGACAGATGCACAACTCATCGCAGACGCACCACTTCTCCTAGCAGAGGTCGAGCGGCTGCGTGAAGAGTTGAATGCGAAAATCGCACTAATCACAGATGTGGATACGATGATAGATGAAAGTTGGGATTTCTGCATAACTCAGGATGATTGGAATGAGTTAGTGAACAAGCACTACGGAGAGGAAGAAGAATGATTGACACAGACAAGTACGAGGGACACACAGCCGGACCTTGGACAGATGTTAGTGTCCTACTAAACGCCGGCTCCAAGTGTCCTGTGTGTTACGGGGACTACTTCAAGACGGGTGAGAATGAAAATGATATTGTGATTGAAATCCAAGAGAAGGGAGACCCTGACGTGTGGTTGTGCTGGACAGACCCCATAGCGGTGGTGCTACCAAAGGGCGGCATACCTCATCCCGAGTTTGACGCCGAGACCGTGGAGCAAGTACCCAATATGAAACTCATCGCAGACGCACCGCTTCTCTTTGAGGAGGTCAAGCGGCTGCGCTCACTCGCTGAGAATCTGTATGATTTCTATGTTGGGACATACGATGGTTCGTTGCATTTGTTTGAGCAACAGATGGACTGGAGGGAAGAAGAATGAGAATGGAAATAGTGAACGAAGAAGGGACGAAGAAGGAGATAGACATGGTGTTCATGTTGAGGGAGAAGAAGACGACCTACGGCGGTGAGTTTGGGCCCCGTGAAACAGAGATGTTCTACACGTACACCGACACGGATGAAGCAGTGGAGGCATTCGCTGAACTCCTCGGATTGGAGGCGTCTGAGAAGTCACGGATGGATGACTACTTCCAGTACTATGCAAAGCCCCGATACGACTTCATCTTTGAGGACATGGCAAGTCGAGAGGACGTGGAGAGACTGGAGAGCGCACTGTTCAAGCAGCACATAGGCAAGGTGATGAAACGGTGGGATGGGAAGAGCGGTCGTGCTGAGGGCGAGCCTGACATCATAGCGATGTGGGACAAGCAGCAGGAGAACGAGGACTGGAGCAATGGGTACGAGTCATGTCAGGAGTTCATCGAGGTACTCAAGGCGTACGACATCAGCATGGATGAGAATGCAGTGACCGACATGGCTAGACGTGTGTTGGGCAAGATAATCAGCGAGACAGACTGGCTGACTCGAACATCTTACAGGAGTGCCATTCGTACACTGCGGCACACCCAAGAAGAATATCACACGATGCAGTTGATTGTACTCAGAGGCATCTGTACAACCGTGCGGGATTGGAAAGAGCAAGTGGAGAGTGTGAGGTATCATAGATACTGCAACAGCGAGAAGGGCAAGGCCGAGATTGAGGCAGAGAAGGAGAGGCACCATGACATGATGACGTACATGGGCGAGTCAGGATTGCACTCGTACTCGGTGGATAGTAATGGGACATACACAATGTGGAGAGGTGTTTGAATGATTGACACAGACAAGTACGAGGGACACACACTTGAGGCGAAAGCACGACTCATGGCAGACGCAGAACTACTGCTCGCAGAAGTCAAGCGGTTGCGTGAGAAGAACGAATTGATGGTGACATACATTGGCTACATGCGTGATGGAGAGTTGACTGACAAGGATTGGTGGACACTGAATACTTGGATAGGTGAGGAAGAATGAAGGTCGAGCCTACCATCTTCGTCGAAGAGTGGTTCGCCAAGAGCGACCCAGCCCGCAAGTACCCACGCAAGTCCAAGCGCGTGGCAATCAAGTTCCCATTCGACAGGGAGATACAGAACGAACTCAAGGATGCGCTGCGTAAGATGGACGGGTACTACAACCTGAAGTTCTCCAACGGTGGATGGTCCATCAGATACGACCCCGAGGTAATCAGGAGAAGCGCATCTATTCTCAAGCAGAAGTACGATGTCACCGACCTGCTCGGCATGGCGAAGGATGCGCCTGTCACTGAGAAGACAGAGAGGATTACCGAGGCCACGGCATCAGTCGTGCGCGGTGAGATAGAACTCAACTGGCCTTGGATTAAGGACGACGACCTGCGAGACCGTGTTCGCAACATCGTCAAGGGTGTGCCCAACAGGAGTTGGAATGCCGGTAAGAAGGTGTGGCGCATACCGATTGGCGAGGCGGGCTTCCTGATGGCGAGGCTCAACGATGTGTATCAGCCGTTGTGTGATTCGATTGCTTCGCTCTCAGAAGTACAGACCTACATGGATGACTACGCTGCGAGGATAGCGATATCCGATGCCGCCGAGTTGGATGACGAGGAGGTCGTGGCTGAGATGAGGGAGAGGCTGGCCGGTGTGTTCGCACCCGGACTCGAACTGTATCCCTTCCAGTACGTGGGCGTGAGGTTCGCTGAACTGGCTGGAGGCAGGTGCCTCATCGGTGACGACATGGGGATAGGCAAGACGATACAGGCGATAGGATACTGCGCCCTGCATCAGGACCAGTGGCCCGTGCTCGTGATGTGCCCGTCCAACGTCAAGTACAACTGGGCGAAGGAGGTTGCCAGATGGCTGCCCGATGCCACCGTCGAGGTGGTCAACGGATACAGGGGGCCGATAGAGGAGGCTGACTTCACCGTCATCAACTACGACCTGATGGCTAAGAGGTTCGACCAGTTGGATGAGATGGAGTTCGGCATCAGCGTGCTCGATGAGTCCCACTACGTCAAGAACAACAAGGCGGCGAGGACGAAGGCCACGCTGTCGATAGCCGACAAGAGCGACTCGGTGCTGTGTCTCTCAGGCACAGCGATAACCAACAGGCCAGCCGAGTACTTCACCACGCTGAACCTGCTGCGCAAGGCCCAGTTCTCATCATGGCTCAACTACGTCAGGAGATACTGCGCAGCGTACCACGACGGCTGGGGATGGAAGACAGGTGGCGCGAGCAACGTCGAGGAACTCCATGCGGTGAGCAGGGACTTCACCATTCGCAGGTTGAAGAAGGAGGTCATGGCCGAGTTGCCTGACAAGATACGACAGAGCATACCGGTGATTCCCACCAAGGCCGAACTCAAGGAGTACAGGCAGAGGCAGAGGGACTGGAGCGAAGAGTACTCTCACATCAGGGACAGCGGCAGGGCCCTACCAGCGGGCTACGTGCTGAACATGCTGACCGACCTCAGACACAACTGCGGTGTGATGAAGGTGGGGCCGGTGTCCGAGTGGGTGCTTGACTACAAGGAGAACAACGAGCGACCCATAGTGGTGTTCGCTCACCACAAGAATGTCGTCACACCGCTCTTGAGCATATTTAAACTCAAAGGACTCAGAGCAGATACTATCACCGGCGAAGTAAAGTCGGAGAGAAGGAGCGACATAGTCGACGAGTTCCAAGCGGGCAACCTCGACGTGCTGGTGTGCAGCACACTGGCAGCGAAGGAGGGGCTCACGCTCACAGCAGCAGACACCGTGGTGTTCGTCGAGAGGGAGTGGGTTCCCGGCTGGGAGGAGCAGGCGGAGGACAGGGTGAACAGGATAGGGCAGGACGCCGAGACTGTTCACGCGCTGTACTTCACTGTCGAAGGTACGATAGACGAGAAGTTCAATCATCTCATAGAGCAGAAACGCGCAGTCGTGAAGGCTGTGCTGGACGGCGGTGATGAGATTTCGCGCAGTGGAATCACACGTGCGCTATTGCAGGACATGGTGGATGCCGGGGAGATAGACGCAAGTATTCTCGGCATGAAAGAAGAGTGAGGAAAGAAGTCATAGTCGCCGAGAGATACAGCAGCGAGAGCAGGGAAATAGCAATTCATATTTAAAGAAGCAAGGAAGGAGAGATGAGAGCAATGAGTAGTCAACACATAAGACACAACGAAGAGCGTATGGACAGGGTGAGAAGCCAGAAGGCTGCGGCCCTGTTGAACTACAATAGTCATTACAGCAGGTCCTATGACATACCCAAGCACACCATCGTCCTGCTGCTTGAAGACGGACCCAAGTACATACGCCAGTGGTTCAAGGAGACCAACAATGATTGGGGCTTCCTTCGCACCTGTCCTCTCACACCGAGGCATGGCGTGCTTGAGTCCACGAGGATACATCGTGATGACTTCCTCATGCACTGGGCGAGACTGAGGAACAGCATGATGGAGCATGACCCCGAGGGGTGTCTCATTCTTCAGGACTGCATCGAGGCTCAGCACAGCGCGGTCATGGCACCGGGCAAGTACGTGGTTGTGGGAGAGGGTCACGACGGCATCACCGCAGGACACGGCACCAATCTGACGTTCCCCATACGGAATGGAGGCAGACTGACCCGTAACCTCCGCACGATGGGCAGCGACCCCGATGAGCATGAGGTCGAGTTCGTCATGTACAATCCATACGACTCTGTTGAAAAGCGAGCCGTCGAATCTGAGGATGCGCATGACCGCGTCTCACTCACACAGGTGCGAGGCGCCACCGGTCATGTTGTGCTGGCTCCCCCACCGGAGGGAGTCACCATCAACGGCTTCATCCCCGAGGGCAGGGTCGAGGTCAAGCAGGTGTTCGAGGCGACCGGCCTAGAGGAGGTCGCTTGGCTGGAGGAGAAGATTACCAAGGACAAGGTCCCGAAAGGCTTCGTCGTCAGCGAGTCAGGCGGCTCGCTTCTCTCCCACATCTGCGCCCACTGCCGCCAACATGGAATCCCATACATCATCGGTGATGCCGGTGTCGATGTTGGAGACTCTTGGGTCGAGCCGGCAGCAGGCTGGGTCATCAACGACCCTGACCATGACTTCGTCGCCAAGCCATACGACCCGGCGGAGTACACTGATGAGTTCATCGCCGGTGTGAGGTACTCCAACCTGCACTGGGAGAAGCAGTATGGCTGGCTCGCCACGTTCTTCCACCAGTGGGTTGCGATGCCCATGTCCAATCCCAGCACCGTCGCCTATCTGGCCGGCGTGTTCGCAGGCTGGATTGTCAAGTCGACGTTCGCCATATGCGCAGGCGAGATGAGGCACGCCCAAGGGAGGAAGAAGAACTACACCCCCGACATACCGGTGTTCCTCCACGCAGCCTTCGGCGAGAGCCTGATGCTGGAGGTCAATCCCAATTTACTCAAATACGGTGATAACCCGGTGATGGATATCAGGAAGCACTACTACGCCTGTGTATCCAAGATAGACTTCGAGTCCTACACTGGTGCAGCCAGCCTTCTCGACTACATGTACAAGAGATTCAGGACGAACTGGGAGAACTCGTACGGCGGGCCCGCTTGGGCAGAGGCAGCGAAGTTAGGCTCTAAGGCGGCGATTTCGTTGCAGGAGTTCATGGATGGCGGTGAGTTGGGGCCGATGCTCGGTGCAATCAACAAACTGGAGAATCATCAGCACAACACGGGCCACCTGTTCAACAAGTTCATCGACAAGAACGCCTTCGACTCCGGCACCTCCGGCTTCAGGGAAATAGACATGAGGTACATCACCAAGACTTTCCGAATAGCCAACTACGTCATGGATGAGCGAGACACCGAGGTCACTCGCGGCAGCGAGACCCACCTCAACTGGACCGAACTCGGCAAGTGGCTGAAGAAGAACACACCGAACCATCAGAGGAAGAAGCCGATTCACAGCAGCAAGCAGCCTGAGTTCCTGATGGATGCTCTCATGAAGATGACATACACCGTATCACACTCACACAAGACCACCCATGACCTCACCAATCCCAAGAACAACAACTTCGTGCCCTGCGGCAAGTACGACTGTCCCATATGCAAGAAGCATTTGGTGTGGAAGAGCAACCCCGAGACCAAGTACACGGTCTCGAAGCACCATGAATGGCTGGAGGAAGAGCAAGGCAAGCCCGAGCAGGACGAGCCCATGGCCGTGTTCATACTGCCGGACTTCGATGAGGGAGGATACTTCCATGAGGAGAAGACAATCAGCGAGACGTCCCTGTACGAGGCGCTGTTGATTGACATCGACAAACTAGCAACCATCACAACCGTCCCCATGTTATTCAGTACCGAGAGTATCGAGGGTGTACAATCGAGATACGATGAGATATACGAGACGGTGATTGAGTCATCCAGCCAGTTCACGCATGACGAGCAGGCTGACTTATCCAAGAAGATGGGAGCGCTGAAGTGGAAGATAGACCAATCCAATCCATACTGCGAAAAAAAAATAATGACGCTGAAGGATGACCCTGACGACGAGGAATGGGTGGAGCCGAATTGGTGAAGGAGGAATGAGAATGGGAAAGAAGAACAGGAAGAAGAAGAACTACGACATATACACGGGAAAGAAGATGAACAAGCAGATGAATTTCAAGAAAGCACAGAAGGAAGCGAAGAAGCAATTGGATGAGGTGGAGAATATGGACATGAGTTGGGGATACTACAGCAAGGGCAAATGCCACACCGGCAACATACTCGTGTTCTCCACCGGCGGGGTCGACGTCTATGGCGGTGGCTCCAGCAGGGACGGATGCTGGTACCGCATGGACCCACTACCTGACTTGGCACTGGGCCCGGACAACGTCGTCAACAAGACAGTGGTCTCGTTCCCCGACGGATGGGCCATCTCCAAGTACGCTCCCAAGCCGCCGGTCATCATACCGATTGACTGGCCCGACTACTCCATACCACGTACTCTCAAGCGGGAGTTCTGGTTGGACTTGGCTCACGACATCAGGACTCAGGACATCAGGACAGTGTCATGCCAGTGCGTCGGTGGACATGGCAGGACCGGTGTGCAACTGGCGATACTCGCCCACCTCCTCATACCGGAGGAGGAGCACACGTGGAGCGACTCTGCCGAGTTGATTCGATTCATCAGGTCGAGGATGTGCGAGCACGAGGTCGAGGCCGCATCACAGCAGCGCTACATCGCCGATGTATGTCAGATACCTCTGGGTGAGGACTTATTCCCACCTAGGAAGAAGGTGGATATCTTCGGCAGCGCAGACACATATCCCAGCAATTTCACATTCACGAACACCAAGAAGCAGGAGAAACTGGCAGGCAAGGGCAACTACGTCTATGAGTGTCTCAACTGCGACAACATGGGACTGCACGACGTTCAGGACGTGGAGGTCCTGTGCGACTGCGGTGACCTGATGGTTGACGTGAGCAAGTACAAGGAGTTGATTTGAATGAGTGGAATACAAGTGAGAACAAAAGGAATGCAAGCAGGACGAATGCACATACAGGGCATAGGCCCCGTCAGTGTGAACAGGGACTACGGTCTCTCCATCGAGATGAGGGCACCGGTGGATGTGACCGAGTGGCTGGGGAAGCAGGAGCCCACGAACAAGAGCGCGGCTTCAGGCAACAGCGTGTACTACATCAGCGCGACAGTACACGAAGACGAGACTCAGGAGAATGGCATGTGGATGCTGATACACGGTGACAACTTCAATCATCAGGATGGCATGGCGCTCGGTCTCGACCTGAACAGCCCGCAGTCCAAGACCCTGATTGATTTCGCACATCAGTGCATGATGGTCACACCTGCAGAGGCTACATCCTTAGACGGTACTGAGGAGAAAGAGTAAAACAGTGACAGAAGTAATTCATATTTAAAGAAGTAAGAAAGGAGAGATGAGAAAGATGCATGGAATAGCACAGACAACGAACGGAGAGATGATGACAGCGTGGACCGGTAACACACCGTGGCACGGATTGGGTCAGCAGGCGAAGGGACTGATGACCTCGGCAGAGGCGCTGGAGATGGCGCATCTGGATTGGAAGGTGGAGAAACTACCACTGTGGGCAGTCGAGGAAGACGGCAAACCAGTGCGTGTGCCTGATACCTTCGGTGTGTTCAGGAGGGACGAGGAAGACAGCCTCATCCCACTCACCCGTGGTGGCAAGAGCGTGGGACGAGTGTGGACAGCACTTCAGAACGAGGATGCATTCGCATTCATGGATGACCTGATGCAGACGCAGGAGGCGAAGATAGAGGTGTGCGGTGCGCTCCGCAATGGTGCGACGGTGTGGCTGCTGGCACGTATGCCACAGAGCGTCGTCATCGGCGGCAGCGACGAGGTGAACCAGTTCATCCTCATCAGCAACACGCACGACGGCAGCGGTGCTGTCAAGATACTACAGACGCCAATCAGGGTGGTGTGCTGGAACACACTCACTTGGGCCCTCAACCAAGGGCGCGGGCAGGGCTACAACATCCGCCACACGAGGACCATGATGGACAAGGTCGACCTAGTGAGGGACGCTCTCGGCATGGTCAACACCGACTTCCTACGATGGGGCGAGATGGCGGACGGCATGCTCAGCACGCAGATGACCATGGGTGAGATGGAGACGTACTTCATCGACGTCCTAGGCATCGAGAAGGACGAGGAGGGCAACCTCAAGACACGTGGCCGCAACCTGCTGGAGAGCGTTCAGGAGCGACTGTACGAGGACACCAACAACGTCGGCACGATGACCGGCACAGTGTGGCAGGCCTACAACACAATCACCGAGGCAATCGACCACGACTTCACACGACTGGCTGACGGCAAGGTCAGTCAGAAGAGGCAGGAGTCGGCTCTGTTCGGCGCCCTCGCTAAGAAGAAGCAGGTCGCATGGAACAAGGCAATGCTCGTGGTAGGTGGGCAGTGATGCATCCGTTCAAGAAGAAGGTGCTTGACAGCCTCCTCAAGGGAGAGGACTGGTTCTTCACCATGCGTGATAACGGTGGTGAAATCCACATCAGTTCCGAGTTGGACGACAACGGTGACATCACCAGCGTCAGTTACAGCATAGGGACCAAGACGTGCGCCCTAGTTTTCTCGGACAACCCCGAGAACGAGGAATGGCCTCACCATCTGATGACGGCCCTCGGCGAGGACGAGGATGCTGTGGGAGTCAACTACAACGGGAGCGAGTGGTGACATGAGTGGCATACACATAGCGTTCGCCAAACTGAAGAAGGAGGTCGGGAGGCTGCAAGGCTTCGTCGACACCCTCCAAGAGCAGTCCGGCATGAGGCTGCAGCGCCTGCGTGAGCATGGCATAAGCGACCCGGTGTGGGAGCAGGAATACAACACTGATGAATATACAGGAGAGATGAAAGAATGATTGACGCACAAACGGTAATGGATGAACGAACAATCATCAGCGAGTTTTGGGAGATACTTAGATGGATTACAGAATTAATCGACGAGAGAGATTCCGGGGAGATTGATGATTGGTATTTCGCAAATCAAATAACACAATGCTGGCAAACTGAGGGGCTTCTAACAAGGGGTAACACAGGTGGAGCAGTGGAGTCATACAGGGCATGGAAAGGTGAAGAATAATGGAGAGAACCAAACCCATCGGTTTCTTACTTGCACAAGTCAAGGATTTGACTCGAGAACTAGATATGCAATACAAGTACATCGAGTGGCTTGAGCAGTACGCACCTAAAGCGGGAGAATTCAATCTAGCGTGGGATGCTTACGAGGCACAAATGGAGGAAGAGGAATGAGCGCAGTGATGACGTGCAAGGAGAGAGGCTACCACTCGTGGGACATGGCCCATGCCTACACGGACGGCTCGTTCGATGAGGCCAGCATCACGCTGTCATGCTCGGTCTGCGACGCCGAGGTCGAGATGACCGGCGACGTGAGGACCAGCGACGGATGCCACATTGAATACGCAGTGGAGGAAGAGGAATGATTGACACAGAAGAAGTCAAGGAACTACGAGCATGGAAGAAGTTGGTTAGTGCTATTGTCAAACAACAGAACGGCCCACACCTAAGAGAGATGCTGAAGGAGTTGATTGAATGAGCGAAGAGAGATACGATAGAGCAAACTGGAGCGATGAACTGAGGACGTACATGGTGGATGCAAGCAGATGGAAGCATACCTTCACTGTGCTATACGGGAATGGTGAAACAATGGATGTCGATATGGGCTCACCTGACAGTGGTGAATTCGATTGGTCGCACGAGGCCGATGGTTTCAATCTGTCAGGCGGGGTCTGGTACGGGGACGACGACAGGCTCCCCGCCTCGGTGTGCTTCACCGTCGAGTGGCGAGAGGTCGATGGGAAGAAGGTGAAGGAACTCGAGAGCGATTTCGAGCAGAAGCGCCTCGAGCATGACCACATGCTGACGCTGAAGGAGGACTTCGATGCCGACGACAAGTCGACATGGCCCAAGGACGAGCATGGGCGTCTCATCCACGAGTTCGATGACGATGAGATAGAGAGCGCAGAGGACGCCGAGGACTGGTTCTCCATTCAAGCCGAGGAGTTGGAAATAGAATTGGATTCGATTGACGAAGAGTTGGAGCAGGAGAAAGAGGGCGATTGGGAGCAGGATGACGTCACTGTGGAGATGTGGGGTTCAATCGATGACCCCCAGACTGATTGCAGCGACGACGTCCCCGGCTTTGATGACTGGCCAGCCGTCTTCGCAGTAGCGCAGGGCTTGAGGAGCATGTGCTACAAGATATACTCCGAGGGCAGAGAGCACAAGGGAGAGGTGATAGCATGACATACGACGTGAAAGAAAAGATAGCGAAACTGGAAATGAAGATGTACGAACTGACGAGCGAGGCAACTACTCTCGAGCAGGAGTACAACCAACTGAAGACGATGGAGAAGTGCGCATCGCGGGACTGGCACGACTGGGAGTGGGCCGGCAGGGACGGCACCTTCACCCACGTGCACGAGTTGAATCTCAGGTGCAAGGACTGCGGCGTGGAGTGGTCGTATCAATTTGGTACCGACCAAGCACCAGTACTACTACCTGAGAGTAATGAGGAGGAATCGGAATGAGTTACTGGGAAAGCCTGACAGAGTCACACGAGATACTGGCATGGGAGGAAGGCAGACTTCAGGGGATGCAGGACTTGCGTAGGCTCATCTATCATACGGACATGATATCCCCTATTCCTCCTGAGAGTGTGCTACAAGCCATCAGAGAGCAACAGGAGGTTATCGATGAGATACGAGATGATGGGTACCCAAAGGAGGAAGAGGAATGATGACAAATAAAATTGGACGAACAGAACTATGGAATGCAACCGCACATCCTACGACGAAGACTTACGAAGATAAGGAAGGTGTAACCTTCACGGAGTATGTCGTTGAAGTTGCGGAGAAAGTAAGTAGGCAATATGTGGTGCGCGGTGTCAAGTCGATGACTGAAGCACGACGTATTATAGATGAGGAAGGTATTTACGGAGGTTACGAAGATGACGTCACGGTTACTGAAATCGACGGAAGTTTTTGTGGGGGTGCAGTATACAAGTGTACTCCTGTTGAGGTGAAGAAATACTCAGCGTGTATATTCAAAGGGCGATGTTTCGATAGCCCTGAGCCAGAGAAGTTCACAAAATCATACATCTTCTGCTCATCATATCTTGATGGGCATGAAGGTGGAGTGTGTATTCAATGCCAAGCAGCACTAGAGAAAGGATGGACACTACGACCAAAGAAGGAAGAGGAATGAATTCATATTTAAAGAAGCAAAGAGGGAGAAGTGAGAGACATGAACAAACAGAAGAAAGATAACGCCAAACTGAAGTTGACGGGCTTCCAGAGGATGTGCTTGGAACATGCTCTTGGAGTCGATTACGAATACGAGCATTATGAGGACAGGGGCCACCTCACTGCCGAGCAATGTGAGGACGCCCACGATTGGATACACAGCAAGTTGATGGTCCCATATATACCCGGACAAACCGAACCAGACTGGAAGCCGATAAAAATCACCATACCCGCTGACATGCTTGAGGCTGTATGGTACGTGTTGGACAATGCGCTTGATGCCAGCGTGATGCTGGCTGATGGTTATATGTATCATAATATGCGACATGAGAATGGCACAGGGGATAACATATCTGAGGAATTGGCAGACAGCATCATAGACACGACGAGTTATAAAATCGCGGTCAAACTCAATGCGCTCAAGGAGTTGATTTGAATGAACAGCACGATAGAGTATGTGCTGGAGCACTTGGACTCCGTCGCCAAGCAGATACACGGCATGCCCATACCTGAGAGGACGTGGAACTACATCCTGTCTCGCATGGACACGCTGGACACGCTGCAGTCACTGACTCAGGACTCGATGGCGCAGCACGCCGCATGGCTTCACCTTCACGTGACGCTCGGCCAATACCCACCGCTCGACGGGATTGGGTGGCAGATGCTGATACAGGACATCTATTCTGAGACAGGAATACATCCCAGCAAACTATCCGGGTTGGACATATCTGTCAACACGGACAGGATGAACCCCAAGGTATCGGTGAGAGGCACAGCAGACACGGCGAACGGCGAGGGTCTCTCGACGGAGGGAGTCATGGTCATCATGCAGATGGCGAACGAGGGACTGATAGAGATGGATGAGGCCATCAAGTTGGCCGAGACATCGGACGTGCCGATATACAATCACGAGAAGCAGATAGAATTCATGGCGCAGCAGATGGGGATAGACCCATCTGAACTGGACGGCATGGAACCTCCTCATTCGGGGGAGGATGTATTCATACTGTAATTCATATTTAAAGAAGCAAAGAGGGAGAGACATGAGCAAGAAGAAAATGAAGAAGAAATACAAGAAATGGACAACGAAAGATGACGAGAAACTCGTGAGCATGTACGCTCAGGGATTGAAGAGAGTGGACATGGCACGTTCTATGAAAAGGTCAGTTGGCACTATAGACCAGAGGCTGAACAAGTTGAGGAGGAAAGGTCTCTATCAAGATAAGATAGGAGCGTTGCACAGCACGCTGCGTAGAAAAGCCCCTAGAGATGATTCTATGAAGAGGGGCACGCACATGAGATTGAAAAGGCAATTCAACCCAGTGAATGATTTCGAGAGCGTGACCAAGATGTTCGCTCAGAGACACAAGGAGATAGAGGCCAAGTGCGGAGAGCAGAGGCTCGTCATAGAGGATACCATCGAGAAGTTAGAGGTCCTGCTCGGCAGGCTCAGGAAAGTGATTGAATGAGCGACAGGATAGTCAGCATCACGCATGGCGAGTATGAGATAATGAATCTCATTCAGGACACCATCGAACTGAGCGGTCTCAAGGACGTCATGTGCGACGACAAGGTGAGCAGCGACAGGTTCGACAAGGCCGCCAAGAACGTCGCCGTCCTGATTGACAACATGATG
>Ga0209232_1000748_pt1 | contig 18880 bp, 32 predicted proteins | sample ETNvirenome_2_60_FD_184066 | JGI IMG/M metagenome (GOLD analysis project Ga0209232, IMG submission 184066) | Marine viral communities from the Pacific Ocean - ETNP_2_60 (SPAdes) (version 2) | ecosystem: Environmental > Aquatic > Marine > Oceanic | place: Pacific Ocean | collected 2013-06-22
GCTGTGGTAGATGATGTATGCGCTGGCGTAGATGTTTGCTTCTGCATTGAATGGGCTTGCGCCTGCGTAGCCTGCTGATCGTGCGCGTGCTTCCCAGTATGGTGGGTGTAAGTGTTGCATGAGACCACTTGCACCGCTTTGTGCGTTGTACGCGTCAGGATTACCGCCTGACTCGCATTGCATTATGCGTAGGAAGCGTGGCACGTCTGTTGCTGGTCCGCCGAAGTGTTGTATTGCTTGTTCTACGAGTGGGCGGTATTGCTCGACTTGTGCGCCGAAGTCCCTATCTGCTACATGAATGTCATATAAGGGTAATTGTTTGCCGTTTTGCATGGCTTCTTGTCTGTGTGCTCGGTGTGTTTGTTGTCCGTAGATGTTGTCTATTTCTATGCCTAGCCAGTGTTGTAGCATGCCTACCATGCCTGATTGTTCGCCGTACTCATATTCGTAGTCGTAGATTGTGTACTGTTCAATAGCCGCCCAGTCAATGTAGTTGTTAGCTGGTTGCGGTATGAATAGTAGACAGCAGGCGGCTAGTAGTGTCATAAGCTCATTACGCAAGCATGGCAACGCCAACGTTTGCCTTTATGTTTCTGTGCTTCTTGCTTGTCTTCTGTAAAGTAATCGTCACCACATTTACTGCAATACCAGAAGTATGTTTGTTTTGTGTTAGAAGCTGTCATTTTTCAACAGTTCACGGGCTTTTGCTATGTGTTCTTTTGCGTCATTAGCATTTAATATAGGTTCTTGTTCATTGGTTATTGTTATGTTGTCCACTGGTGAGTACCCCCCCTGTTCACCCATGGGCACGGGGTTGTTCTCTGTGAAACCCTCAGTGTTGTTTTCCATAGGCTTATCCCCAGTTGTGGATTGTTTGAATTTTACAAAATAGATGTTACTTGTTTGCCCAGCGCCGTCTTGCTTGTATCGTTCTTTCACATATAAAGCGCCTACGTTTACTAATTCGTCTATGTGCCTGCGTACACTCGACACGCTCATATTTGTTTTAACAGCTAACGTTTTGTGGCTAGGGAACGCATAGTTTTTATCCCTGTTCGCCATATCAGCCAAACACGCGTACACCCTAACTGCGCCGCTTGTAAGGTTTTCGTGTTGTATTATCCAGCGCGGCACCATCGCAAACGGTGGTAACGTGTGGCGTAGCTCATTTGTCATGTTGCACCGTATCCCAACCGTAGAAACCTATAAATGCCATAACAAAGCCGTTAATAAATAAGAAGCCGGTCATGCTCAGATTGCGTATGGCGGCGATATATGCCAAAACCCATATAAAACACATATATATCTTAAACAATGTCTTTACCTTCCCGTTCGTTTAGCACCCTGTCTAATATGTATTCTTCGTCCTCATCACACCACAACTGCAAAGCCTTACCCACTCTCATAGCGCACCGCTTGTATGCGCCGCTAATTGATGTTTGTAAGTTGCGTGCGTTGTTGTCTGGGTCTGGGCGTTCACAATCACCGCATTCTGTTATTTCTACCGTGACATCATCAATGTTAAACGTCATTGTAAGTAGTACGCCAGTTATGGTGTCACCGTTGTAGATGATCTGTTCGACACGTTGGCTAGTTGGTCCTAGTGTCGCCAGTATCATTTGTGTTATGTTCGCATGTGCTACATACCTAGCGTTAAAACTGCCTTTTGTTTGTATCCATGCTGGCGGTACTCGCTTCGCCAGTGCTTGTAATTGTGTAGCCATTAATTTGTAGCCTTTCTTTTTATATACATTTTATGCTGGTGCTGTGACCAAACGTCACGGCATTTAGCGCATAACGGTTCATTATTGCGTTGATGACGTCTTGCGGCACCTATCGTACCGCACGGTTTAAGTTGTCGTGGCATTCTGATAACCCCATCGTGTCAGCTTCTGTACCTGTCCCGTGTTGTTCGGTGTTGTTTCCCGTTCAAGTATTAACCCTGTTATGTTGTCGCGTGCAAATTCAACCATGCTATCTTCTCTAAGTTCTAGTAGCCGTGTTGCTATCTGGTTAGTACTAATGGGTTCACCGGCGCCGTTTACAATGCGTTTCCGCATTTCGTAGGCTGTCATGCCGTCCCTGTGTGCGTACAGTAAACGCAGTATTTGGTGTTTCTGTGTGCCTGCCCGTACTTTGCGCCCAGCTTCGTAACTTGTTTGCGGGTGGTCGTTGCCGGTTTTGCCGCCTATCTCACCCCATAATGTAGGTTGGTTCATTATTCTTTTTCCTCTCTAAATTCTGCGTTGTACTGCTTTTGCATCAATTCAATCGTGTTATAAATAGGTCGTAGATGCCGGTTAGGTGCTACAACTGCTTCTAGATAGTCGATAAGTTCCTGCCGTACTTTGTCGTTTAACCATGTCGCTATAACGTTAAGCAAATGATCGTTAGTGTGTGCCGCTAAATTAAGTTTTGTTAACGCTACCTCTACTGGGTTAGCGTCAACAATGCTTAGTTCGCATACTTGTTCGCGTCCGCCTGCACCTATTTGGCATATTAGTAACCGCCGTGTCGGTTCGTCATGCACTGGCACAAATTTAATAAATATGATAGTGCTAGCTGTCACTGTCAGCCTTAGCAACTAATACCATTTTTTGTTCGGTAAAACCTAAACTTTGAGCGTCGCTGTGTACGTCTATGTAGTCCATGCCGCAGGGTTCGTACTTGCCGCCGTAGTCTGGGACTGCTATATCTAGCGTCACCCGTATTATTTTGTAATCCATTGTGTAGCCTTTCGTTTAATTAACTATTTGTTACTTAGAATTTTCTAGAGCTTGTTCAATTGCTTCTGTTACTTCTGTTTTTTTTGCATGCCAGTGATAAGGCAACATTGACTCTTTGAACAGTTCTAGTGCTACTTCTAATGCTTGCTTGCTTATCTTTATGTTGATTACATCATCTTGTGTTTTCATTGTGTAGCCTTTCGTATTTGTTTGTTGATTAAATAAAGTTTGCAATAATCTCATGGCTTAGAGCGTTAGAAGCTTGATAAGCTTGGTCAAGTTCGTTTCCGGTTCCAAATGCTTCGTTTATTTCTGCATGGTTTTTTGTGCGTAGTCCAAGCATTTTGTCGTGGATTGCAAAAGAGAAATCTTTGAAGTGTAAAGGTTCATCTCTATATTCTTTAATTAATTTGTTAAATTCGTTTGCTAGGGTTTGTGTTTTCATTGTGTAGCCTTTCAATTGCTTATGTATTTATTATACATGTTTCAACACCATTGTCAACACCAAACTAAGAAAAGTTTATTTATCGGTTTTTGTTGTCCCTGCAAAAGCGGCGTTAATCTCGTCCATATCTAGTTTGCCGTCGTCCATAAAAGCCGCCGCCAACTTCTGCAACACCTGCGCTACTGCGCTTATGCCAGCCAGTAAAGCCGCCGTAGCTGGGCTAATATCTGATGATATGAGACTAGCACCGCCTATTACTGCCATAGCCTGATAGCCGAATACGCAGATTACGCGTATGAGCGTGTTAAGTGCTACTTGTAGTGTCATTGTTGTCCTCTTTGTAGTCGATGGCTACGCCTGCGAGGTGCATTACTAGGCTTATTGCGCTGATGTAGATAGCCCAGCGTAGTACTTGGTCAGTTAGTGTGATTAGTACAAGCCCGATGCCTGCCATTGTTAGCGATAAATATAGTAGTTCTTTGGCTAGTCGTTTAACCACGTCGCATTCTCCTTGTCGGTGTTGCTGGTCCAGATCCTACGGTAGCCGTTGGTCTAATACTACTAGATATGGCGGTAGAGGCGGCGGTAACAGCGATAATGGTTTTGCGGTCCTCTGTTTCGATGCGTGACCCTACAGCCACATAGTTAGCGTAATCGTCACTACTAAACACGTTTACCTGTGCTTCAAACGTTTGCCGTACCTCTACCGGTGCTTCTTGTACTGCTTGCACGACTTGTTGCCTAGCTTCACTAGGTAGTTCTTCGTAATCTCTGTTTTCTGTGAGTTCTATTATTTCTTCTTCTGTTATTTCTTCTTCATCAAAGAGTTCTTCTAGGTCTTCTACTATTTCTTCGTCTATGTCTGGGTCGTCTAATAGTTCTTCTAGTATTTCTATTTCTTCCGTGTCTAGTTCTTCTAGTTCTGCTTCTGTAAATAATTCTTCAATGTCATAGTCGTCTTCTATAGTGTCTTCGGATGTCTCTTCTACTAATTGTTGTATCGGCTCTACTGGGTCTGTCTCTGTGTCTGGCAAGTCATCAAATCTATCAAATTCTGAAAAGTCGTCATCGTCTGTATCTTGAAAATCTAGTATTTGATCGTCTTCTGCAAGTTCTTCCACTGTTGGTTCGGGAGTTACGGAAACAGGTGGTACAGGTGTTGCTTCAAGATTGGGCGGCACCCAGTCGTCAGGAAATGGATTAAACACGGGCGGCGGTGTCGGTATTGGTGTAGGGGCAGGCGGTAGCGGCGTAGGCTGTGGCGTTGGTTCTGGTGTCGGCTCTGGTGTCGGCTCTGGTGTTGGCTCTGGTGTTGGCTCTGGTGTTGGCTCTGGTGTTGGCTCTGGTGTTGGTTCTGGTGTTGGTTCTGGTGTTGGTTCTGGTGTTGGTTCTGGTGTTGGTTCTGGTGTCGGCTCAGGTGTTGGCTCTGGTGTTGGCGTTGGTTGTGGCGCTATCTGCAACGACACGCCTACAACGTCCAACGTGTACACACCGTAGTAGTCTTCGTATACGTTCGCGTTTAGCCGGTAGTCGCCTGCTTGTAGCGTTGCTTGTATATAACTGTCCCAACAAAAGTTGTCTAAGCCGTCATTAAAGGGTGCGCTGTCGTCGTCCTCTACTACTACGTTGTCTTGATCGTCAAAAATAAATATGTAAGGGTCGGCGTAAATACTTTCTGGGTCGTGTGTAGGGCAGGTAAGGCTTGTATGCGTCGTAAACGTTACCGTTGTTTCGATCTCTATAGTAAAGGTTAGGTCTACGCCGTTGCCGTCCGTTACGTTTATGTTGCAAACAAGTTCGTTGTTTTCGTTTGTGTTGCATGTCGCTGTGTTGGCTTGCGCTGGTGCTACCCATGCAAGCAACAATGTAGCAACTAAGCCACAGCGTGCAAGCAGATAAAAAACCCTGCTTTTAGGTTTTATATGTGGCATTTTTGACCTTCATAAAAATAGTGTACTTGACACATGTGGTATAATGGCAGTAACGAAAGAAAGGCTACACAATGAAGGCTAAACAGGTTATGCGGCTGTATGCAGAACATTGTATACGCACAACTGGGTTACCAGCTGATGCAGTGTACGGTAACGCCGCGTTCAAACAAGCTACAATGAATATACTAGACAATGAACCAAAGTCATTTATACAAATGTGCGATCAAGGCGTCGAATGGCTTATTAAAAATAATACGCTGTAATTCTAAGAGGTTTATTGCGTATCAACGCTAGTAGATAAGCTAGTTGTTTTATCCCGTACTAATGAACAAGTGTCGTTGCCTGTGAAGCGTGCCGCAAAGTAGCCTTTAAGCATACTGAGTACTGCGGCGCCGCCAGCGCCTAAGATTAGTTTCCATTCGCTAACGCCCATGTCTACTAACTGGTCTACCCCTATCATGCCTGCGGTAGCTTGTACAAAAGTACTTATTACTCGTTCTAGTAAATCTTTGTAATCAATCGCCATATAATGCCTTCCATGTCTGTCTACCACAAAGCCCATCGACCTGTAACTTTGCTTTAAGCTGATATTTCTTTAATGCGCCTATGGTTTGCGGTCCTGCTATACCGTCCACTGTTAGTTTGAAACCGTTTTTGTTTAGTTGTGTTTGCATCATTTTGACGTGAGCGCCCCTACTGCCCTGCTTAACTAGGCGTGTTGTCTTAGCTGGCTTTCTAGGCGCTGGTTTTGTTTTTGCTTGTACTACTTTTGTGCCAGTGCGGTGTTGTCTTACCCATTTCATCATATATTTTTCAGGGCAACTAGTGCTGGCTAATTCTTGATGACCTTTAACCCATAGTTTGTTGCTGTACCGTTTTTGTATGTCAGCTACTAGCCATTCAAACGATTTAATAGTGGCTTCTGGTATAGGTTTTGTGCCGTCACCTGTGTAGCAAATACTTTCCGTGCGGCTATTATATGGGCGGGTTGCCGCTGAAATAACGCCTGCGCCCCTACCCTCATATATAACGCCTTCTTCATCAATAAGCCAGTTGTAAGCTATGGCATTCCAGCCGTTAGCGTCCATGTGATGCCGTTCAAATGCTTTAACCGCTGTTACGCCTTTAGGTCCGTTTTTGACGCCTGAATGATGCACGGCAATACCCACAACACGCTTCTTATTTAAGTAGGTAAACCGTTTTTTTGGTCCTCGACTGCCCCATTGTTTGCGTGTAAGTATGCTACTCATGATGGCTCACTGGGAAAAGTAACGGTTTCTGCTGGTGTCCACGATGCCGGAAAATCGCGTAATGCTTGTCGATATGTAGCCCATTCTGTTTTGTTGCTTAGTGTGCAGTCGGGTGTTTGTGTCCAATCACTTTTTGCTAGAAGTCTGTTGCGTTTTGCGCGCATACGACTTATCAGTTTTGCTTCTGATATAGGGCTGTCATCGTCCCATTGTGCGTTTCGTAAATTTGTTGCCATTAATCCGCCTGATATATCACTAGAAATCGTATTTGGTCACCGCTCGCCCATGTAAAAGGATGCGTTGCGCTAACGGTATCCTGCGGGTCTCTGTCTGATGTTTGAAATTTTATATTAGTGCCACTCATGAAACCTGCAACAGCGTAGCTTTCGTCATCGGTTGTGTCGTATACATATCCGCCGTTTATTGTACCTGTGACGCTTTCTCCTGCTTCTTCTACTACTGGCTGGCTAATCGTTAGATCGCCGGACGGTGTTGCTGTTAGTTCAAACTTCATTTTAGCGAACACTAAACCATTGACTTCTGCATACTTAGCGTTACTCGTGGTGCCTGTCCAACTAACAGTCGGGGTCCATGTCTGCCATGCGCCTATATTATTTAGCTGTGCCGCTGTGAGTACTGCGCCGCTAGAAAATGGAAAAGGATTACTCATAATTATTCATCCTACTCTAAATGTATCTAGTATACCGATATCTGCATTATCTAGTTTTATGCTTTGGTTATCGATAGCGCTTACAAGATCAAACGTTATTTTTGTATCTAACGGCGTTGCATCAATTTGACGTCCAACAATGACACACTTATACGTTTTTGCGCTACTACCGCCGGTAGGTGTCAGCGTTACTTCTGCATACGTCCATAGACAATCGTCGCCGCTCAACAAGTCAGTAAAGTTAGTGTTTTGTGAGCTGGTGTCTATGTGTGGTTCTATGGCGGCTAGTGACGTTGTTATCTGTTGCGTTACAAAACTAACCGTGTCGTAACGTGTTGTCCACCAGTCCGCTACGTTTGTTTTCGCTGTTTGTGATGGCGTAGCCTGCGGCAATATGACGTTTAGATAATTTACTGAGCGAACGCCCAGACCTTGTTGGCTTGTCGTGTTGTTGCTTACTACTGCGTTACCGCTAGCGCCCTGATCTTGTACTGTTGCCTGATTGCTAACTTCAGCACTGTTGAATTGTGTCGAAGCAAACATAATCGGGTACACGCCTGCGCTACCGTTTTCGTTAAATACATACTTTTTGAATTTGTCGTTGCCGCCTACTTCTTCCCTCGTTAGCTTCCTGTTGATATAGAAAGCGTTAAAATCAAACTTTGTACTAGCACCCGACCCAGAAGTACTAACGTTAGCAGGGAACGCTACTGCTGGACCTGTTGGTAAAACTTGGTTATTGATGTAATCCCTAGCGCTACCTGATTCTAGGCTTTGTAATTTGCCTGTGTAGCCTATGTCTATGTCGTTTGCTGGCGACGCTACGGTTATGTCGTTGTTGCCACGTTCTATAGTCATTTGCGAATCAGCGGCGGCGGCGAAACGTGGAAACGCTACCGCTGTTATTGAGTCACCGCCACTACTGTAACCGTTAACTATGTCTAGCATTATTTCGTCTAATGAATCGTATACGGGACTGCTTAGGCTTATGCCTGTTACTTGGTCGCGTGCGGCATATATAAATGGGTCGGCTAGTGTCAGTATCGCTACCGATCTTGTGCCGTCATCGTCGAAACGTATGTCTGTGCATACCATAAAGCATGAGTCGCTTTCTAGTGTGCTACCGCCTAGCGTGCTTTCTACTTTGAATTTGTAGACGGCGTTAAACCAGTTATAGTTTTGTAAACTTCCACCGCCACTGGGTGTTAGTGCGTTGTCTTGGTTGTCTAGTTGTAGTTGTCCGTGACTAGTGCCAAATCTACCTACTTGTGCCTGCTGGCGTATGCTTAGTCCTTGTGTGCGTGTCGTGAAGTTTTCAAATACGACGCTACCGCTGTCTATGGTCATGCCTTCAATAACCCACGCTGTTGTAACTGTCATCGCCTAACCGTATTGCTTACTGGTAGTTGTAGGTTGCCTTGTTGCCGTGTGTAGCGTTCTAACGCTCTAACAATGTCTTCGCCGTTTGCCCCTACTGGCATGTTTACTGTTATGTTCGTTGTTCCCATTGCACCCATTTTATTTAGCGGTATAACGGCTTCTGGTCCTGCTTCGCCGATCATGGCTATGGTGGCAGATTTTACGATGCCCCCGTCAGCTAGTTTTGGTAGGTTAGGCATATCGAAGCCTTTACCGCCTAATTTAGGCACCCAACTGGGCACCTTGAAGCTAAAACTGCCTATGCTGTTGTTCCATAGACCTGCTAATGCGTTGTAAACGCTTTTGAAAGTGTCAACTACTGCGTCTAGAGCGGCGCCGACTAAATTGCCCATAAAGTTAATGGGCTTCATAACAGCTTCTAAAATTTTGTTGCCAAATGCGCCTGCCTGATCTAACGCGTATGAACCGATATTGACAAAACCTCGACCAATGGCGCCGCCAACTTCTGCCAAGATACTGCCTATGCCTTCTAAAACGTTTTTGCCAAAACTTAATAATGCAGGCGCCAAATGCCCAGCCAACGCCAAACCGGCTTCAACTATCTTTGGTACAGCTTTGGTTGCTAAAAATTCTACTATTGCTTTAATAATGTCTGGTAACTTAACTAGAAGCTTTTTAACTAATGGTCCTACCCATTCCAAGAATTTTGCCGCAAACTGTCCTACTTTTTCTGCTATAAACGGCAGTTTCTGTAAAATAAAGTTGGCTGCGGCTTGCACAAATTCTAAAAGCCTTGACAGCATCGGGCGTATCTTTGGTCTAATCCAATCAACGAATTTATTTGCTAGTTTCGCTATTTCTTTGCCTGCTCGTTTACTAAGTGTTATTACAGCTTTTTTGATTACTGGCGCTAATTTCATTAGTTGCTTGCCTAGCATCTTCATAACGCCTTTGAAGCCTTTTTCGCCGTAGACTTCAGCTATTTTTTCACCAAACGTTATTAACCTACCTACTAGCCTGCTTACCTTCTCCGCTATTGGTATAAGTACACGCCCCAGTTGTATGCCTAAATCCTTAAAACGTGCCTTCATGATCCTAGTCTGATTTGCCAAGCCGCCCGCCGTCCTATTGAAGTCGCCGAGCGTACCTTGTTCGCCTAACTTCTCCAAGATAAGCGCTTGACGTGCCATTATCTTTTCACCTTCGCTTATCTCACCGTTAGCGTCACCCAAACCCATTTCTAACGCTTTAGCTTCGACCATAGCGGCGTTTAGTAATACGCCTATGCTTTGTAACGGTTCGTTACTTCCTCGTAGCCCAGCCTGTAGTTTCTCTAACGCTTCATCTGGGCTTAAGTTATTAAATGATGCTACGTCAGCGGCTACGGTTACGAGTTCATCACTAAATTCTGCGAGTAGGTCACCGTTTAGACCGGCGGCTTTACCAAATACACCGAAACTGCTAGCGGCTTCTAGGTATTCGCTTTGTGCCATACCGACGCTCGTAGCACTGGTTTTAGCCCAGTTTTCAATACCTACTGCGGCGTCACCAAATATTTGTTGTGCTTTGCTTAGTGACTCTTCAAAATCTACGGCTAGGTCTACTGCTTTAGCGCCTATCCCTACAAAAGCGGCGCCTGCCGCTACTGAAACCTGACCTACTTTTTTGCTAAAATCTGCTAGCTGTCCGCCTGCTTTGCCTAACGCTTTGCGTAGCGGTTTTGTGTTACCAGCAACGACAACGTTTATTATGCTACCTTTTCTAGCCATTAGCGCCGCCTACTGTTGTCGTATTCTCTGCGTTCCATTGCTGACATTTTTGTTAATTCGTCTACTTTGTCAAAATATGCCTGTATAACTTCGTTTCTACGTTCGTCTAGCGCTTCATACAAGAACGGATTAGGCATTATAGGACCGCCCCTATGCCCTTGACTTAAATTAGGGCGTGTAGCCCAGCCAAAATGCACCGGTCCGGCATACGGTACGCGTTTGAACCCTGCCCGCACCCTACCTGCGGTTTTGGTTCCTGAAGCCCTAATTGTTTCGCGTAGACGTCCTGTGCGTACTGGCGCCCTTGCCAATGCTCTAGCCATAACAAGTTCTGCAAGGTCTAAATGAAATTCTTTTAAATCGTCAAATTTAGCGTCAAGTGCTGACAACATGCGCTTAAATTCTTTGTCGCCTTGCAACGTGTACATTTTCGGCTGTTTTGCCATGTTACCTTTTTCGCTTGTTCGCTCTTTCTGTTTCTTTAACGATGTCGTTGTGCGCCATTGTCAACGCTCGTAACTCGTACGGGTCGCATTCTAAAAGCTGTGTATAGGGTTGTCTGGTGATGAGCGCTAGCCTAGCGATTGTATATGCTGTGGCTCGCTTGTTAAAAAATCAGGTTCACCGTCTACAAGCGTTATGTCTTGCACCTCAGATACCCACTCATCGAACAACTTCACTACCCTGCCTGACTCGCGTGTAGCGGTCCAAGCTAACCAACAAATATGCTCTATCGACGGGTTGTCGCTGAATGCACCGGCTAGCGTTGTCTTAAATTCGCGTTCAAATGCTATTGCTGTCTTTAGGCTGATTGACACTGTGTACGCGTCGCCTTCCGGCGGTTGTACCTGTAGCTTGATGTCTGAACCTAGCATCGTACTAACTCGTTGCCTTTACGGGCGCCGCCGCCAGTTGCCAAGATATTGAATGCGTAGCTAATTCACCAATTGAACCATTAATTGAGTCCCATTCAGTCACTACACAACTGCAGGTAAAAGACGGGTTGGTCGCCGAGACGCTACCGCTTGCAGGTTTGACAACTACTGTTGTTACTGTCCCTATTAGTGGGTAGATAGTTGCTTCTGTCTTTGACGCCGCAAAATCAGCATTGAAATCTATATCAATAGTGCCGTTTGTCAATCCGCCTATAAATGTGCGCGCACTGTCACCCATAGCGGTTGTTTCTAAGCTGTCGGCGCTTTGCGACAATGTTACGCTGGTAACGTAACTGCTTAGATCAACGCTGTTTATGGTAACGCTTGCGTCGTTTAGCATAAATTCTGCCATTGTTTACTTATCCTTTTTTGTTGTAGGGTTTGTTTCTTTCAAATGTCCGCCCAGTATTAGGGCTTCTATGTTTGCGCCTGCTAACTGCTTATCTGTTACGCTGTCGCCTTTTTCGTGACCAACAAGGTTGTCACTGGTCACTTCGTATTTACTCATGCGAGTACCTCCAAATCTAACTGTACGCCTAAGAATACCGCATCCGCAAAGGTTATGGGTCCATAGTTGCGTGCATTCGTAACCGTAACGCTTTTCGCTTCGCTACCTAGTGTCTGATCGGCTTCTAACGCTGTCGGCACCGTCACAAGGTAATCGTTTAACAGTTCTTGGTTTGCTGTACTCTCGAAACGTTGCGCCGCTATCACAATGTCAAACCGACACGTTGCCAAGCCTGCGGCTACTGTGCCCATCGCTTCATGAAACGTTATTGCATTGTTACTGGGTACGACTATAGCGCAGGGTGGTGTAAGAAAGTCTGGAACGTAGTCATAACAACTTACAAATGCTTGTGGACTGCTGACGGCTTCTAACCGTGTCTTAATGCCTGCCCTGATGTTGTCGTAATCCACGACTATGCCGCCGCCGGTAGTTTCAACCCTCGTAGTAACGCTATAACTTCTGGGTCCGTCCTCGAAATACGGACGAAGCCGACGTCTACGCTACCAGCTTGAAAGCCTAACGGACTGCTACGACGCTGATACAAGCGTGCCGCTATCACTAGCGCGCATTGCTTAACCTGATCGGGTACCGTCATTGCATAACCATAGAACGCTGTTACCTGCAACGTAGGACGCCCATAACGCCCCCTAGTGTATGAATCACCGTCAACACGCCTAATTACCCTGTATGGGGCTGTGTTGCCGTCTAGAATGTAATCTGTGGTAATGGTTAGCGTTGTGTCGTAGGTGCCGTCTAGGTTTGTGTCTTCCTTAACAACTAATGAATCAGTTTTAGCAATATCGTCAACGTATACTGTGTAATCGTCGTACGCTACATACGTTTTAGCGGTAGCGCTACTAGGTACTACGAATGTCCGCCCAGTAAGCTGATTAATTTCACCTTCTGCGGCAAGTATGGCGTTATCTATTGGCGTGTCTTCTGACGTGGTGCCTGAAGGTATCCCAAGATACTGTTTAACTAAATCGCGCGTGACGTAATTGGGCATTGCCTACTTCTTCTTCGCAGGTGCCTTTTTCGCAGGTGCCTTTTTAGCTGGTGCCTTCTTAGCTGGTTTACTTATCCGGCTAGGTGCTTGTTTTTCCCATAATGATTTAGACATGTGTTCCTTTTCTGAGAGGTGAGAGACGGCACCGGCTACCAGTGCCGCCCCTCAAGACTCAATTAAAATGACGGAGTGACCAATCCGGTTCCGCTGATTTTACTAATTGAAGCTGGGTAGCGCCCAAAAACCGCACATGCGTACTGGTATGCAACAAGCGTAACTGTAAGGTTCAAGCCTGCTGTTTGGTCCATTCTTACCATTACTGGTTGTGTGCTGTCTTCAAATAGGAGCATGTCGGCACGTCGAACAATGAAGATCATGTCTTCGTTGCCACCGCTACCGCTTGTGGTTGTGACCTTGCCTGATGTAACTACTGGCAGACCTGCAATGCTAGCGCCTGTGTTACCGTAACCGGCTATCGGTCCTACACCAAGTGCATTTTGGGGAACTTGGTTAGTTGGTACAACAAGGGGACGTCCACTAGAATCTTGTCCCGCCTGCATAGCCGCTAACCTCCGCGGGTGCATCAGAATTAGATCAGCACCTGCAAATCGGTTGCTGTTAATCTGCTGTATGCCGTCCACAATCTTGCTGTAGGTTTCAGCGGCGGTAGGTGAACCGTCAGTATAGGTAATAGCGTTTGTACCGCTAATGTTTGACAATCCTAGTAGGTTGCCTGATGACCCAGACCCGTGTATAACTTGGTCTTCTACTGATGTTGCTAGTGCGCCCATCATATCAGCGGCGATAAGTGCGTCTATGCCGGTGCCACGATCAACTGCTTGCCGTGATATTTGCTGACCAGAAGCGATTGTACGAACATCTACGGTAAGTAGGGTGTCGTCAATATCAGTTTGTGACACAGCGGCGTTTTCAGACGCCTGCGCCGTAGCTGACGCGCCCGTCGTTACCCTCGACACATTTATCGTCATACCTGAATCAGGAAGTGGAAGGCTTGTGCATTGGTCGCTGAATGGTCGCCCTGCTCTTGCAAGCTCGGCGGCTAGTTGCGTCAAATACTGTGGAACGACTAGACCGGCGTAGTTTGCGGTTGTGCCGTCTCGTAGTTCTACGTCCATTTCTTGCCTGTGTCGCCTAATACGGTCACTTGCGTCGATGTCGTTGTTGTATTGCATGTTGTAAAGGTCTTGAAAGAAAGACACGCTACGGTTATGTTCTGAGTAGGTTAGTGGTTCGTTTGTAACGACTACGTTGCCTACTGCCCGTGTTTCGCTGTCATCAGTTGCGGCTACTTCAGCGCGAAGTTTAGCGGCTTCCAAATTAGCGGTTTGCACGTCGCGTAGTTCTTGTATTCTTGCGTCAAGTTCTACAGCTCTTGTTGCCAAGTCTTTTAGACTGGTGTCTTCTGTTTCGGTCAGATCACGTTCTTCGTCAGCGGCTCGGTTTACAAGACCTTCTTGCGCTTCTGATATCTGTGATCTTTCCTCGATAAGTGAATCGAGTAATTTCATTAGATTATCTCCAAATAATAGTTTTGATTATGTTATCTGGGTGTGTGCTAGGTGTTGGATTACAACGGCGTAGCATACGGCGCGGATATAAGCCTGATTGTAACCTACGTATTGTGTTAGTTCAAGGATTTGCTAAAAATAGAAATAGCCCCTACCGTAGTAAGGGCTACTCTATTGTTTATTTTCAGCGCTTGTATATACTAACGCGTCCGCTTGTCCTGCCAAAGTTATGCTGGACTGCACCGATAGCGTGAGCAACTACTTCTTGCCTTTCTCTTTCAATAGCTTCAGCTCGCTTGGCTTCTTCTATTTCTGCTTTGGTTTGCTTTTTGCTTTTGGACATGTCACCTCCTTTCTGTTTCAACACCATTGTACCACATTCAACACCAAATTCAAATTGTGCTTTTTAGTAATGGGTAAAAGTGCTGGTCAGAAAAAAAGACAAAACGCGCTGACCTGCATATATAAAAAATTAAAAAAAGTTTTTATGGATTAGTTAAAAGGTGCCGCCAGCGTGCTAAACGTGGTACGAGTTCTTCGTCGTCGGGGTCGTATGCTCTAGTAGATAGTACTTGCGCTTCTGAGTATGCTGGCTGGGTCACTAAGCCTACGTGGTCCAACTTAGCTTCCAATCTTTGCACGTGCCGTCGTCCGTTTACCTGAGTGGTTTTGTTGCGTACTGGTATGAACCCGACTGATAAGCCGGTTACCATGCCTTCTTCTGCTAGTGTGCGTGCTTCTTCTCCTCTAGCGGTGCCTGCTAGCTTAAAATCGGCTATTAGCCCTGTTGCGGTTTTTTCCCAACTTACTGACATGCCTATTGGGTGGCGTTGTGTATCGTGTTGCTCTAATAAGGGAATCCTATTGCCTCGTTCTTTAATGCTTTTGTCAAATACGCCGCTTGATAGTGTCTCAATGTAGCGTCCCGTATCGTACCTTGATTGGAACGGAACGACCAAACCTACAATATGATGTCCGTCGTTGTCGTTGCGTGTTTCTAGGTCACTAAATTCTATTGTTCGTGTTTCTAGTTCGCTCATTCTGTCACCTCAACAATTGTTTCTTCTTGCGGTAAGTCTTCTATACGCCGTACTTCGTCTACTGTTAGAAATCCGCTGTCTATGCCTATTTTGTGTGCTTCAAAGCGTTCGCGTCTGTCTGCGCGTTGGAAGTCGTCAGTGTCGAATAGTGCTACTTGTCCACGTGGTAGTAGTCGGCTGAATGCTTGTTCTATGCGTGACATGTAACCGCGTAATGTGTAGGTGACAAATGAGCGGTTGTCTTGTGTTACATTGCTGTAGGTTTTGCTGTTGCCGTCAGTGCTGACGCCTACCATGTGTGGGTACACGCCAAAGACTGTGCATAGTTGTTCTGCGCTGTAGCGTCTACTTTCTAGTAGTTGTAGGTCATCGGGGGAGAAGCTCAGCGGCTGGTAGCTTAGACCGCCACTCAAAACCGCTGGGCTTTTCTGTCTGCCCCCATGTGCCTGTTTAAAGGCTGACTTCAATTCTTTTGCTTCGTCCTGTGTTAGTTCCTGCGGTGAGTTAATAACACCGCTAGGTATACTGCCGTTTACGTGCATTTCGCTGGCTGACTCATCACCAGCCAAACTTAACCCTAGTGTCCTGCGTTGCAACTGTAACGGTCCAGCGCCCATAATATTGCCTGCGGATATGACACCGCCCCTTATATGCAATATTTGTGAGGCATCATACGTGTTCCTGTTAACTTTATATATTATGTTGCCGTCGTCTAGCATCTGGACTGTCACAGCGTCAGGGGATAACAGAACAGCGGTCTGATAGAAATTGTTGCGATCGGTGTTGCCTAGTAGGAAGTAGGCGTTGCCTCGCATGACTAGACAACTAACGGCGCTCGCTATTGTCTCCATGCGGGTAAAGTTGGGGTCTGGTTGTCGTAGTAGTGCCGGTGTTGGGTCTAGGCGCTGGTCGTCCCTGTAAGCGTCAAATGGCAGACTGCCTATGCTGTCGCTTATGAGTTGCACGCAACGATACGCTACTGGTATTGAAAGCGTCGTGCCTTCCGTAACGTTAAGCCCGCCCGTCAGGCTTTGCGGTGGTAAGTAACGGTCTGGCAGGGTTATTTGCGTGCTACGGTTCTGCCGTCCTAGTAGGCTGTTGATGATCATTTACTGTTTTCCAATGCCGCCCCTATCAGTACTGCTACTATGCCACCAGCGATTAGGCATGCGGCTAGGTTCCATATCAGGTATATAGCGAAACATATTGATGTTACGCCGGTTAGTTCTAGCATTAAAGCTAGGTATTTTTTTTCTATCATACTATGTATTGTCCTATGTTTAGTGTATAGCAACCTTTGGTGTTGGGTTGGCTAGGTTGTTTGTTAATGCGTATCGGGCGATAGTCACAGCTACTAGTGGTGTGATGTCTACGTTGTCTGCGGTTTTGCGTGACCACGCCCATTGTTCGCCTAGTTTGCGTTTGGTTGCGCCTTCTATAGCGTGCTGTAAGCGTATGTCGCCCATGTGTGAGATAGTGCCGTCCTGCACAGCGTCGTAGAAGCTACCGCATGCCTGCCCGTACTGTCGCATGTTGATGGGTATGACGTGTACGCCTTCGGCTTCTAGTTCACCTATGAGGCTACTGGCGGCGGCGCCTGAGTCTATAACGAATGGCATTCGCCATTTCTGGTGTAGTTGTAGTATTCGGTCTTTTAGCCAGCCGATACGGTTTTCTGATTCAATAACCTCTAGTGCGGTGTATGCGCCTGCTAAACCTGCGGCGCCGATGCTTGCCCTGTCCCTGTCTGGGCTTACATCTACACCGAAGCAAAAGTAACTTCCCAAAACGATGTCGTCGCGTTGTAGTGCCGCCCATTGTTCAGGGTCGATAACTGTCTGGCTTTTTAGGCTGTGCCATATATTTAGCCATTCTGACATAAAGATAAGCGGTTCAGTTGTTTGTACTGCTTCGCGTACTGCTTCTATTGTTACGCCGTGTTCTTCTCCGAGTGTGGGAATTGCTTCGTACCATGTGTTTTCGTCGTGTATGTCGCAGTCTTCAGCCGCCGCCCATTCAAGCCAACACAGCGAAGGATTACCAGCATGCCCTAGTTTGCGGTAATGGGATAACATTGTGCTGTATGGTCCGCCTGCGTTGCTGGTTAGCCACATTTGCGCGCTTTTTTTCGTTGCCATAGTCGGTTGTAAACTGGCAACAAGCCTCAAATCATGCGTAAGCGCCTCATCGATAATTGCACAATCCACCGTTAGACCTCTACCGCCCTGTGCGGACGGCGTAACAATCCTGTACTGGCTACCGTTGTTCATATATAAGGCTTCTTGCCCGTTAGCGCGCACATAGCGTTTAACACGTTTCGCAAACGGTGTAGCCATTAACAGTTCTACATGCTCATCAAATCTTAGTCTGGCTAAATTTCGGTCCTGTGCCGTGTAGATTGTAACCGTGTTAGGTTTGAGTAGTTCTAAGGCGGCGCGTATAGCGGCTAATGCTGTCTTACCATTCTGTCTGCCTACTGTAATTCCGCAAGTTCTATAAAAATAATTACCTTCTTCGTCTAGTTCTAGCGCTACGTCAGCCACTTGCCGTTGCCACTCAAATAACTCAAAGCCTAACTGTTCGGCTACTTTAGCTAGTTGCCCGCCGTGTGTTAAACGGTCTGGGTTGCGTTCAGTCGCCCAACGTGCCGGTTTCATCACATACCTTATATTCTTTTAACGTTGCCTGATAGGAAGGGTGATTCATGTAGGCGTAGCATTGATCGCACAGCGCCCAACGTGTAGCCCAGTTGTCGCACATCTCACACTTATATGACATCAGCGCGTCAGCTCCCTGCTTAAGTCTTCCCATACATCATGATCTGCTTCTATGCCTAGTCTGTCTAAGCACTTAAATAACTGCACTGAAAGACCAGAAATGAGTTTCGGGTCGTAAGTGCCGTTCTCAACATTGTCCCACGCGTCCGCTATCGCCCGTAACGCTACGCACAAACTAGCGTTAGCCTGCGGTACAGTCGCCAGTACGATTTCAGCGGCTTCTCTATGTCGTGCGTTAGGTGTCGTCATTTTGTAGCCTATTGCGTATACGTCTAGACCAAGCAAATGAAGGGTCACCGCCCCACAAAGCCCACGAGATGCGCCCAGCACTCGGGTAGCCTTCTTCGCCCCTGTTGAAGCCCTGCCCTTGTTTGTCGACCTCATGGCGTGACAAGAAGCTAAAAATACGTAGTACTGTGCTGGCGCTTAGGTTCTTGCCGTTTGCTATGTCACGTGCTCTGGCTACGCCTACAGCGGTGCCGCCCCTGCCATATTCACGACGCCACGCTAAACCGCGTTCAGCTTCTGCGCGCATAGCGGCAGTAGGCTCGTAACTATCCTGTCGTGCTAGTAACCGTTCAATGTCTTTATTTACCATTCTCTAGACCTTTTATGCTTCCTGCGTCTATCGTTCACAATCTTAGCACCAAGTCTGCTGTTGCATGACTTACAGCAAGGCACTAGGTCACCCTGCCACAATTCCGGTGCAGGAAAAGCAGACAACGGCGGCACATGGTCAGCGGTGTCAGCACGCTTAACCTTACAATAAACGCACATAGGACCATCAGCCAAGAGGGACCTACGCGCTTGCCGATATGCCCAAGAATAACCGTCAGTTTTCACAAAAAACACCCTTTCACCTGCAATAACACAAAATAACGCTTTTTAATAATTTTATCGGGGAGATTCTCTGA
>Ga0209232_1000749_pt1 | contig 18859 bp, 29 predicted proteins | sample ETNvirenome_2_60_FD_184066 | JGI IMG/M metagenome (GOLD analysis project Ga0209232, IMG submission 184066) | Marine viral communities from the Pacific Ocean - ETNP_2_60 (SPAdes) (version 2) | ecosystem: Environmental > Aquatic > Marine > Oceanic | place: Pacific Ocean | collected 2013-06-22
GCCTCTGCGGGCTCTCGAAGGCGGCTGGTGTTAGAGCGGTTGGAGCATGAGGCTATGAACGCTGAGTCGGATGCGGCTAGGGTCCGGGCGCTGGAGTTGCTGGGGAAAACATATGACGTGGGGTTGTTCGTCGAACGAATCGAAACCGATAATTCCGACAGATCACCTGATGACCTGCGGCAGGAATTGACTCGAAAGCTTCAGGACTTGCTGGCAGGTTAAAATTAACCCCACCGAAAATGCTTGCCTTGGTCGCTAGAAAAATCGATAGGGGGTAGACCTTCTAGCCACACTATCTGGACGGCTAGGCCCCACCTACCCCCACCCCACCGCTATGCGCTGACGCAGGCCTACGCACACGCACACTAATCCACTCAAATAATCACAGATTTTTCATAGCAAGAGGGGGGTATCCTCTTTAGGTACCCTTTTTTTGCCATAGAACCTCGTAAATTCGGGTTCTTTTCTTTCGAAATGGTACCATGCACAGTTATCCTTACCCGTATGGGGTGAATCTTCGATCCATTTGCATCTACCTACACTGATAATAGTGTGACATCTGCTCATATAGGGTTCTGATTGGATAGTATGAGCCCAATCGCTATCGAATAGTAGATATGTTGGGGCTATATTTGATAGGTGTAGGATTAATGGGTGTAGTATTCTACGATCCCAAGGTGGATTTGTTATAAATGCCTGTGCATTACAGCTAGTAATATCAAAAACATTCATTTTATGAATGGGTTTAGGGCTATCTTGAGGACAGATATCGCTTAGATAAGCGTAATACTTACCAAACCTGCCTAAATGTTCGGCCAAAGCACCATCACCCGCGCACGGTTCGACATAATTCTTAATGTGGCGTATGTGAGGTATTAAAACTTCGACTGCACTTAGCGGGGTTCGGTAAAAATCACGTTCTTTTCGCTCAAAATTAGATCGTTTACCCATTTTTTTTGTGTCGGTGAAAAAGAACTAGATAGTTCTAGCATATAGTTCTATACTAGTCTAGTACTAAATAGAGTTATTCTAGCTAGATTTATTTTTTTTAGTTAGTACTATATAGGGGGGCCTATGATAAAAAATTTGGATATTCCTTTCCCGGAGTTTGGGCTTCCTGCCTCTCTGGAAGGTGGCGCTCACAGTGATTTCTTCATGTTCGCTGCTGAATGTAAGAATAAAACCGTCTATCTTGCCTCTCCCTACTCGTCACAACGCACTTATCAGCCTGATTCTGGCGTTTCTAGCGCTGTTATGGAGGAGAGGGGTAGGTTGACTGCCAAAATAACCGAATGGCTGCTGAGAAGGGGAATTTGGGCCTTCTCGCCTATTGTTTATGGTGAGGCAATAAAGGATAGGGACCATAATTTGGGGGCGCATGATAAAGGCTTCTGGATGAAAGTGGATTTCCACCTCTTTAAAGGCTTTGATGTGTTGGCAGTTCTTGCCTTGCCGGGGTGGCGTAAAAGTCCGGGCGTGGACGACGAGGTCGGCTGGGCGTTAACCATGAACAAGCCAGTGTTTATCCTTAAACCCGACGACGAGTGGTATCGATGAACGCTTTTGAGTTTGCTCAGGCGGTAAAAGCGCCATTTCGTAAGGCGTCTTTGTGCGGTGATCATAAATTCTACGATAAATTCTGGTTCCCCGTATCTTCTGAGCTAGAGGGTGCCTATCCTGAGATACTCCAAGAAACAAAGCGGATGATGACCCGGTATGTGGGGTTTGCGCCTTTTCAGGATATATCTCCAGACCAGATTTACATCAGCAATGACGACAAATGGCGTATGTTTTTCCTCAAAGGGGCAGGCTGGACGTTCCGCAAGAACGCCAAGCAGTTCCCCGTCCTCATGAGCATACTGAAAAGGTACCCACAGATCGTGTCAGCGTATCTGTCGGTTCTGGGGCCAGAGAAAGCCCTCAATCCCCACGAGGGACCGTGGGCTGGGGTGCTTCGGATGCACATGGGCCTGATTATCCCTGATGAGGAGAAATGCTTCATTGATGTAGAGGGGGATAGGTATCACTGGAAGAACGGGGAAGTGATGATCTTCGATGACACCTATAATCATTATGCGGTCAATGGTACTGATAAGTTGAGAGTGATATTATTCTTAGACTACATGAGGCCGATGAAGTTTCCCTATAATGCGTTTAACTGGGCAGTCATGAAGTTAAGCTGGGCCTTCCCGTATATATGGAAGCCCCTGTACAGGCATTGGAAGTGGTCAAGGAAGTTCTATGAAAAAGCTTAAAACGGCAGGAATGATCGTGATTGCTGCAATCATATTAATTGCCTGCTCCTCATGTGTCGCTGAAGTTCAGTCTTCAGGCGCACAGACAATCCCACCGTGTCAAGAACGAGACATTATGTCAAAATTTTTGATGGAGAAGTTTGGAGAGAAACCTTTGATAAGAGGGACCGCGAAAGACGGCGCTGATTTCGTGATATATGTGGGGAATGGGACGTGGACGATGACACGGGCTGTGAACAAAAGGGAGTGTTTCTTTCTAATCGGTCATGGCAATCTAGAGATTGTGGGGCCTCAAGTGGAGAAAGCGGAAAACTAAAAATTACAGACATTTGATATTTCAAGGATTTTATGTATTATTTAACTGCTTAATACATTTGTTTTGTCCCCCCTTAGCAAATGTTGCAGGCGCGGTTCCGAGAACACCGTTACTCGTGCATTTCCATACGCACTTCGGAAAGGGCGCGAGAGCGCCCTTTCCTTGAAAAGATTAAGGCATGGATGCTGAACTCCAGAATTATCTAGATCAAGTCGGATCGCTTCCTTACGAGGAACAAGAAGAGATACTCAAGCTCCTTCAAGACCTTGAGATATCTACAAAACGTGAGAACTCCCAAAAGGCTTTCCTGCCATTTGTCAAAGAAATGTGGCCTGCGTTTATCAATGGGAGCCATCATAAGATAATGGCTGACGCATTTCAGCGTGTGTGTAACGGGGAGCTTAAAAGACTAATCATCAATATGCCGCCAAGGCATACAAAAAGTGAGTTTGCCAGCTATCTTTTGCCAGCTTGGTTTCTAGGCAGATACCCAGAAAAGAAGGTTATCCAGACCGCCCATACAGCGGAATTGGCTGTAGGTTTTGGACGTAAGGTCAGGAACCTTGTCGGTGACGATGACTTCAAAAAAGTATTCAAAGGCGTATCTCTCCAAGCAGATTCGAAGGCAGCAGGGCGCTGGAACACTAACAAAGGCGGGGAATATTTCGCCATTGGTGTAGGTGGTGCGGTCACAGGTAAAGGCGCTGATCTGTTAATCATCGATGATCCGCACAGCGAACAAGAAGCGAGATCGCCAGACGCCTCTGTGTTTGATCCCGTGTATGAGTGGTACACGTCAGGACCACGTCAGCGCTTACAGCCGGGAGGAGCCATTGTCATCGTAATGACACGATGGCATCAACGTGACTTGACGGGTCAAATATTAAAAGCGTCCCAGAACCGTGACGGCTCAGACGCATGGGAGATTATACAGCTTCCCGCAATACTCCCTTCAGGAAGTTCGCTGTGGCCTGAGTTCTGGAAGATAGACGAACTGGAGAAGCTCAAGGCAGAACTGCCAGCATCAAAGTGGAGCGCCCAGTATCAGCAAGACCCCACTTCTGAAGAAACAGCGATTATCAAACGCGAGTGGTGGCGATCTTGGGATAAGAAACAGCCGCCACAGTGTGAGTTTATTATTCAGTCGTGGGATACAGCTTTCCTCAAGACAGAGAGATCGGACTATTCTGCCTGTACGACATGGGGCGTGTTTTACACAGAGAATGATGATGGGACATCAGGTGCGAATATTATATTGCTAGATGCATTCAAGGACCGGATGGAGTTCCCAGAATTGAAGATGGTCGCTTTGAAAGCCTATAATGAATGGGAGCCTGATGCTTGTATCGTTGAGGCAAAGGCCGCTGGGACGCCGTTGATATTCGAATTGCGTCAAATGGGGCTTGCAATAGGAGAGTTCACACCGTCTCGTGGTAATGATAAGATTGCGAGGGTAAATGCGGTCAGTGACTTATTCGCGTCAGGTGTGGTGTGGGCTCCCCAGAAACACTGGGCAGAAGAAGTTATTGAGGAGTTTGCTGCATTTCCTGTAGGCGAACATGATGACTTGGTTGATAGCAGTACACAGGCTTTGTTGAGGTTTAGGCAGGGTGGCTTTATTCGCATCGAATCAGACGAAGACGATGAGTTTGTGCCATTGCAGAGAGCGGAGTACTACTGATGTTTGAGTATCAGTGCAGGGTGGTGAAGGTCATTGACGGAGACACTGTTGACGTAGATATCGATTTGGGCTTTGGCGTTTGGCTTCACAAACAACGGGTACGGCTCTATGGGGTAGATACACCCGAAAGCAGAACCCGTGATGATGTTGAGAAGAAGTACGGTAATATGGCGAAACAATACGTTACTGATTATCTTCCGCTTGGCTCGTTACAAGTCCTTAAAACACAGATAGACAAGCAGCGCGGGAAGTTTGGGCGCATACTTGGAGAGTTTTTAATTAACGATACAACCATCAATCAAATGCTCATAGACAATCATTTGGCAGTCAAATATCAGGGCCAGTCAAAAGACGATATTGAGATGGAGCATATTGCCAATAGAGCTAGGGTCATCATAGATGATTATGAAAGTAGCTCTGTATAATGAGTGTAGAATTTTTTTTCTTAAATCTTTATGATTATCGCGGGAGCGAGGAAGCGTCATGGCTGTAGAAAAGAGACTTGAAGAATCTGAAATCGAGTTGATGGACCCAGATACAAACGCGCAAAAGGTTGAGGTCGCGGTTGTAAACCCAGAGGCTGTTGCGATTACCACCGAAGATGGCGGGATGATTATTGATTTTGATCCTGAGACAGAAGGGGGCGGGACATCTGAGCATGATTCGAACCTTGCGGAGTTTATGGATGATTCAGACCTTCAGTCTCTAGCGTCAAACCTTGTGGGCGATTTTGAGGGCGACAAGGACTCGCGATCAGAGTGGGCCGAAACCTATGTCAAGGGTTTGGATTTACTGGGCCTGAAGATAGAGGACCGGACATCGCCTTGGCCGGGTGCTTGTGGGGTTTTCCATCCCATACTTACTGAGGCTGTAATACGGTTCCAGTCACAAGCGATCATGGAAGTGTTCCCCTCGTCTGGTCCTGTGAAGACCAAAATATTGGGCAAGATGACGGATGAGAAGGAAAAACAGTCTCTCCGTGTCCGCGATTACATGAATTATATGCTGACCGAAAGGATGACAGAGTATCGTCCTGAGATGGAGCAACTCTTATTTAGCCTTCCGTTGGCTGGGTCAGCGTTCAAGAAAGTATACTTTGACGCGACAATGGATAGAATTTGCACGTCATTCGTACCAGCAGAAGATTTTATCGTTAGCTATGGTGCCTCAGACCTAAGATCAGCAGAGCGTTATACGCACATGATGCGTAAGACCGCCAACGAGATTAGAAAGCTGCAAGTCGCAGGCTTGTATCGTGACGTTAAGATTGGCAATGCGCCTTCTTTCGATACAGACATCCAAGAAAAATATGATGAGTTAGAGGGCGAAAGTTATTCAGGTGATTCTGATACGCGCCATATTGTTCTCGAAATGCACGTCGATTTAGATTTAGATGGCTTTGAGGACACTGACGATAGTGGAGAAGAGACGGGTATTGCGCTGCCTTATGTTGTGACGATACTTAAAACAAATAATAAAATTCTTTCGATTCGCAGGAACTGGTATGAGGACGATCCGCAGAAGATGAAGCGGATGCATTTTGTGCATTACCAGTATATGCCCGGTTTGGGTTTCTACGGGTTTGGTCTGATCCATTTGATTGGCGGGATTGCGAAAAGCGCGACATCTTTGCTTCGGCAGTTGATTGATGCGGGTACACTCGCAAACCTTCCGGGGGGATTGAAGTCCCGTGGCTTACGGATCAAGGGCGACGATACGCCCATCATGCCGGGAGAGTTCCGTGATGTAGACGTTCCCGGTGGCGTAATACGGGATAACATCACGTTCCTACCGTACAAAGAGCCAAGCAACGTCTTGCATCAAATGCTTCAGGAGCTTGTTGATGAGGGGCGCAGGTTCGCCTCTCTGACAGACTTGAAGATTGCTGACATGAAGCAGGATGCCCCTGTCGGCACAACGCTGGCTCTCATTGAGCGGTCAATGAAAGTGATGACAGCTATTCAAGCAAGGCTCCACGCTTCTATGAAGCGAGAGTTTGTCTTGTTGGCAGAACTTATTCATGACTATGGGGCAGACGAAAATTACGAGTATGAGTCAGAGGATGATGCGGTAAAGGCTGAAGACTTCGACAATCGCATTGATGTCATACCTGTAAGTGATCCGAACTCGTCCACGATGAGCCAGCGGATTATGCAATATCAGGCTGCACTGCAATTATCCCAACAGGCACCGCAGATGTATGATCTGCCCGAACTGCATAGGCAGATGCTTGATGTTTTGGGTATTCAGGACGCTGACGCAATTATCCCTCTTTCGAAAGAGGCAGAGCCTCGCGATCCAGTGTCGGAGAATATGGACGTACTGAACGGAAAGCCGCTCAAGGCCTTCTCGCATCAGGATCACGATGCACACATTCAAATACACATGAATGTGATTCAAGACCCAAAGATACAACAGTTGGTCAGTCAAAGTCCAATGGCGGGTACGATTGGTGCTGCCCTAGCGGCTCATGTGCAAGAGCATCTAGCGTTCAAGTATCGCCGCGAAATAGAAAAGGAGCTTGGCATAGAGTTGCCGCCAATGGGCGAGGTTCTTCCAAACGATGTCGAGGTAAAGCTTTCAAAGCTGGTTGCAGAAGCTTCGGATCGACTATTCCGCAAAGACGTGCAAGAGCAACAAGCCAAAGAAGCGCAGGAGAAAGCGCAAGACCCTGTCATCCAGATGCAGCAACAAGAGTTGCAGCTTGAGGCTGCTGATTTGGAGCGTAAAGCTCAAACCGATACAGCCCGGATGATCAAGGACTTACAAGAAGCCCAGATGCGTCAGGAAACTGAGTTGCTCCGCATTAAGTCTATGGAGCGCATGGAAGGTGCCAGACTGGGCGTTGAGATTGCTAAAGAGTCTATGAAGGATGGCCGTGAGCAAAAAGCCGCTGATCGTAAGGACGCAATAGAAAATGCAAAAATCGTTCAGGAAGTTGGAAAAAGCTTGATCGGAACGGGTAATGGTAATAGAAACGATTCAGGTTAATTTTAACCTGAAGGTGCGAAGTGGAAACAAAAGAAGTTTCGTTGTTTGAGGTCTTTCAGAAGAACTTGAGAACAGCGATGAATGAGAAAGCAGACTTTCTTGCTACAGGTGGCGCAAAAGATTTTGGGGAATACTCAAAGATTGTTGGCGTCATAGAGGGTCTAGCTCTCGCAGAGAGAGAGCTTATCGATTTGTTCGATGCGTTGCGTAAGGGGGAAGATTAATGGCAAAAGAGAAAGTCGTAAGGCTAGAGGACAAGAAAGCCTCACAAGTCCCAGAGCCCTGTGGATTTAAGCTTCTCATAGCTATCCCAGAAAAGGAAAAGAAAACAGAGGGGGGCGTTCTTCTGCCTGAAGATACACGAAGGCGAGAAGAGGCTGCTAGTCTTATAGGTATGGTCATGAAGGTAGGGCCAGATGCCTATAAAGACGAAAATAGGTTCCCAACAGGCCCGTGGTGCAAAGAGGGAGATTTCATTGTTATGAGATCGTATTCTGGCACGAGAATGGTTATTCATGGGCAAGAGTTTCGTTTGATAAATGATGACTCTGTCGAGGCAGTGGTCGATGATCCAAGGGGGGTATCGAAGGCATGAACGAAGAAGCAGTCGAGCAAGAAGTAGATGTTGAGCAAGAAACCGCAGAAATCGATCCTGATGCGATTGAAGTCAAAGTTATCGATGATGATGCTGTCCCTCAAGAGGCGTCTTCAGAAAATGAAGACGATGATGAAGAGGGTGATCTCGACGAATCTCAGCTTAGTAACAGAATCCAAAAGCGAATTGCCAAGCTTCGATATGAGTTTCATGAAGAGCGCAGAAAAAGTGATGCCTTCAAGAAAGAAAATGCTGAAGCGATTAAGTACGCAAAAAGCGTCCAGCAAGAAAATGAAAGCCTGAAGAATCAGTCTGCTGATCTTAGAAAGCTCCTTTACGAACAGGTATCAGAAAAAACTGATACGGAGTTGGGGGTTGCCAAGCAACGCTTTCAGGACGCCTATGAGAGCGGTGATGCGGATGCTCTTGTGCAGGCGCAATCTGATATGGCTCGACTGAACGCAGAGAAAATACATTTCTCTGTGGAAAGTGACGCAATTAATCAGGCCCAGCAGAATCAAGTTGCTGCACCGCAACAGGAAGCTGTTCAGCAACAAGAAGTTCCCCCGCCAGACCCAATGGCAGTTGACTGGTTAAAGAATAATCCTTGGTTCCAGTCTCCGGGAAATGAACGGATGACGGGTTTTGCGGTTGGCCTTCATGAAGAACTCGTAAAACAAGGGGTAGACCCCAGAGGAAATACAGACTATTATAGACAAATCGATGCTGCTCTGCATGAGCAGTTTCCGAATTTTTTCGAGAAGGGCAAAGATAATGTCAGTAAGGCTCCGACTTCTCGAAAAGCCCCGGTTGTCTCTCCCTCGAAAAGGGGATCAGGGAAGGCACCGCGCCAAGTGGAGTTAACTGACCGCCAAGTAACCCTCGCTAGGAAGCTTGGTGTAACACCTGAGAGATACGCTGCCCAACTTATGAAGGAGATGAGTAATGGCTGACGTTGCAGGATCAGAGCGCAAACCAAGACAGACACAGACCCGTGAGACTGAAGTGCGTGAAAAATCGTGGGAACCGCCGCAGGTTCTTCCTGATCCTACTCCGCAAGAAGGCTATGTTTTCAGGTGGATAAGGACAGCAACTCTAGGGGCCGCTGACAACGTGAATGCGTCGAAGAGGTTCAGAGAGGGGTGGGAGCCAGTAAAAGCAGAGGATCATCCAGAGCTTATGATTCAGTCCGATCACAACAGTCAGTGGGCTGGAAATATAGAAGTAGGTGGTTTGTTGCTTTGCAAGACTTCCGCAGAGAATGTAGACGCTCGTAACGAATACTATGAGCAAGCGGCATCACGGCAGGTTGAGTCTGTTGACAATAACTTTATGCGTGAGAGTGACCCCCGGATGCCAAAGCTAAACGAATCTACGACAAGAGTGCAGTTTGGTAGCGGCGTTAAGCCGGGTTAAACTCTTTTGGTTTAACTTCGATCTTCTAGGAAGGAGATTAGGCAAATGGCTACTACTGCTGCGCCTTATGGTTTCCGTCCTGTCGGCCTGCTTGGTGGTGGTTCATGGTCTGATGCCATACGCCATATCAAGATTGCCAACAATTACGGGACCGCGATCTTCTACGGGGATGTCGTAAAAATCGTCAACACCGGAACTGTTGAGAAAGACACCGGGACTACGACGATGACGCCCTGTGGCATCTTTGTTGGTGTGAAGTACACTGATCCGAACACCAACCAACTGACTTTCAGTCAAACTTACCCTGCTTCAACTGCCGCTGACGACATCATGGCTTATGTCTGTGATGATCCGAATGTTGTCTTCCAAGCGCAAGGTGATGCCTCTCTGGCTCAAACTGCGTTAGGCAACAACGTAGCAGTTGTCCAAACTGCTGGGTCAACATCCATCGGAACGAGTAAGAATGCTATCGATGCAAGCACCATCGCTACCACAAAAACTCTTCCGGTACGGATCATTGACTTTGTTGATGGGCCTAATTCATCGGTAGGTGACTCATTCACTGATGTCATCTGTAAGTTCAATTCGGGCGGTGATGCGACTGGAGACAGTTGCGCTTCTCACCAGTACCAAGATACGACGGGAGTCTAAGCAATGGCTATTTCAAGAGCGCAAATGCTTAAAGAACTCCTGCCGGGGCTTAATGCTCTCTTCGGTCTGGAGTATGAGAAGTACGAAGATGAACACACGGAGATTTACGAGACTGAGGCTTCTGAGCGTAGCTTTGAAGAAGAAGTCGCTCTCTCCGGGTTTGATGCGGCTCCTGTTAAGAATGAAGGCGCATCCATTTCGTATGACGTTGCTCAAGAGTCTTTCACGGCTCGTTACAACCATGAAACGGTTGCTATGGGTTTTGCGATTACGGAAGAAGCTATGGAGGACAACCTCTATGACAGCTTATCCGCTCGTTATACTAAAGCCCTAGCCCGTGCAATGGCGTATACGAAGCAGGTGAAGTCTGCAACGCCGCTCAACAACGGTTTCACGTCTTTCCAATCTGGAGATGGCGTGACGCTGTTCAGCACTGCTCACCCACTGGTGAGTGGCGGGACCAACTCAAACAGGCCTGCTACGGCATCTGACTTGAACGAAACCTCTCTTGAGGCGGCGGTCATTCAGATTTCGAAGTGGACCGACCAGCGCGGCCTGCTCATCGCAGCACGTCCTCGCAAGTTGATTGTTCCACCTGACCTCATGTTCGTGGCAACTCGTATTCTGGAAACGGAATTGCGCGTTGGAACTGCTGATAACGACATCAACGCTATCAACAGCAACGGCACGATCCCTGAAGGTTATTCGGTCAATCATTACTTGACGGACACGAACGCTTTCTTCATTCGGACTGATGTGCCGAATGGCATGAAGCACTTCGAACGTGCGCCTATGACCACGGCAATGGACGGAGACTTCCAGACTGGTAACGTGCGGTATAAAGCCCGTGAGCGTTATTCGTTCGGTGTATCTGATCCTCTCGGTATCTTCGGATCACCGGGCGCGTCTTAATTCGAGTAGAGGAGGGGGGCTTGCCCCCCTTCTTTATCGGATGATTGTGACTTCGACTATCTGGGATGTACTAGCCCTAGCGACTGGCCCAGCAGACGCTTACGAAGACTCTAGGGCGAAACCTTTCGTAAGGAGGAAAGCCAAATGGCAAAAACTCATTTCTCAGGCCCGGTCCTGTTTTCTTCGGCCCGTGCATCTCTTGAAGGACTGAACATTGCGGCATGGCCTGATCAGGTTGTCTACATGGATGACTTCACAGGCGTGGCCTTAGATAGCACCAATGACTGGACAGTGGTTAAAGACAGCAGTGCTTCTGCTGCTATCTTGGCTGACACTGTAGGTGGCTTTGTTAAGCTCTCGTCTCAAGCAACGACAGACAATGATGGCGCTTCTATTCAGGGCAACGAGATTTTTGCCCTGCCAAGTGTGTCGGGCGAAAAGCTTTATTTTGAAGCACGTTTCTCCATGTCTGATGCGGATCAGATGGATTTGTTCATTGGTCTTTGTGAGAACTTCGCAACCAACCCAGAGAACTGCTTGGCGGCTGACAATCGCATTGGCTTCCAAATCGATGATGGCGATGCAACCCCGCATCTAATCTCAGAGTCTGGTGGCACAGAGACTGATACCACCTTGGCGGCTACTGACGATTTTGCGGATGACACCAATGTCACTGTGAGCTTTGTAGCAACGTATGGCACAACCAGTCGGGTTGAGTACTACATTAACCGTAAGTTAGTTGGCACACACACCGATAATATCCCCACTGCTAATATGACAGCAGCGGCTATGGAAATTTCTGGTGATGCCACAGGAACCAAGTCGATGTCCATCGATTACATTCTTGTCGCTCAAGATCGTGGTGTTAGCTATTAAGGAGAATACTGATGGCTAAACGAGCGCGAACAAAGTCAGGAAAGTTCATCGCGGATGACCCATCTACACCAGATGTGAACGAGGCGTATGTGCAGGAGAAGCCAAAGAAGAAGGCAACTAAAAAGTCTTCTGCTTCGGACCTGCCCCCAGAGGGGAGCGCAGAGCGCAAGCGTCTGGTTTTGATGGGCGTCATTAAGGAGTAGGCTATGGCAGATGCTGTAAATGTGACGACCATCGAAGATGGTGAGAGGCAACTTGTTGTCCAGCTTACGAACCTTTCGGACTCGTCTGGTGAATCAAAAGTTACAAAGATTGACGTGTCAGCATTACAGGCAAAGTCAACAGGTCAAGCTTGTAACGAAATTCGAATACAAGAGATATGGGGTTCAGTCCACGGATTTGATGGCGTCCAGCTTTTCTATGATGCTGATACAGACGTTGTTGCTTTTAGTCTTGGTCCAGACTGGACATATCAAGATTTCTCAAAAGTAGGTGGCCTGAAAATGTACGGCACCAACGCAACGGGAGATATACTCTTATCTACGTTGGGAACAGAGGCGTCTGGAGATTCCTATACGATTGTGATTCGGGCCGTTAAGTACTATGCGTGATGAGGCTGTAGGGTCTTTCTCATGGCGAAAAGGAAAAAAGGCACGGGCATGAAGGGCATGACCATTAAAGGTGGTCATAAACGCCCGACTAAAGCTGGCGCAGGCCTTACAAAGAAAGGCGTTGCAAAGTATCGTCGTCAGAACCCCGGCAGTAAGCTGAAGACGGCTGTTACCGAAAAGAAGCCTAGCAAGGCTAGAGCGGCAAGACGGAAGTCTTACTGCGCCAGAAGTGCTGGTCAAATGAAGAAATTTCCTAAAGCTGCGAAGAACCCCAACAGTAGGCTGCGGCAAGCGCGTAGAAGATGGAGATGTTAAATGCCAGCTAAGAAGAAATCGACGGTGAAAAAATCAAAAAGTCGCGTTAATGAGGCTGGCAACTATACAAAACCAGCGATGCGTAAAAGGATGTTTAACGCAATCAAAGCTGGAGGAAAGGGCGGCAAGCCGGGGCAGTGGAGCGCCCGAAAGGCCCAAATGTTAGCGCAGCGTTATAAAAAAGCGGGTGGCGGGTACAGAAACTAATGGCACTCAAAAAATCTCAAAAGTCGTTAAAGAACTGGGGAAAGCAGAAGTGGCGAACTAAATCTGGCAAGCCATCAACGCAAGGCCCAAAGGCAACTGGAGAGAGGTATTTGCCTACGGCAGCGATAAAGTCGTTAAGCTCTAAGGAGTATGCGGCGACAACGAGAGCGAAAAGGAAAGCGACAAAGAAAGGCAAGCAGTTCGCCAAACAGCCAAAAAAGATTGCTAAGAAGACAAGGCGGTATAGATAAATGCCAAATACAAGAGGCCAGATGAAAAGTCAGTTAAAGGGGAGCAAAAAGATGCCAGCTAAAAAATATAGCCCAAAGCAGAAAAAGTTAGCCAGAGTTGCTCCTCCTCGTGACAAGATTACTGGTGCCGATCTTAAAAAATTAAAGAAACGTCCGAAAAAGAAGAAGTAAATGATTGTCGATATGCCGCCATTATTGCAAAGCTTTGTAAGACAAGACATACGATCTTGGTCGCGTGACGTGCTTGAAGTGCCAAATCCTCATTTGGGCGGCATGAAGGCGTGTCCATATGCAGAGGCAGCATGGAGAAACGATAAAGTAGATGTTGTCGTGGGCAACAGCATCCCATGCCTCAAAGACGCTATTAAAAAATTTAACCCGAAGGAAAAGGACATATTAATTTGGGTTAATTTTAACCTGAATAAGTATGAGCGTTGGGACAGATGGGTTAATCTTTGGAATGAGCGGCACAGGAAATCTGACACGCATCTAATGTTGTTTCACCCTGACTTCCCACCTAGCGAAGATACCGAAGAGTTTCTTACAGATAATGATTGGGAATCTGATATAGAAGAAGACTATATGATGATCTTTGTGCAATCACTTTCGTTTCTTAATAAGGCTAGTGTAGCTTTAGAAAGTTCTGGGTATTATAATTATTTCAGTGACGACTTGTTTCAATCTTTGGTGGAAGTAAGAAGGAGTTAAGATCATGGCAATGGGCAAGCGTGGGATGAAGAAGAAAATGATGCGCGGTGGATCAAAAAAGAAAGTTATGATGCGCGGCGGGTCGAAGATGGCTAATGGCAAAAAGAAAGTCATGGCGAAGCGCGGTAAGAAGTAAATGGCTACAAGCGGCACTCAGAACTTTACTCTAGATATCATTGATATCTGCGAGGAAGCCTATGAAAGGGCTGGCGTGGAAATGCGCGGCGGGTATGATTTAAAAACAGCCCGTAGAAGCCTCGACCTGATGTCGCTTGAGTGGATCAACAGAGGTGTAAACCTCTGGACAATCGAAGAAGGAACTATGGCTCTTACAGCAGGGACAGCAACATATAGCTTCCCTGCTGGGACCATAGATTTTATTGAGCATCACATCCGCACAAACTCTGGAGATTCTAGCAATCAAAGTGACTCGAATCTAAGCCGAATAAGCCCATCTACATTTGCTAATATCCCTAATAAGTTAACGCAGGGAAAGCCGTTACAAATATATATACAACGCACAAATTCGCCACAATTCACGTTGTGGCCTATACCAGATAGCACAGAGACGTATACATTTTATTTTTTAAGAATTAAGCGTATCGAAGATGTAGGCACCAGCGGCACAAACAATTACGACGCCCCTGAGAGATGGTTGCCAGCCCTTACGTCTGGATTGGCTTATTATATCTCTATGAAGAAGCCAGAGGCCTTTACGCGCATAACTACGCTCAAGCAGATATATGATGAGCATTTTAATTATGCCGCTGGAGAAGACCGTGTTAAGGCAGGCATACAAATTACGCCGGGAGGATATACAATCTAATGTCCTCTTATGCAGCGGGTAAATATGCACTAGGAATATGCGATAGAAGCGGGTTCACATATAAACTCAAAGACCTTGTGTATGAAGTTCAGGATGGCAGAAATACAGGGATTCGCGTTGGTCGGGATATGCTTGATCCTGATCATCCACAGAATTTTCTTGGTAGATATCCTGTCCACGATCCGCAAGCGTTGTTTGGGGCTAGGCCAGATAGCAGGACAGAGTCTTCCTCAACAGCTTCAGCAAACTGGAATCCAGTTGGAGATAGAAACTCCTTGGCAGATGCTTATGGGTTCTCTACAGAGACAAGTTTGCAGGCAGAGGGTCAGGTTGGTTCTGTAACCATTGTAACCTGATGTAATGATATGAACTACACTCAACTCAAAACAGCTATCCAAGAGTATACACAGAACACTGAAACGTCTTTTGTGAGCAACATAGATACGTTCATCGGGCAAGCAGAAGAGCGCATATTCTATGACGTTGACATACCAGATTTTCATAAAAATGTGTTAGGGACAGCTACAGCAGGCTCTGTGTATCTTTCAAAGCCAACAGATTTTTACAGAGCTTATTCTATGGCTGTTGTAGACTCAGAGAATGTCTATACATTTTTAATTCCTAAAGACGTGTCTTTCATAAGAGAGGCTTTCCCAGACTCTGATACAACAGGGACTCCAAGGTTTTATGCACACTTTGATGATGATTTTTTCTTAATTGCTCCAGCAACAAGCTCAAACTTCTCCACGGAGCTTCATTATAAAGCGAAGCCCGTTCAGCTTTCTTCATCTAATGCCAATACATGGTTAAGCGATAACGCTGAGTCGGCGCTTCTATATGGGACGCTTGTTGAGGCTTATACTTATCTTAAAGGCGAACAAGACATCATGGCTTTCTATGAGAAGCGCTATAAAGAGGCTTTGGGGTCTTTAACCCAGTATGGAGCTATTGAGACAAATGTCGATTCGTATCGGAATGGGATGAGGCAAACAGCATGAAGTTTGACGCTGTTGAAACAGCCCCTGTTAGCTCTGTATTTGTTCAAACAAGCAACGATGGGGGATTATCGTGTGAGCAAATAACAGAGTTGTGTTGCAATAAAATTGTTAATGTCAGTGATTCTGCTCCTGACGTTATACGAGATCAAGCACACATCTTCGAAAGAAATATGAAGAATGTTGTTCTTGAGTATGTTAAGATGGCAATGCGTTCAGAAAGAGATCGTTGTGTACAAATTGCCCTTAAAGGGGGATACAAAGACTTAGCAGATGTCATGAGGAGAGTGTGATGGCCTTTAGCGGTAATTTTATGTGTACGAGTTTCAAAAAAGAATTGTTGGAAGGCGTCCACAACTTTAAGAACTCTGGCGGTAGTACGTTTAAACTCGCGATGTATACAAACAGCGCAAGTTTTACGGCTGCTACTACAGCTTATACAACGAGCAATGAAATATCTGGAACTGGATATTCTGCTGGCGGCGGGACTCTTACGCGAGTAGACCCATCGACAAGCAGCACAACTGCGCTAACAGATTTTGCTGACCTGACGTTTTCGTCTTCGTCCCTCACCGCAAGAGGGGCTTTGATCTATAACGATAGCGCATCAGGCGATCCAACTGTACTGGTTCTTGATTTTAGCTCCGACAAGACGAGTAGCTCTGGAGACTTTACCATCCAATTTCCATCTGCAAGTTCGTCGGCTGCTATTATTAGGATTGCATAATATTTGAGTGAACAATGGCTAATATAACCGGGTGGGGCAGAGGCACTTGGGGGGAAGGCGTCTGGGGAGAAGAACTCCCCGTTTCTGTGTCTGGACTTGCAGGGACAGGAAGCACTAATAGTGTTACCATTGTTGAGGGAACGGGCGTTTCGTTCGCTGTTTCAGGGCTTGGAGCAACAGGCTCTGTTGGAGACGAAACAGTAACCACTGGCATTGGGGTATCTCCAACTGGTATAGCAGCAACAGGTGGCGTTGGTCAGGTTACGGTTGATCTGCCAACAGTAATTCTTTCTGGCTTGGGTGCTACGGGCTCAGTCGGCACCGTTACTGTAGCATTCGAACAAACAGTCGAGGTAACTGGAGTAGCAGGCACTGGGACAGTAGGTCAGGTTACGGTTGACTTGCCAACCGTTATAGTAGCAAGCCCCGGCGCAACAAGTGCAATGGGGTCTGTTGCAATATTCGGAGATGTTATAGTATCTCCAGAGGGTATAGCAGCTACTGGAGTTGTTGGAGAATCAAACGTATGGGGGCTTATTGTCCCAAATCAAGATGCTGGATGGGAACAGATAGCAGCCTAACGGAGAAGTGTAATGACAACTGCTTATACAAATAATTTGCGTCTCTCAGAGATGGCAACTGGTGAAAACGCAGGAACGTGGGGGAACACCACGAATACCAACCTTGAGCTTATCGGAGAAGCTCTTGGGTACGGCACTGAGAATATGAGCTCAGATGCGAATACCACTATTACAATGGCAGACGGTACTTCGGATGGTGCGCGTTCTTTCTACCTAAAAATCACTTCTACTTCTCTTAGCACGACGAGGACTGTCACTCTCGCTCCTAACACTGTTTCCAAAGTTTGGGTTATCGAAAATGCGACGACGGGAAGTCAGTCAATTACGATTAGCCAAGGCTCTGGATCAAATGTGACTATTCCTAATGGCAAGGTCAAAGTAGTCGTTACAGATGGTGGTGGCTCTGGGGCGAATGTTTTCGATGTCTTAGAAGATGTTGTGTTGGCGAATGATGTTGTTTGCTCTGGAACATTTATTCCAGAAGGAGATACATCAGCAGGAGATGCAGCGGCTATTGGTTTTGCTTCAGCAGATGGGATAATCGTTACTGGTCAGGGTTCAACGAACGATGTCACCATCAAGAATGATGCGGACGGAACGGTAATAGCAATTCCGACAGGAACAGTGAACGCAACGCTATCAGGTGACCTTACGATTGGTACAGGCACAGAAGTAGATAGAAAAATCGTTTTTGATGGTCATGCTCAAGATTTCTACATGGGCCTAGATGATTCTGCTGATGACTTGATAATAGGGCTGGGAGCCACTGTAGGCACAACGCCAGCGGTTTCTATTGATGAGAACCAAGCTGTAGTATTTCCAGCCGCTGCCGTAACCATAGGCGACGGAACGGCAGAGGACACTAAGCTTGTTTTTGACGGAAACGCCCAAGATTTTTATGTAGGAGTTGATGACTCAGCCGATGATCTTGTGTTTGGTCAAGGCTCGACGGTTGGTAGCAATGTAGCGTTCTCTATCGATGAAAATCAGTTAACTAATTTTAGTCATGCGGCGATTGGATCAACGCAAACAGCGGATGCCACGGGAAGCACAGTTCTTGACTTCCAAACCTATCAGAACTTTATCCTGACGTTCACTGGCAACGTGACTCTTGCCAACCCATCAACGGAAGCTGTTGGTCAGTCTGGATTTATTATTATTATTCAAGATGGAACGGGAAGTAGGACGCTTGCTCTTGGCACCGATTACGAAACGGCGGGAGGGGCAGGATTAACAATTTCAACAACGGCGTCAGCAGTTGATGTTGTGCCGTATGTAGTTAAAGCAAGCGGGTCCATTCAGTTGGGTGCCGCCCAGTTGGCGTTTGCATAATGCCTATATGGTCACCAGCCATGATCTTCGGGTCTGCGGCATCTGGGTATGTCGTTGAGAACTCTATCTATCTAGACGGCTCTGCTGACTATTTGTCTTTTACCCCATTTACTGCTGGGTCTAAACAAGACTTTACTATTAGTCTTTGGATGAAGCTAGTTAATCCAGATTTTAGTTCTACCTCTTATGTCTTGTCGGCTGGTGATGGAACAGGCAACGAAGAATTTGCAGTAGCTTTTTTGAACTCAGAAATATTAAGAATATTTAGTGTTTCATCAGGCTCTACTTATCAAAACTTCGACTATAGAACTTCACAAGTATTTCGCGATCCTACAGCTTGGCAAAATTGGGTTATAACTTTTGACCATGACAACGGGACCGCTGGTGATAGGCTGAGATTATTTATAAATGGCAGTGAAGTTACATCTTTTGGGACAGAAACTAATCCGGTAGATGGAGAAACAGCTTATTGGACTGATGCAGTTGCACATAATATTGGGCGTACCGTTCAAGGGTCGAATTACGCACCTATGTATTTAGCTGAGGTTATAAACTTAGATGGTACGTCTGTAACAGATGCAACAAATTTTGGAGAGTACAATAACAATGGCGT
>Ga0209232_1000750_pt1 | contig 18840 bp, 16 predicted proteins | sample ETNvirenome_2_60_FD_184066 | JGI IMG/M metagenome (GOLD analysis project Ga0209232, IMG submission 184066) | Marine viral communities from the Pacific Ocean - ETNP_2_60 (SPAdes) (version 2) | ecosystem: Environmental > Aquatic > Marine > Oceanic | place: Pacific Ocean | collected 2013-06-22
GGATATCGTAATAGACTAAGAAACGAATCAACAATAAGATTTACAAAAAATAGATATGAGGTTAGATAATGTTAGTGACAATAATATATAATACAGATTACAGAGCTGAGGCTAATAGTCTAAAGTCAGATGTAATCAATGAGTGGTCTGATGCTAGTGTTAATATGATGGGTATAAGAGATGCAATTAACAATGCCAGATATCAGATTCAATTAGATGGAGCAGTCGTTTATAGTGGACAAACTGCTGTAGATAACACAACAGTAATTAATAGTATAAAGGATAGGTTATAATGAAACAACTTACAGAACAACAAATAGTAGATAATTGGAATAAGTTAATACAACTTATTGAGAATACATTTGATGGAGAACGAAAAGAAAAGCTCTTAGAAATGTATAAGTATTTTGAGAATAGAATGTCAGTAGCACCTGCTAGTGGTAAAGCGGCTTACCACAATGCTATGGTAGGTGGTTATGTAGAGCATGTACTACACGTTACAGATTGCGCTCTGAAGATAAAGAAGTTGTGGGAAGAGGATGGAGCTAGTATAAACTTCACCGATGAGGAACTCATCTTTGCTGCTATGCATCACGACTTAGGTAAGGTTGGTGATTTGGAAAATGACTACTACATACCACAAGACTCAGAATGGCATCGTAAGAACAGAGGTGAGATATTCAAACACAATCCAGCACTTCAGTATATGACAGTTACAGATAGAGCTATCTTTATCCTTAACCACTTTGGTATTAAGATGTCACAATGGGAGTATATTGGTTTGAGACTTACAGATGGTATGTATGAAGAAGCTAATAAGTCTTACTATATATCTTACAATCCAGATTGGTCATTAAAGTCTAACATTGCTTACATCCTACACCAAGCAGATATGATGGCTACTCATATTGAGTTTGACCAATGGCAAAGGCAAGATGAAGAGGTTAGTAACAACTTTAAGAAAGCAGTTGTGACAGAAGAAAAACCACAACCATCACCAAAGTTAAGTGAGAAATCACAAGACCTTTTTGATGAATTATTTGGAGAAAAGTAAATGTTTTTAGAAATAAGTCTTGTATTATTATCTATTTTATTCGTAGCTTCCTGTTATGTTATATGGAATTTAAATACAAAATTAGAGTCTTTAGAAGATTGGATAACAGACTTCATTAATACGATTCAAAAGATTCAAACAGACATTAAAAAAATAGATTACAAAGGCTACTTTGAATCGGATGATGAAGTAGGTGTAGTCTTTAAACAAATTCAAACAACAATAAATCAATTAGATAGATTCAAAGGAGAAGAACAATAATGGCTACAGCAACAACAGCAACATCAGGTTCAAAAAAAGGGGTAATAGTAAGAAAAAGAAGAAAGAGAAAGAAAAAAGGTAAAAACTATTACTTTAATCAAGGAACAGAAAAAGCTATAATTCGTTATAATAATACGGATGATGCTAGATTAAAGAACATTATTTATAATGAACATATCAGAGCTGCTTTTGATAAGTTAGCTGAGAACATCATACACACATTTAAGTTCTACTACTTTGATGTTGGTTCTGAAGAAGTAAAGCATGAGGTAGTTTCATTTTTAGTTATGAATATGCATAAGTTCAAAGAAGGTAAAGGTAAAGCATTTTCCTACTTTAGTATCGTAGCTAAAAACTATCTTATTTTAAATAATAATAAAAACTATAAGATGGGTAAGATACACTCTCAGATGGATGTATTAGATTATAAAAGAAACGTTATGGGTGAATCAAGTAATGCTGAAAATGCTGAAAAATCAGTATTGTTTGTAGACGAATTACAAAGGTTTTGGGATACCAATTTAACTAACATCTTTCGTAGGGACAAAGATATAAGGGTTGCTGATTCCGTATTACATATCTTTCGTATCAAAGAAAATATAGAAAACTTCAATAAGAAGGCTCTATACATACTAATTAGAGAAATGACAGGTTCTAATACTCAACATATAACTCGTATAATAAATGTTATGAAAAAATATAACAAACGCTTACAACACGAGTTTGATAAGTATGGAATGGTTGATGTGAGTCACACAGGCTCATTAGTCAACGAATAATAATAAGGGGAGTTTTTACTCCCCTTTTTTGTTATCTATAATATTTTAGTCAAAATTTACACACCCTCATATTTATATATAACCACAAATCTATATAAATTTATCAAATGGAGTATATTATGGCTAATGATTACGAAATATTTGAGGGTAAATCTTTATCTGGTTTATTCAAAGATATTTACGAAAATACAAAAACCAACAAAACTCAGTTAGAAGTTCTTATGAAAGAGGTAGTGGGTTTCATAAAGGATGGAGATACAGCGGTTCAGATAATTCCTATGCTAAAGGAGTATTTAGAAATCAATGTAAAGAATGACGACCAATTAGTAAAGGTAGCTGCTATCGTACAGAGAATCATAGCTGCTGAAAACAAAGGTGGTTCTGAAGATGAGTTCGGTTTATCGGAAGCTGAGAAAGAACAACTTATGGGTGCGATAGAGGATGCGGCTACTGATTTACAACACCATTCGGATGAGATAGAGGATGATATGAAAAGGATAGAAAATTAATGGCATATCGTAAAAGTTCTTTTGTTTACAATAGAGAAATTGACAAAACTGGAGTTACAACTTATGATGATGTTTATAATATTTTACAAGATAACATAGACCAATTATCTGAGTTCTATGAAATTGAACCGGCCGTTGTAACTGAAGTTTTCTTAGATCCTAAAAGTTTACCATACACATCAACTGAGAGTGGTGAAAAAATACCTGATTATTCTTTATATGGTACGATAAAAGCTAGGTTTATATATAGTCAAGGTTCAAAAGATGAAATTGCTGATTTTGTAAAACCACTATCTTCACATATGGTAGTTTATCCAATTGTGGGCGAGATAGTAAATATCGCTAGTTATGGTGATGAACTATATTATTACATGCCTTTGAATTTAAGAAATAGTGTAAATATGAATAGGGCTGGTTATGCTAGAAAAGATGGAGTAGTAAAACCCGGTATAACAAAATTCAATAGAAATTTTTCTTCGAAAAAAGGTGATATAAATATAAATGGTAGATTTGGACAAGGTATAAAATTTAGTAGTAATGAAGATTATAGATATCCAACTATAAAAATTACTAACCTACAAAACAATGATGAAAGAAAACGTGCTAACAGTTTTTTCCCTCATGTACAGAATATTAATTTAGATGGTTCTACGATTATGTTATCTTCTGGTAGAATAGAAAATGAAAATGATATTTTGATACCTGCTGCTCCGTCTTCTTGGTGGCCGGATAAATGGAAAACATTAATAGACGAAAACGTAATAGTTTTAAATTCTGATAGTTTGATTTTTAATTCAAAAGGACAGAATGGAGATATACATTTGATTGCTAATAGAAATGTTGCAATAGCTTCAAATTATTCAGTTACTTTAGAAGCTGGTAAAAATGGTGTTATAAATTTAGGAGAAGCTGATGCTAATAATCCTGTTGTAAAAGGATTTGAGATGAGAGATTTATTAGAAAAGCTTTTTAAAATGTTAGTTGATTTTTCAAATGTGGCAGCGACAACAACAGAATTAGCAGATTTAAATGAAGCAGCTTTAAATTTATCTGAGAGATTAGCTATGTTAGAAGATAATAATCTTGAAGATATTTTTAGTGAAACAGTATATATAACTGATGATAATTAGGAGACTTTGAAATGGCATTAGCAGCTAATAAACTAAGAGAATTAATTAGAAAAGAAGTCAATACAAATATTGAAAAGTTAGATCATGATGTTGATTGTATTTGTGAAGATTTGAGAAAGGGAAAAAGCTCTGGAGTAAATATAGCTAAGACACTTAAATTTATACAAGATGCAATGAAAGTTGTTGTAGAAATTGAAAAAGCTATAAGAGTTGCAATCAAAGTAAGAGAGACAATAGAAGCAACTAAAAAAGCAACTGAAGCAAGTAGGAAAGCGGGAATAATTTCAGGCGCGTTAAATCCAGCTGGTGCTGCTATAGGAGTGGCTTTAGAATTTGTAATTGCAAAAGTAGAAGAAGAAGTAAAAGATTTAAAATCTGTTACTAATGTAGCTCCAAGCGTAGTAAGTAATTACACAGATTTTTTAACTCGATCTTCATCTAAAATAGCTAGAGCTAAGCTTGAAAAAGAATTAAAAGATAGTGTTCGTGAAGATAGAACAAATATGCTAAGTTAATATATTTATATACAAATAGGAGTTAAATATGGCTAAAACAAGTAAGCTGGTTACTTTAATCAGAGAAATGGTAAGACAAGAGGTAAAAAAAGAGGTTAATAAGATATTTATTAGTGAAGGAGTAAAAGCTATGTCTCAAAAGAGAGATGTTGTTCCTGAGGTATTACCTACTCCTAAAAAGTCTAAACCTAAAGAGATAAGTTATACAAGTAACCCGACATTAAATAAGATACTCAATGAAACTGCACAACAAAGTGAATATGATGAGTATCCAACAATGACTGGAAAATCTTTTGATTCTTCTAGGATGGCTGAAGCTATGGGTTATGGAAATATGTCAATGAGAGTTGGAAGTGATGAAGTTAAGAGAGAGATGGGAGCAGCTCAAACTGCTCAAGCAGCTGGTGTAAATCCAGAGAGTGTGCCTGATGAGGTTATGGGAGCACTAACTAAAGATTACAGAGGCGTAATGAGCGCTTTGAAAAAAAGAGATGGTAAAAAATGAGTATAATTGCAAAAGATAAAAATGAAGATATTTATATTGGTGTTGGGTTACCACTAACTCATAATAAAAGTGGTTTTTTCTACAGAACAAAAACATCTTTAGAACAAGCCAAATCAAATATAAAAAATCTTTTGCTTACAAAAAAAGGGGAAAGATTAGGTAATCCAGAGTTTGGCTCTGATTTATTCAGAGTTGTATTTGAACAAGAGGGAGATGATATAGAAAGTAAAGTAGAAGAGGCTATACGTTCAGCTATGAGTAGATTTCTACCTTTTATATTAGTAGACGAAATAGAAACACAATTTTCAAGTTTAAATAAAAATGCTCTTAACGTATCTATTAAATTTTCTCTAAATGTAGACACAACTAATACAGATAAGTTGTCTATTGATTTGGTAAATTACTAGGAGATAAAAAATGCCTTATACAGCACCAAAAGATAAATCAGTAAAAGAAGTTAGATATCTAAATAAAGATTTTTCATCTTTTAAAAACAATCTAATTGAGTTTGCTAAACAATATTTTCCAAATGAATATAACGATTTCAATGAATCATCACCGGGTATGATGTTTATTGAAATGGCGTCTTATGTTGGTGATGTTCTTTCTTATTATATAGACAACCAGTTTAAAGAAAGTTTGCTTGCTTTTGCAGAGGAGAAGAAAACAGTTTACAATATGGCTCAATCATTAGGATACAAACCAAAATTAGCAACGGCAGCTTCTAGTAAAATAGATATATTTCAAACAGTTCCAGCTACAACTTCAGGAACAGGTGATAGTTTTGAAACTGCTCCTGATTTAAACTACGCATTATTAATTAATGCTGGAATGGAAATACAATCTGATAGTGGAGTAACATTTGTAACACAAGAAGATTGTAACTTTAAATTTTCAAGTTCTTACGAACCAATGGAAGTTAGTATATACGAAAGTTCTAATGATGTGCCAGTAACTTATTTATTAAAAAAATCTGTAAAGGTTTCTAGTGGAACTGTAACAACAGAATTTTTTAATTTTAACGATGCTGAAAAGTATAAAAGAATAGCTCTAGCTAATTCAAATGTAACAGAAGTAATTAGCTGCACGGATAGTGATGGTAATAGTTGGTATGAAGTTCCTTTCTTAGCTCAAGATACAGTGTTCACAGATATGGAAAATGTAATAGAAAATGATAATCAATTGTTTACATACGCTGACCAAGCTCCTTATCTACTAAAACTCCTCAAAACATCAAGAAGATTTATAACATTTATCAGAGAGGATGGTAAGACAGAATTAAGATTTGGTGCCGGTGTTTCGGATAGTCCTGATGAGGAGATAATTCCAAATCCTGATGAGGTTGGTTCTTCTTTACCTGGTTCACCAACTTATCTAAATACAGCTTTTGATCCTTCTAATTTTTTGAACACTAAAGCTTATGGACAAGCACCATCTAATACTACATTGACAATAAAGTATAGATATGGTGGTGGGGTAAATCATAACATTCGTGCTAATAGTCTGAGAAATGTACAGTTTTCTAATGTTACGTTAGATGATACAGGACTATCAACAGCTTTAGTAACATCTACAAGAAATTCTGTAGCTGTTAACAATCCAAATCCAGCTGCTGGTGGTAGAGGACCTGAAAGTGTTACTGAAGTTAAGAATAACTCTTTAGCTTACTTTCAAGCACAACAGAGAGCGGTGACCAAAGAAGATTATATAACGAGAGTGTATGCACTACCACCTAAATATGGTAATATAGCAAAAGCTTATATAGTACAAGATACTCAGTTAGATAGTAAAACAGGAGCAAACGCAGATGATAGAATAATAAACCCATTAGCTCTTAATTTGTATGTTTTAGGATTTGACGCTGGAAAAAGATTAGCCAATGTAAATCAAGCAGTTAAAGAAAACATACAAACTTACCTAACACAATTTAGAATGGTAACAGATGCTGTAAACATTAAAGATGCTTTTGTAATTAATATAGGTGTTAAATTCAATATACTTGCTAAAACTGGATATAACAAAGAAGAGGTGGTTCTTAAAGCTATACAAGTAGTTAAGGACTACTTCAATATAGACAAATGGCAAATAGGACAACCAATCGTATTATCTGATTTAGCTTATCAGATATCCTTAGTAGATGGTGTATCTGCTGTAGTTAATCCTGAAGAAAGTGGGAATAAAAATTCTGTTATTATAACAAATAAATATGCTGAATCTGATGGTTACTCGGGAAATGTTTTTGATATTGTAAGTGCTACTAGAGATGGTGTTGTTTATCCGTCTTTAGACCCAAGTTGTTTTGAATTAAAATTTCCAAATGTCGATATTGAAGGTCGTGTAGTTGGTGATTCGGCTGGAAGTCCTGGCAGTTCTAATGGAGGATCGTACTAATGAATTATTTTATTTTTCCTGATATAGACGCAACTCTATATCAAGCTACAGGTAGTAGTAATACTGGTTTAGATGAGATATTAGAAATATCAAAAACTATGAGCTCTGCTGGTGGTAACGTTAAAGTATCTCGTATACTTATAAAATTTGATTTATCTGATATAGAAAAATCAATAAACAATGGAACTATATCTTCAGATAGAAAATTTTACTTAAATATGTATGATGCTAATTCTCAAAATTTAAGTACATCACAATCTTTATTTGCATATCCTATAAGTCAGAGTTGGCAAGAAGGTCAAGGAACATTTAGTGACGATCCTATTACAACAGAAGGTGCTAGTTGGGAATTTAGAGATGGACAAACACAATCTACAAGATGGTCATCTACTGTGTCTGCTTCTGGAGGAACTTGGTTTACTGAAGTTTATGCATCTCAATCATTTGAATATGAAACAGATGATATGAGAATGGATGTAACACCAATCGTAAACAAATGGTTAGACGGAACTTATGCTAATGAAGGATTCATCGTCAAAAGAAGTGGTAGTCTTGGGAATACAGATACAAATACTGATGAAGGAAGTCAAGACAGATTAGGTGATTTTAAATTCTTTTCAAGACAAACTCATACAATATACCCACCGAAGTTAGAAGTTGAATGGTATGATACAAAATGGAGTACAGGTTCTTTAGAGCCATTAGAATCTTCTGAGCTAGAAGATTTAATTGTGTATATGAAATCTTTGAGACCTGAATACAAAGAAAAATCTAAAGTAAAATTCAGGTTATGTGGTAGAGGTAGATACCCAACAAAATCTTACTCAAACACTTCTTCAGAATATCTAACACAAAAGTATTTACCAAGTGGTAGTATAGAGCAAATAGGTGGAACAGGTGCTTACTATTCAGTAAGGGATGTTCAGACTGAAGATGTAATTATACCTTATGGTACTGGTTCTCTTATAAGTTGTGATTCAACTGGTAATTACTTTAATCTTTGGATGAATGGTTTACAATCGGAAAGGTACTACAAGTTTGAGTTCAAAGTTGTTAGCGGAAGTGGTACTGTTGAAGAAACAGTACAATATTTTGAAGATGATTTTATATTTAAAGTAGTGAGATAAAAAATGCCTTATACACCAGAGGAGCTAAACAAATTACAATTTTATCAAGATTTGATTACCAGAGACGAAGAGTATTATCTATTAAGAAAAAGACAATTGATGAGAGAAGCGTTAGAGCTTGGCGCAGCTAATGATGGTAGTCTTTTGATTAGAGATAAAGATGGATTTGTTTTACTATTTGAAAATCCTTATCAAAATGAAATACCGGAAGATGATGAGACAAAAATGATTTACAATACGGATGTTAAAAAATTAAAAGTGTCTTTAGATTATGGTAGTATTTTAGATGAAGTGATAGATAGAGAATTTGAGGAAATAACCTAATGTCAAGTCAATTAAAAGAAAAAGATTTACAGTTACTCGACGCGAGTCTTCAGACGAAAGTAGGGTTAAAACCATATGAAGATGGTCTTTGGGGTACGCAGGGTTCAAAAGATTTTGTTCACTTTCAGTTATTTGACGATAATAATAACCTTATACAATTTAAAAATTTACCTTTATCAGAATTTATTGTAAATACAGCTAACAATAACATTCAGTTTTATCCTGGAAAACATATAAGAAATATGGGTTATCAAAGTGGAACTTTCAATGTAAAGTATAATTTTCTTAGAAAGTTAGCTGGAGATGAATCTTCAGTTTTAGTTCACACACTAAATACATCTACTACTAAAAGAGGTGATGTTTACACTAATATGAATGTAGTTCATATTACTGAAGATGGACTCATATACGCAGCAACAAAGGAGCAATTTGAAAGTAGCTCAACTACTGTAGAGCAATTGTCAATAGAAGATTTAAAATATCAAATAGATTTGATATCTCCTAGTAGAACTGAAATTAGGTTAAAGCCAAAAAATATAAATGGAGCTTATCTTGATGAGTTTATTGATGTGCAAACAGCTGTATTATCAAATAATGTTGATAAAACCATCAAAGTTGTAGGTGACTTGTATGAATCTAAGAAATTACAGATTGATTCTGATAGTAATTTTAAATTTACGAGCAAAATGCTTAACGGAACCATAAAGATAAATGATGTTTATAAAATAGACCAAATAACAATACCTGCTAGAACAGAAACTAATTTCTTCAGAAATCCAAGTTTCTCCGATGTATTTTTAAATAGTGATGGTAGTGTCTACACTGCAGAAAATCAGTATGAATGGGATGCAAATTTACATGATGATGCAATTAGAGCTAACAATTGGACACCTGGTTTTGCTAATTACAATAACCCAAGCCATCCATTTTTTGGGACTGCTCCTTTTGGTTATCATGCAAAAATAGTTCAAAATGAAGGAAATGGTGGTGGTAATTGTATTAAATTTACAGACCAAAATGAAGCTTTTATGGATTTACCAGCATGGCCAAATGAACAACGCTATAGAGGATTATCTGTAAATCAAAGGATGGAAGATTTATTATCGTTTGGAGTAAGTAAAGGAGACATTATAAATATAAGTTTTGATGTAAAGAGTACAGTTGCTAATAAGGGTGTAAAGGTAATGGTGAGATACGCTGATAGGTTAGAAGCAGAAGATGCTCCTCAAAATCCACCTGATGGTTACTACAATCCTAATTTAACAGAAAGCACAGAACCAGTACCTGAAAATCCTCCAGTAGAATATCAAGAGCCAGGAACTTCAGCTGGTGTGGAAGAGCAACCAGAAAGAACTACTTTTCAATTAATGTCTCAGTATGATGTGAATTTATCAACCATAAACAGTTTAGAAGTAGGAGACACTACAACTCGTTTTCCACGTGGTCAAGGATTTTGGATAATTACTGAAATTGAGATGCAAGAAGGTGAAGGACAAAATAATAGACCACAACCATTTTTTACATGGGAAGAAAATTTAAATGACGCTGCTGGAACATTAAGTCCTGGAGGCCAATGGGTGTGGAATGGTCATTCGTGGACAAATACGCCAGAATTTCAAACCACACCGACTCCACCTGAAGGAAGTGTATTTAGAAGAGAGGCAGTTAATCATCATCCATTTCAAATTGAAGGACAGGGTGAAGCTAAGATAAGAAGGGAAACGTTCAGAGGAGAAAATAGGGGATGGTTGACTGGTACTCAGGTAAGTAGTGATAAGTATCTTTTATTTAAAGACGATTTAGTTTGGGAAGGGAAGGGAGACTCAACTGATACCTCACATATAAAATGTCAAACTATTGAAGAATGGGCTGAAAGTTCAATATTTAGAGCTCAAAAAGTTTTAGGTGAAGATGGTGTTGAAAGGTCTTTATATGATGATATTTTTGAAAACGGATTCATACAATCAGTTACGAGAGCAAGAAAAGCTAACTTCAATCAAGCTCCTCTAAATAGAGTAAGAGATGGTCATTACATTATATTTTACAATGATGGTAGGGGAAATTTAGATACTTCTAATAAATTTTTTCAAATGAAAAAAGGTCATGTTTTCTACTATCATAACTATGCCTTAACTCCTATAGAGTCTGTTTTGGGAGGCACATCTTTATCAGATCCAGTTTATGCTAACACACAACCAGTAAATTCTGTAAAAGAAAATATAAGCCCATTGCTAAACGATGCAATAAACGAAAACGATTTAAAGTTTGAAGTTACATTTAGAAGAAGAAATGGTACATTCAGATATTATTACACAGTAGGAACTATAGTTCATCAAGCTATTGATGGTAATGGAAATATTTCAAATGATACACTTAATGATAGTAGTGACTATCCTAAAAGTGTGAGTGAAACATTTCTTCATTTAGATGGTAGATTTCCATCGGTTATGCTTCCCTCTGATGCAACCAATAGTTCGGATTGGGCCAGATTCACCGCAATCGTACAGGATACAAGAGTTGTAAGAGCGAGTGCAGATCCGTCAGGACCGCAAGGACCCGGCGGCACTAAAGAGTACGAAAGAGATATTCAAGAAGTTTTTTACAACGCTGGAATATCGGGTACTGGTGGAGATTCGTTAACCTATGGTGTTAGAAATCCAGCAGCTACTAATTACGGAGTTCACGATGAAGACGGTGTTGTAACAGATTCTCAAACCGAACCGATATATGATAATGGTTTAGCTGCATTTTCTTTTGATTTTAATCCACTTAAAGATGGTACATTAAGTCCTGCAGGGTTTTGGACTTGGAATGGTGTACAAGCAATTTGGGAGAGTAACAATCCAATTCCGCCTAGATATCACTATGTGGTTCATCCATATACAACTCAAACTGTTGCACCTGAAGTAGCTGGTCAATGGCAAAGGTTTGATGTTGAAATAAAAATTCCAGATGATTGGCATTTAGACCAAGTTTGGAATATTTACTTTAACGGTGATGGAACCTCTACAGGTCACACGCAACAAGGAATCGTATGGGTAGATAATGTATTTTGTGATTTTACCTTAGTACAACAAAGTCAAAAACAAGACGTTTTTAGACCTTTTAGTTCTCAAATATTATCTGTACTTAATGATAATGAAGTTTTAGTAGAAAAGAGTATAAGAGATTTAGGAGCTGAGATTGGTGCTCAAGATATAGATTTAGCTGGTGAAGGTGATGGTAATCCTGATATATATAATGTAACTTCTGAAAATATTTTTAGCTCATTTGGAGTTACATACACAAATTTGAATCCAAGAGATTTAAAAACTTATCTGAAATTTGATAATGATTTATTTTTAACAACTAACTTTAAATCAGATAGAATAGCTGCTCCAAATTTTCCACATTCCATTGTATACAAATTATATGAACCATTACCAAAAAGTTATGAAAAATACGATGAGTGTGTTATTGTTAAAGAAATGGCTAATCCATTAGAAGAAAAAATTAAGATAATTGATTTTGTACCAGAGGAAGAACCTAGCTTAGTTCTAAAAACTCCTGACTTACATAATGTAGAAAGTCCTATTCAATCAAGAAAGACACAATACAAAACAGAGTCGGACATTTTAACAAGTGATAAAACTGTATCGAATGAGTTAAGAAATGAGTTTCTAAGTCAGAGTTTGGATAGTGTCGAAGTAAATACAGATTACTCTAAGTATGAAAATTTTGTAAATTTTAGCTCTGTTGAAACTAGAATAAGAAATTTTAAGAAAAAGCTTGAAGAAATAGAATCTAACAAAATTTCTAGTGCTTCATACATTGGAGTTAGTGGTTCCAACGCAGATATGAACCTATATCATTTTAAAATACAAGACGTAAAAAATAACTTTGATGGATTTGAAAAGTATATGTATTTTGAAAGTTCTTCTTATGTCAGCAGTTCTATTGGGGTTTTTCACGATAATGCTTGGCCAAAAGCTAGTGGAGATGGAACTTTAAATAGTCCATATGTGTTAGCTCATACAACTTCCTCTCAAGCAAATACTTGGTTTACAAACACTATGGAATCAGCGTCATTATACGATAATGATAATCTATCAAAACTAAGCACTTTATTACCCGAACATATAAAGGTAGATTCTAAAAATGATGACTATATAAAGTTTACTGATATGATTGGTCACCACTTTGACCATATTTGGGAGTATATAAATGCTTTATCAGATGTTTATGATAGAAGAGACAAATTAGATGAGGGTATATCTAAAGACCTATTGTATACTATAGCTAAATCTTTAGGATGGGATATGAGTAATAGTAAAGATTTAGTATCTCTTCCAAGATATGCTTTAGGTAAAGAAGTCACCGGTTCAGCTTTTTCTGATTACTCAGCTACATCAGAGAGAGATGTATCTCGTGAAATTTATAGTCGTATTATAAATAACATGCCATTTTTTCTAAAGAACAAAGGTACAGTAAGAGCTTTAAAAGGATTGATAAATGTGTATGGTATTCCATCTACTATACTTAGAGTAAAAGAGTATGGTGGGCCTGCTTTACCTGATAATGCAGTTCCACAATTTGAGATAAGAAGAAAATTTACAAAGGCTTTAGATTTTAGAGGAGCTCAATATGTCAATGTTGCTTGGTCTAATGATTCTACATCGGGAAGAAAACCTGATACTGTAGAATTTAGATTTAGAGCAGCTACAGGTTCAAATCAAATACTTGTAGAAAAACAAGATGATAATAATCAAAATTGGTATATTAGATTAGAGGCTGGTGGTGTAAAAAATAACCAAGACAATTATGGTAGAGTTTCATTTATGTTGTCTGGCTCAAGAGTAGGCATCGATGAGGGAGCTTACAAAGAAATTAGTTCTTCTGCTTTTCCTGTTTACGATGGAGATTTTTATTCTGTGATGGTCAGAAGAATGGTGGCTAGTGATGATACATCAGTATCTCAATCCTATGAGTTGAATGTCGGTAAATATGATAGTAGTAGAAGTAAAATACATCTTTACAGTACATCTACTATGGATGTTACACAAGCTGCTTCCTCATCTTTTAGTAACGCTTGGACAGGAAGTGGTCAGATTTATATAGGTGGTAGTGGTAGTGTTGCTGATGTTGGAGCACAATTTAGTGGTTCAATTATGGAATATAGACATTGGACAGAAACATTGAATACAGGTTCTTTTAGAAATCATGTAGCCAACCCAAAAGCTTACGATGGAAATACTGTGTCATCTTCTTACAACAATTTAGTTTTACGTTATTCAATGAATGATAATAAAGACTTGAGTTCAGATACATTAGGAATTAGAGATGTAAGTTCAAACCAAACTCAAACATTATCTGGTTCACACGCAGGATTTACAGGAAACTTTTTTAGTAATGTAGTAGATGAATTGAAATCTCATATACCAAGTATAGGTGCTTTGAGAAGAAGTACTGATAAAATTAGAATTGAATCTAACAAACTAAAACCTGGTTTTAATCTAAGTTCAAAACATAGGTCGACTGAAAGTGTTTTTGATACTTCCCCATTAGATTCTAATAAGGTAGGTATCTGGTTTGCGCCAACCGATGTTATAAACAACGATATTATAGAATCGGTTGGAGATTTAAATTTTGATAATTACTTAGGTGACCCGAGAGATAGGTTAGAGCTGAGCTATAGAGGACTTAAAAATGTCTCTGATAATTATTGGAAAAAGTATACAGCACCAAATAACTTTTGGGATTATATGAGGTTGATAAAATATTATGACCAATCTATGTTCCCACAGCTTAGAAAAATGATACCTGCTAGAGCTAAACCCGATATCGGTTTATTGATAGAACCAAATATATTTGAAAGACCAAAAGTAATAATCGGTAGAACTCCTGATTTAGAAAATTTATATTACAGTTCTTCAATAGATATTACGAAAGAAACTATTGTCATAACTGGTTCATATAATCACGGTTCGTCTATTTCAGATTATAATGGTTATACAGGAAGAATTGATATGTATAGTTATGAAACTGGTTCTTCTGTTGTTTCTTCAAGTGGTGAAAATCTATTAAAAGAGGCTAGTGGTTCAGAGATAAGAGATTCTTTTACAGATAGAAGTATTTGGCAAAGATTAGGTGAAGGGGACTATTCAGATGTAACAATGTCATTTGGTGATACGTTGAACGGTGTAAAGGGCGGCCCTCAAGCTTTTATTAGTGGTTCAAGAATTTATGGAGTCAATCAAAAAACCTATAATTTTTATACATCGTCAGCTGATGCATATATAGAGAATGCAAACTCTTCTTCATTTAGGCACACAGATTTAGATAACTTTAGTGGTTTGTTCCAAGGATTAAGAAATTCTTTTTATGAGGGTGTTAGAAATACTATAAAAACAACAATTGATGGTAAATCTCCGATAGAGGTAATTATATCTGCACCAACTAAGCTTGTCACAACTGAAGAAGGGGATTCTACCTTAACTACTGGTGATGGAATAGTTCCAGATTTTGTAGATGGTGAAGATAAAGGTGATAGCTCTCTATTTACAAGTTATGAAGATAAAGAATTAAATGACAAAAAGAAAAAGAAAAAGAAAGGATTAAAGAAACAAAAGCAAACACCTGTGACAGATGCAGACAAAAAATTGTTTCAAAAGAAAATACTATTTCAAAAAGAAAAGTTAGAGGGAAAGTTAGTTTCTGAAGAATTACCAAACGGAGGTAAAGCACCAGAATTTGTTACTTACTTTGAAGAAGTTATGAATGAAGCAGAAGATGGTGTAGACGATGGTGTTCTAAATAACGAAAAATAATAACAAAAATTTGATATTGTGATATTTATATATGAATCACATTTATATCAAAGTACAAACACAATAGGAGTAAATTATGGGATTTCTTAATAATACTACCGTAACTGTAGACGCTATTTTAACGAAAAAAGGTCGTGAGTTATTAGCACAAGGTACAGAAGCATTTAATATTACAAAATTTGCATTAGCAGATGATGAAGTTGATTACAATCTTTGGGATGTAACTCATCCAAATGGAAGTGACTTTTATGGTAAAGTCATTGAAAGTATGCCTCTTTTAGAAGCTATACCTGATGAAAATCATGTAATGAGATATAAGCTGGTAACTCTTCCAAAAACTACTACAAAAATGCCAGTGTTAACTATTCAAGGTCCAACATCAATTACCTTTGATAACCTTTCGACTGCAGGACTAAATCAAAATTCAAAAGTTGGGGCTAGTACCAACAATGTTGCTGATAGTTCATACACATTTATATTACACGACCAATCGGTTGCTTCAATGGATGTAACTCAAAACGCTGGTTCTAATGCATCAAGTCAACAATTTTTCTTAGGTGCGGATGAAGCTCCTAATAGCCACACCGAAGTAGCACAAGAAGTTAGGATTTCAGCGTTACAAGTAAATGTACCTAGTGTTACTCAGTTAACTATAGTAGGAAACGACACAGGTGCTACTGCATCTATAACTATAACTAATAATTTAGTTGACTTATTAGGATAAGGAGTAAAAAATGCCAACATATAGAGATTTTAATATAGAACTTAATAATAGTTTAGAATCAAGTGATATACTAAGAGATGAAAAAGATATTGTATCTTCAGGAATGTGGGAAAACGGAAGTGGAACACTAACCTCTTTCTTTACCTCATCAACCCAATCAGGTTCATCAGCAGCTTATTATTTAGATGTTTATGGAACTAATCCACAATCAGATTCAACTGCTAAAGCTCAATTTTCAGTAGCTTATGGGCATGTTAATGGAAGTGGTTCTGCTGGTGCAGTGGGTATAGATGGTAACAGAGCTTCTGCTACAATTTACAGACAGCTAGTCAATACTCTTTTAGGACCCAACGAAGATAAATTTGTATTTGCTAACTCTACTGGTGATACTCCTAAACCAGATTATATATATGCGATTTCAATTGCTAGACAACAACTTCGTGAAAAGATGGATCCAGGCAATTGGGAACTACATTTAAGTGGCTCTGATATTCCAGGACAATATGGATTAACAAAATTAATTGATGACAGTAATGCTACTACAAATCCAACTATCAATCAAGGTGGTAGAGTATTTAATGTCGTTAGTGGTTCTATAGCTGGTGGTACAGCCTCTACATACGAAGCTGCAGTAGACCAACCGGGCGGTGGACTTGGATTATTTTATCCTGATTTAGGAATAATAATACTCAATGGCCCAGCATTAAATGCTACAGCTTCCCTTTCCACTGGACTTGCTTCTAATACAGAAGGTGGTAATGTAGGTAAGTTCTATGAAGCAATACGGGGTGAAGATAAATTTCAAGCTCGTAGAGAAGAGGTAATTACTTCACAACATTACTTCTGTAGAGTTCCGAATAGTCAATTTAACTTTAGTTCTAACCCAACTTTTACTTCTGGTTCAAATGGTGACTTTACAGTACGTACTTTTGAAAAGAATCCAAAGACTTTTATAACGCAGGTTGGATTGTATAATGCACAGAATGAGTTGTTAGCAGTTGCTAAGTTAAGTAAACCACTATTAAAATCTTACTCCAGAGAAGCGCTTATTAAAGTAAAACTGGATTTCTAAACTTGGGAGATATAGGTCATGTTTAAAAGACTCGACCCAAGAGATATTAATGTAACACCATTTAAAGCTTTTAAGGAGTTTACTGTTACCAATGCGGATAGTGGTAGTGGAGTTTATGGTTTTAGAGCTATAAGTTCAAGTATAAATAACTTTAATTCTGATACGGCCACTAAAACAACTTTTGAGTCTGCTAGTTTTTATCACATACCTACTTGGTTCACAATAAATCAATTATATTATCGTGATACAAAAAACAATTATAATAATTTTGGTTACACTCCACAGAGACAATACAGACTTTTACAACCATCAGCATCTATAATTTCAGTATCTAAAGAATTGTATGGTGAAAGAATTAAGCCAAAATCTGTCACATTATCTGATGACAGTGGAGTCTCTACTTTAACTATAAAAGATGATGGGGCAGGTAACTTATATGATAATTCTTTTTCCTCTAGTTTTGCTGAATTTGCAGCTGGTGGATTTTCGGATATAGTCAAATCAACAGGAAGTTTTGTCGGTAATATATTTTACGAACAAGGATTGTTAGTTTTCACTAACACAGGATCTAAATATGTTGATATAGGAACAAAAACAGGTACTGATGGATATAGTCTAAGTTACAAAGCACAAACAACCATAAGAGAACATTCGTATACTTGTGTTGTCGGTGAAGGTGAATACAATGGAACAACTAACATATCAGCAACATTTCAGAGAAGTGGTAGTATATCCGTATCTGGCTCTGAATCTTGGAAGTTTTTTCCACCAGGTCATGCAACAGCTAAATCGGGTTCTTACAAACATTATTACCAGGCATCATCAGACTATGAAGGATTTGTAACACATTCTGAATTTAGACCATACATTACAAAAGTTGGTTTGTATAACGATTTTAATGAGCTAATTGCTGTAGGACAACTTTCTCATCCCATAAAAAACGATGATGATTTAGCTTTGGGAATAAACGTAAGGTTTGACGCATAATGGGTAAGTTCAAAAAAATGATGGAAGCGTCTTCTAACATTAGTGGATACAGTGATACAGATGAGGGTGAACCAGATACAGGTTTTATTAGAGGTGATAAAAAAAGAATATTAGGTGGATTAGCTGGTAAACCTGAACCATGGTTTGATAGAGGTGGATATGAACAGGTTGATTTTCCCAAAGCTGATTACATTTATGGTAAGGGAGAGGATGAAGAATATGCTGTAATCAAAACCGCTTACATCAATCAGATAAATAAGGACTTCGAAGCACATTTCGAAAAGTGGGAAGAATGGATACCTGATGAAGACTTTGAGCCACAAAACACACAGATAAATGATTCTAAATACAGAAAGGTTATGAACAATTTACTATTGGAAAGGATGGACTATTTGGATACAGCACAACAGTTAGTAAAACAATACGGACTGAAATCAAAGATAAAGTTTACCAAAGGTAGTCAGATGGCAGAATATGTTCCTGAGACGGATACCATAACTCTGAGAAGGTCATATCCATCTATAAAAGAATTTTTGATGACTATACTACACGAAATAAAACACGCATTGGATGCTAAAAGGTTAGGTGTAAGAAAGTACATAAAGAAGTATGTTCAGGCTGGTACGATGGCTACATACAAAGGATTAGACCCACAT
>Ga0209232_1000751_pt1 | contig 18836 bp, 27 predicted proteins | sample ETNvirenome_2_60_FD_184066 | JGI IMG/M metagenome (GOLD analysis project Ga0209232, IMG submission 184066) | Marine viral communities from the Pacific Ocean - ETNP_2_60 (SPAdes) (version 2) | ecosystem: Environmental > Aquatic > Marine > Oceanic | place: Pacific Ocean | collected 2013-06-22
TGTAAACAAATCAAGTGGTGATTTAGTTACGGGTGAACCTGTGAGTATGCGCCTGTAAGGTGCGTTTTTACCCAGCTTAATGAGGTTCTTAGTCCTCTGAGCTGTGCGGCTTTTAATAGTAGTGCTTTCATCCACTGCCAGCATAGTCCTATGAGTAAACAAAAACTTATCTGCTTGTTCGAGGCCACGTTTAGTGGACAAAGCCTCTACATTCATAAGAAATATCTGTAAGTCTTCAGTAACTTGCTTCAGAGTATCAAGTTCTTTTTGTTTCTTTTGTGTTTGTTCCGGTGACCATGTAACGATGTTCATCTTAATGTGGTCAGGCATATGTGTAGGTAGTTCTTTACGCTCCCAGTTTCTATACACACCTTTAGGCGCAATAATCAAAGCACTGTCAATCTCGCCCTTATCATAGAGCATAGCTATAGTGTCGATAAGAACTTTGGATTTACCTGTACCCATATCCATAAACAGAGCGTAGTACGGTTTGTTCCAAGATCTTTTCAAAGCCTCGAGCTGATGCTCGTAAGGCTTGTATTTAAATTTGTACCTCATCGTTTCCTCTTTCTACTGGAACATACTCATTCTGCCAAACCTTTGTAACTAAGACAAGAACAGTTTTGTCGTACCACTTTGCTATATAGGATGGGATGATGTGTAACCGTTATTTTGTTTTTTAACATTTTCCGATATCACCGTTACGATATATGCTACTTTTTCCGTCCGCGCGATTTGTTTAGAAAAACTTTTTATTATCTTACAATGGGTTTTGGGCCTATTAAACAAAGTAGAAAATATATTGGATATAGCGGATAAATTACTGACCAAACTAGACAAGCAATCTACGCCGCTATATGCTAAACATAGTTTCATACTACAACCCATGTGAAGAAAGGCATGAGATGACTGTATTTATAACACAGGAGATGCGGGGCCGTGACATCACAGATGCTACGAGCTTCGGCGATATAGAAATACTGCTTCCCGCAGGGGAACAAGCCAGTTACTCTACCCAGCCTACTATAAGGCGTATGGGTAGAAAGCTCGGTAAGTTCACCGATGATGACTACCTTCTACTGGCAGGGGATCCAGCGGCTATTGCTTTAGCTGCGGCTATGGCTTCTCGCGCTAATAGTGGGCGTTTCAAAATGCTGAAGTGGGACAGGCAAGAGGGCAAATACTTCCCGTTGTCTGCTGACCTTAATTTCCGTCCAGGAGGTGGTGATGGTTGACTTTGAGGGTGCTGCTAAAAAGCTCAGCACTGTAAACGAAACAGGTTTGTCACAGGTTAGCAAACTAGCTCAAATGCAGTTGCAGGTTGAGCAAAGGGTAGCTGACTTAGAGGCAGAACTCAAAACTGCAAAGAGTGATCTAAAGGCTATTGCTGAAGATCAACTCCCAGCGGCAATGGCTGAGCACAACATCTCAGAACTTAAACTGGATGATGGTTCAAGTATTAGTGTAAGCACGTTTTACAGCGCGTCCATACCAAAAGACAGAGCTGATGAGGCGTTTACTTGGTTGGTTGACAACAGCTTTGGCGACTTGATTAAAAACCAAGTAGCCACTAATTTTGTGCGTGGTCAGGAAGAGCAAGCTGAACAGTTTGCAAGTGAGTTGGCTGGCCGAGGTATGCCTGTCAATACAAAAAAGTGGGTAGAGCCTATGACCCTGAAAGCATGGGTGCGTGAAAAAACTGAGCAAGGTTTGAATATCCCACATGACTTGTTCGGTATATTCATCGGTGAAAAAGCCAAGATACAGAAGAGGAAATAATCATGGCAGAAGTAAAGAAAGAAGTCGTTGTTAAAGAGAACAACGCACCCGCCGTGTTCGGTGGTTTTGAGCAGTTCGGTAATAAGGGGTTTAGCGAGGTAACATCCGAAGACCTTTCTATCCCGTTTATCCGCGTATTGGCCCAGCTAAGTCCGCAAGTAAATAAGCGTGACGGTAAGTATGTAGAGGGTGCCGAAGCGGGGATGCTGTTTAATACCGTGCTAAACGAGGTGTACGACGGCGAACAGGGTTTGCTGGTGATACCTTGCCACTATAACCGTAGGTTCGTTGAGTGGACTCCACGGGAGCAAGGCGGGGGATATGTAGAATCCTATGAGACTACTAATCCTATTGTAGGCACCACTACGCGGAATGACGTAGGGCAGGATGTATTACCTAATGGTAATCTACTGAGTAATACCGCGCAGTTTTTCGTGCTGTTCGCGCACCCAGATATGGGTTGGCAACGTGCTTTGATTACTATGTCTTCTACGCAACTTAAAAAGGCGCGTAAGTGGATGACCCAAGCGCAGTCGCTAACCGCGCAAGGCGAGAACGGTTTGTATGTGTTGCCGCTGATGTCGCAAGTGTATCGGCTGGTTACCGTGCCAGAGCAAAACGATAAGGGTTCGTGGTTTGGGTACGATGTTACGCGGGAGCGTGGCCTTAACCCAGAAGACCCTAACGATGCCACCCTGTTTGAAACTGCCATGAAGTTTGCAGAATCTATCCAAGCAGGTGAAGTGCAGGTCAAAGAAGATAAATCTGCCAAAATGCAAGACGATGCTGGTGACGGCATAATGTAGTTCAACTGTGGGGGTTGATCGCCCCACGGTTGCGGGACGGTGTACTACCTGACATGGCTGGTACACCGTCCCACCTTATTAGGAGGGATTGATGTCACTTGCACAGAAGTTTAATGATTTATTTAAAGGCAGCGATATTGCTCATGGCACATACGTTGTAAAGACCAGCCGGTCTACTGATGGGAAAAAGCAAGGACAAGCTAAAGTTATCCGCGAACCAACCACTCTTGAGATGTGGGAGGAACATTTAAAAGGCGGTACAGGGCTTGGTATCATACCTATCAGGAGTGATAACTTATGTCAGTGGGGTGCCATTGATATAGATCAATACGATGTCAGCCATAAAGAATTAGTAACCACCTTACGCGAAAATAATATCCCTGCCGTAGTGGGTAGGACTAAGTCTGGCGGGGCGCACGTTTGGGTTTTCCTAAGTGAGCTTGTAGAAGCTGAAGAAGTGCAGCGGCGCATGACAGAATTAAGCGCGGCCCTTGGTTATTCGGGGAGTGAGATATTCCCCAAGCAAACCACTATTTTGATAGACCGTGGCGATACAGGCAACTTTTTGAATATGCCTTATCACGGCGGCGATAATTCCACACGATATGCGTTTGATGACAATGGGAATGCGCTAGATACTGAAGCATTCTTAGAGTATGCCAGTGGGTTTGTGATGACACCCGCTAAGTTCCGTAAGCTAAACATGAGCTTTGGAACTAAAGAGGGTATCCTAGAGGAAGGCCCACCATGTTTGCAGCATCTTTGCAGTAAGGGTTTTGGAGAGGGTTCTAGAAACAACGCCCTGTTTAATCTAGGTGTATACGCTCGTATGTTTGATGAGGAGAACTGGGAAGTTCTTGTTCAAAGATACAACATGGATTACTTGCACCCACCGCTCAGCCATAACGAAGTCGGCGTGGTTATACGTCAGCTAAAGAAAAAGGATTACTTCTACAAATGTGAAGACCAACCCATCAAACCTTTTTGCGATAAAGAAATATGCAAAGGTAGGAAGTATGGGGTAGGGCCAACAGGTATCGGTAACGATATGTCCAGCCTTACGAAGATTGATGGTGACCCACCAATATGGATATTGGATGTAGATGGTGAACGCTTAGAGTTATCCACCAATGGACTTACCAGCCAGTCACAGTTTCAAAAAGAATGTGTGGCGCAAATAAATAAGTTTCCTGTGACCGTAAACCAACGAGCATGGCAAACTCGCATCCAGCTACTTTTAGATAATTTGACCATAGTAGAAGTACCACCTGACGCTACTATAAAGGGCGAGTTTGAAGATCTACTTCACGCTTTTTGTTGTGAACGTGCCAAGGGTGAAGAACGCGAAGACATACTTCAAGGTGTGGCTGTTTGGGTAGATGGCAGAGTGTTCTTCCAAGTAAAGGATGTGAAAAAGCACTTGTCGGTAAATGACTTTAACCACTACACTTCTAACAAGATCACATTGCGGTTACAGAACATACAAGCAGAAAAGATGTTCTGGCGTGTGAGAGGAAAAGGTGTTCATGTTTGGTCTTTGCCACAGGAGTTTTTCCAAGGTGAGGATATTGATATACCGTTACCAGACTTGCCAGCAGCGGAGGGCATCATTTAGTGCATATCGTACTAGGACCTCCAGGAACAGGCAAAACAACTAGACTCCTTCATTTAGTTGAACAATATATGCAATCTGGAGTGCCACCAGACCGCATCGGTTACTTTGCCTTTACCCGCAGGGCAGCTATGGAAGCCATAGACCGTGCCTGTGAAAAGTTCAACTTAACAAAAAAAGAGCTCCCATACTTCCGCACCCTACATAGCTTGGGGTTCCTGATGTCTGGCTTAAACCACTCACAGGTGATGACCTCTGAAAAATACCAAGAGGTCGCTGATTGGTTAAAGATAGGAAAGTTTTATGGCGGCACCCCAACAGAGCAGGGGCCGTACAAGGACTTTGGATATGGGGATAAGTTTTTAGAGATTATAAATGTGTCTCGTATTATGAGACAGCCGCTACGTCAAGTTTACAACCAGAGTAATGTGCCACTCAAGACAGATTGGTCACGCGTTGAGTATGTAGACCGAGGATTACGGCACTGGAAAAAAGCCTACGGCTTACAAGATTACGCTGGGATGTTAGAAACTTTTGTAGACCAAGAACTCTGCCCACGTTTAGAAGTGGTGTTTATAGACGAAGCACAGGATTTATCACCCCTGCAATGGGAGATGGTAAACCTGCTAGAGAAAAATAGCCGTGAGTGCTATGTGGCGGGAGATGATGACCAAGCCATATTCCGTTATGCTGGCGCAGACGTAGATCATTTCGTAGGATTGCAGGGAGAGGTCACCCTCTTGGATAAGTCCTACCGCATCCCCTCCTTGCACCACGCACTTAGCCACAAAGTTATAAAAAGAATCGTAGGACGGCGGGACAAAATCTTTGAACCCAAACAAGGTGATGGTTATATCTTTTGGCATCGCCACTCCGAAGAGGTTGACCTCAGTTCAGGTGACTGGTTGTTGATGAGCCGCACTACTCGTGGGGCGCAACAAATAGAAGAAGAGGTACGCCGCCGAGGACACCTGTACATTTATAATGGTTCAACAAGTATAGACAGTAAAGTCTTAGAAGCTGTGCGGTATTGGGAACATTTACGAGATGGCAACCGCTTGAGTTCTGAGCAAGTGAGGTTAGTCTACAAGCATATGCTGCTAAACTCACAGGTGGCATACGGATTTAAAACTATGCCGAATGGTGATGATTCTAGTTTTTACAGCCTTGAAGAATTACAAAGAGACCATGGATTATTGCACAGTCAGCCTTGGGATATCGGGCTAGGCAAGATAAACGAAAGAGACCGCACTTACATAAAGGCTTGTTTAAGAAAAGGCGAAAGCCTGACAGCAACACCCCGCATAAGGATATCTACTATCCACTCAGCTAAAGGGGCGCAAGCAACTAACGTGATGCTCTTAACTGATACTATGCGTAGGCCATATAGTATGTGGCGTAAAATAGATACTCATACAGATGATGAAGCTAGAGTGTTTTACGTTGGTTTAACTAGAGCTACCGATACCCTGCATTTGATACACCCTATGTTTAGTCAGGGTTACGCTCTACCCAGTGGATAACAAAAGAGTTATCAATGTAAATGGTGGGGGGTAAGTTTAGGTAACGGTAATGCACAGAAAGGAGTTTGCCGTGATAGTAAGTTACTTTACTAAACAGTCGTTGATTGAAGCTAACAATGATGCGATACTAAACAAGCGCAACCGTTCGCTCAACAACGATTTCATTACGTCACTCGATGACGACACTAAATTTCCTGTTGTGTTTTCTATGGACCACAACGAACAGGAAGTTCGGCTGGAGCTAATGTTGGCTCCAACCAAAAAGGTATGGCTTGATGTTTCTTACGAAACTTTCAATGACCTGCCATCTGTAACCATGCCTACACAGTAGCTCATAGAAAGGAGTAATATTATGGCACATATGGTTGAGACTATGGCATATGCTGGAGAGGTTCCTTGGCACAGCATTGGAACACCTGTTGACGGTAATATGTCCCCCCAAGAAATGCTGGTAGCTGCTGGCCTTGATTGGGATGTTAGCAAGCGTCCAGCATATACGGTTGACAAACCTAACTGCTGGAACATTGTAGACCCTACTGGTGAAGCAGGGTTTATACGCGCACCTGAAGCATACTTCTTGGTACGCGACAGCGATAACAAAGTACTCTCCCATTGCGGTGAGGGTTACGTCCCGTTCCAAAATGCTGAGGTTATGGACTTCTTTAAAAAGTTCACCGATGCAGGTCAGATGACCATGGAAACAGCGGGTAGTTTAAAAGAGGGTAAAGATATTTGGGGGCTGGCAAAGCTCACCGATAAGTTTAGCCTCGGTGGTGATGATGAGGTTAAGGGTTACCTGCTCTTGAACAACAGTCACCAAGTGGGTAAAGCAATGACTATTATGTTTACCCCCATCCGTGTTGTATGTAACAACACTCTCACCCAAGCTATGAACATGGATGGCAACCGCTTCCGTGTGCTGCACCTGCAAATGTTTGATGAGGAAATACACAAGGCTGCTGAAGAGGCTTTGGGTATTAGCGGTCAGCAAATGCAGCAGTTCAAGGAGCAGTCTGAGTTCTTGGCTAAAAAGCGAGCAAAGGAGTTTGATGTAGATAACTTCATTGCTGAGTTGTTCCAACCAAAACTTCTGATTGAGCGAGCCAAAGCTGGCAACAGCGATGACCTGCCACCCCTGCGCGATGAGTTCAAGCGCACAGCCGAACTTGTAAATGATGCCCTGCACACCAGTCCAGGAGCCAGCATGAGTTCTGCTAAAGGGACATGGTGGGGTGCGCTTAATGCGGTAACGTATGTGGTGGATCACCAGAAGCGTTCGCAAGCTGAGGGTAACGCCCTGCATTCCGCTTGGTTCGGGCAGGGTGCCAATACCAAACGCAAGGCACTGACAAAGGCTTTGGAGTATGCCAAAGCTGCCTAATTGACAAAGTAGTTCTTGTCGTGGCATGGTTCATTAAGTAGAATGAACCATGCCATTTTCCATAGAAAGGGAGACGTAAATGTTCTATGCTATTTGTGAGGGTATCCCAGGAAGTGCTGGCCCTGCTTACACGATTTACAAGTTTCAAACACTGGAATCTATGAAGCCGTGTGACGCTGTAAATGAGTATAGCATTATTTACAATGGCGATTCCCACAGGCAGCTAATTGATTTTTGCTCTTTAGAAGAGTTATATGAGATAGCTACCTGTTTGTGTGGGGACGTTACATTCGTTTCCCACCAACAAGCGGCCGACTATGTTCACACAGTAGTAGTGAAAAAGGCCAAACTATGGAAACCCCAAGAGGAGACAAGTATGTCTGAAGTTGCACAGGTAGTGAATGAAGCTCCTGCCCCTGTAATCACTGAAAAGAAAAAGCAGACACGCCCACGTTTTAACAACGAGGCCAAGATTAAGGTGCTGATGGATGCACCCACCGCCCGTGAAGGCACTAATCGTTACCGCAATATGAAGGTTATTATGGAGAGTGCCACTGTTGGTGAAGCGATGGGTAAACTTCGCGCACTGACACCTGCTCCGGGATGCGGTGTAGATATTAAGCTGGCTTTGAAGGCTGGCGTTATTGAGCTAGAGGAGTAACGTATGCTCACCGAAGCTATAGAAAGTTACTTCGGGTGGATTAATGAGAGGCACTCGATCTACCTACGCAGGAGGTCGGGTGTTTCTGCTCCATGGACAGATGACCCCATCCTACAAAAGTTCAAGTTTACAAACCCTTTTCGTGAGAACGATAGGGTTACTGTGTGGATGCGTAAAAACTGGACAGACCCCAACCACAATCGCCCTCATGGTGAAATTATTTTCAACTGTTGTTTGTTTCGTATGATTGGCACCAGTGAGTTTGCCGAGCAACATGGCTGGTCGCAAGAGTTTAACCCGACATTTACCAAGGATCTTATAAACTCTCGCATTGAACAGGGCTTACGGACGTTTACTGGTGCATATATAATCACTAACCAAGGACTCAAGTTACCAAAGTCGGAGGTGGTGGTTGACCATTTTCTCTCGCCTATCTGGGAAAACAAAGAAGCATTGGCGCAGACCGCTACCGAATCGCAGTCGCTCCAAGCCTTACATGAGGCGATGGCTACCTATCGGGGATGGGGAGGGGGAGGTTTTATGTCATACGAGGTCGTTACGGACCTCAATTACACGCCTGTACTATCATCGGCAAAAGACCGTTATAAGTGGGCCAACGCCGGTCCAGGAGCTAAAAGGGGACTGAATCGTATACATGACAGACCTTTGAAAAAAGGACTGGGTGATTACCAATGCAATCGTGAAATGCAAGATTTACTTGAGTTAAGTGGTCGTTACATTGGTAAGCACATAGACCCCCTTGCAGTTGATATGCGTACTATTGAACACAGCTTATGCGAGTGGGATAAGTATGAACGTGTAAGGTTAGGCCAAGGGCGACCGCGCAGTGTCTACAAGCCAGACTTATTTAGTGAAGTACCACAAGGAGCCGTAGAATGAAGTTTCTTATGACAATGTATCAGATACAAGATTACGGTGGAATAATTAACCACGCAGAGTATCTTGCAAAAGGCTTAAAAGAATTAGGCCACGAGGTTGACTTTACCATGCTCGTGCCTAAAGAAAAAATAATCGGTAGGTTTACACCTCCTAAAAACTTTGATCAGTATCGTAAAGTAGGCACCGGATACCCCCATCATCAAGCTAGGGGTTGGGTAGGAATGCCTAAAGTTCCATACAAATCAAAGTACCAAAGGGATATGTTTAAGCAGAAGTGCAGCAAGTATGACGCCGTGCTATGGCACATTCCTGTGCCAACCTTGAATAAGGAAAATAAGGATGTTCAAGATTGGCTAGACTTGTACGACCACGGCAGTAAAAACATAGCCATCATCCATGATGGCAACCTGCCAGAACTTTACCCGCATTTGATTTACAAAAAGCACGACTTTCATGCAGCAGTCTGTGTTCATGAATCTGCCATGCACTCTGGTGATATGCTGCCCATACCGCGCAAGTTGATTGTAAACCCTTTTGATGTAAGCGATGCCGATGGTTGGACTGACTTTGAAAAACGTGATGGGTTTGCAGCTATCCAAGTATTTAAGGCTTGGAAGCGTGTGGACACATTAGTCCGTGCCATAAGGTACATGACTAACAGTGAACGCAAGCTCATTGGTGGAGAGGGTATTGAGTACCGCTACATGACTAGCCCCAATAAGTGCAAACCAAAATACTTTGATGAAACTGGCGACCGCATATGGGATAGAGCCAAGCGTTTTGGCATGGAGCATTTAGGCACGGTAACTAATGACAAAGTATTCGAGATACTAAAAACGGTCAAGTTACAGATTGATCCGAGTTACAGTAGGAAATATTCTAAGTTCGGCGCACATTTTAACCGGACTACTGTAGAAGCAATCATCTGTGGTGCGGTGCCTGTCGCTACAGATTGGGGCATGAAAGACAGTGGGATATTTAAGGCAGGGCAAAACTTCATCCAAATACCTGCTGAAGCTCAGCCCTACCTGTTTGCTGACATTATTGACAAAGCTATACACGACAAAAACCAGTGGCTCAGGATAAAAGAAAATAACCTAGAGCTCTTAAAGCGTTTTGATATGCGGAATGTAGCGCAAGAGTATGTTGACTTAGTGAAAGATGCGAATGGATTAAGCTTAGGTACTCCTGACACACTGGCTATGCAAAGGTGCCACAAGAACCTCGAGTTTTTCGGCATTAGGTCTGTAGACCCCGCTCGAGCATCTTAGGGGTGTTGGGGTACCTTACCCCCACCCATAACCTTTTAGCACGTCGAGGAGGCGTTATATGCAATCAATTAATGCTCGTGGGGTAAGTGAGGCCCTTTATCTAGCCAAGCAAGGTATTGAAAGCAGCGGTGTAGAGGTGCAAACTCGTAATGGCCCTGCTTTAGAGTTCCCTACACCTGTGACAACCACTTACACCCACAGTCGTGAGCGAGTGCTGTTTTACCATGAGCGTGATGCTAATCCGTACTTCCACCTGATGGAGAGCTTGTGGATGTTGGCAGGGCGTAACGATGTAGATTGGATTAGCCAGTTTAACGGCAGGATGAACACCTACAGCGATGATGGGGTGACTTTCCACGGTGCCTATGGATATAGGTGGCGTAACTGGTTCGGCAAAGATCAATTACAAAAAGCACTGTTTAGGTTGAGCACTTATCCTAATGACCGCAGAGTTGTGGTTGGTATGTGGGATCCACGCCAAGATTTAGTTGAAACTAACGATGGTAAAGATTATCCCTGCAATACGCAGATTATGTTTTGGGAGCGCGATGAAGATTTGCATATGACTGTGTGCAATCGCAGTAACGATATGATCTGGGGAGCGTTTGGTGCAAATGCCGTACATATGTCTGTCTTGTTAGAATACATGGCAGGGATGCTTGGATACGGCATAGGTAACTATTATCAGTTCAGCAATAATCTACACGCATATGTAGATGTGCTGAAAAAACTAGACGGTATGCAACCGCAGTATGAGCCTTACCTTACTTTGGGTAAGGATGGCTTAAAGTATACGCCACCTGCTTTGATTGATGAGCCTTCTACATTTGACCAAGAGTTACTAGAGTGGTTTGAAGACATAGATAGGCTGGAGTATGAGAATACTTACTTAGGTGATACCTGCGCCCAGATGAGATTATCTTGGCGTTGCTGGAAAGCAAAAAACTATACGAGCGCATATTACCATGCTCATTCCATAGGTGACCGCGCATGGCGTAAGGCTTGTATGGAATGGTTAGATAGGAGATTAAGGTGAAAAGGCACGAGCAATACATGAAAGATAAAATGAAAGACCAACCCAGTGAGATTATCCAGCAGGTAGATGTGCTTGCTAGTTTGGATACGGTAAAGCTCCAAGAAGCTGAGCAGTCTTATGGCGATAGCTGGAAACAGCGCGGCGGTGTGGGTGCGTTCATGATGCTGGCGCGTAAGTGGGACAGGCTAGAAAAGCAAGTAACTGAACACAATTACGATGTGTTTACTGCTATTTCACAAGATACCCGTGAAGAAGGTATACTAGACGACATACGGGATTTACGCAGGTATCTTTTCCTCGTAGAAGCTGAGATGTCGTTGAGGGTAAGGAATGAGTCAGGAAAAAGAAAGTAACTTAGATAAACAAGTAGAAGCATCTTGCGAGTGTGGTGCAACACGCACAGTCACTTTTCGTAACTTAAAAAACAGATGGCCTGTTTGTGCCAGATGTAAGCAACCGATGAAAGTAAAAGGTAATGCAATACCCCCTATTTCAACCGCCGACTGAGTGGGTCATGCCTGATGGCTACCCTGATATATCAGGGGCGAAAGAGGTTGCTATTGACCTAGAAACACGCGACCCTAACCTAATCACTATGGGTAGTGGTTGGGCTAGGAGAGACGGCCACATTATCGGCGTTGCGGTGGCTGTTGAAGGTGACCAATGGTATTTTCCCATTCGTCACGAGATCGGCCCTAACTTTGATGTTAATAAAACTTTAGGTTGGTTACGCGATGTTGTTCAAAAAGATAGAGATTATATTTTCCATAACGCTCCTTATGATGTTGGCTGGCTGCTCGCAGAGAATGTCTGGCCCCGTCTGCGGACTTACGGCAGAATCATTGACACAATGGTCGTGGCACCTTTGCTCGACGAAAACAGATTCAGCTATGCCTTAAATTCTATCGGGCGAGATTATTTACAAGAACGTAAAAGCGAAGTTGAGTTACGAGAAGCAGCCGCCGCGTTCGGTGTAAACGCTAAGAGTGAGATGTATCGGTTACCCGCGCATCATGTGGGTAAGTATGCCGAACAAGATGCCGCCCTGACATTAAGACTATGGCAGCATTTTAAGAGTTTAATAATAAAAGAAGATATACAAGATATCTTTAACCTTGAACTCAATGTTCTTAAAACAATAATCCCCATGCGAGAACGTGGCGTAAGGGTGGATTTAGATAAATGTGAACGTATAAAAGAGGAGTTGTTTGCAAAAGAGCAAAAACTTCTCAGCCATGTAAAACGACAAACAGGTGTAGAAGTAGAGATATGGGCGGCTGAAAGTGTTGCTAAAGCATTTGATGCCCTAGACTTACCCTACAATAAAACAGAAAAGACGGGCGCACCGAGCTTTACTAAAGGTTTCTTGAGCCACCACCCACACGAAGTACCACAAATGATAGTTCAGGCCCGAGAGTACCAAAAGGCTAGATCAACATTTGTAGACACCATACTCAAACATCAGGTAAATGGCAGGATACATGCTGAACTGCACCCACTCCGCAGTGATGATGGCGGCACCGTTACAGGTAGATTCAGCTACAGCAACCCGAATCTTCAACAAATTCCAGCACGGCATGGCGAAATAGGGCCAATGATCCGCAGCTTATTCATACCCGAACAAGACTGTCAGTGGGGCGCGTTCGACTACTCCAGCCAAGAACCGCGCATTGTTGTGCATTATGCCAAATTGATGGGCTTCAGAGGGGCTTCAGACTTTGCTGAACAATACAATGCCGACCCCCGCACAGATTTCCACCAGATGGCTGCTGATATTGTAGGTGTGCCACGCAAACAAGCTAAAGATATCAACCTTGGTTTGTTTTATGGGATGGGTAGTAAAAAACTGGCAGCAAGCCTTGGCCTAGAGTTTGAAGATGCTCAGGATTTGTTTGCCACTTATCACGACAAAGTACCATTTGTGCGCGAGCTCAGTGAGTACAGCACTAATCGTGCCAATAACCGTGGCGTAATCCGTACCTTGTTAGGACGTAGGTGCCGCTTTGATAAGTGGGAACCAAACAAATACGGAAGCTGGAAGCCTATGACTTACCAAGAAGCCTACGCTGAGCATGGCCCAGGAATCAAAAGGGCGTTTACCTACAAGGCTCTTAATAAACTCATACAGGGCAGTGCGGCAGATCAAACAAAGGCAGCGATGGTAGCTTTAGCTGACGAAGGCATATTACCCATGATTCAGGTTCACGATGAGCTGGACATCTCTGTTGAGAGTGAAGCTCAGGCAAAACAGATTACTGAAATTATGGAGAACTGCGTAAAGCTAGAGGTGCCTTCTATCGTAGATGCAGAGTTCGGCCCTAACTGGGGAGAGGCTAAACAAACATTCGCAGAAAAACCTTGGCTCAGAGGAGTAAAAGACGGTGGCACAGAAATGCGACACAATACAAAAAATTAAAACTATATCCGCTGTTTGGGATGCACAGTTTTTATTACGATATCATACGGTTGCGATGCAATCAGAAAGGCAAACCGTGGGAGCACATTCATATGCAGTAAGTGTTTTGATAGATCAACTATGGCCTGATAGCAGCAAGCAATTGATAATGGCTGCGTTGTATCACGATGTACCAGAATTAATTTTGGGTGACACACCTGCCACTGCTAAGTGGGATTACCCTGAAATAAAGCAAGCCTTTGAAAAAGCAGAACAAAAAGTACTGGAAGAGTTAGGTTTGGTGTTCGTGCTCACTTTAGAAGAGCAACGAAGACTTAAAATGGCAGATATGTTAGAGCTCGTGCTCTACACTAAACGTCACTCTGGGGGTAATCCACAGATGAAAAGGATCATGGAAACTGGAGTTGAGTATCTTTACGAAAAGTTTTCTGGTGATGAAGAATTTAAACCAGTAGAGGCAGTGCTGAACCACAATAGTCTGACACCATAGGAGTTAGTCATGAACTGTATAAAATGTGGGGGGAAAAGCGGAGTTTATGATAGTCGACCTTTTGAAAATACCATCATGAGGCGACGAGAATGTAAGAAGTGTAAAACCCGATACTACACAATAGAAGTATTAAAACCTGAAAAAGAAACTGTGGTCAAGAAAAAAGTGGTTGAAACCAAACCGCCGAAAATAAATAGAAGGAAATACCGCAGACCGACGAAAAGAATAGAAGATTTAAATTTTGATGATATGACTGATGAAGAAATTGAAGCAGCAATCCATAGTGGTGATTACGTCTAATGATATCATAAGAACGTTCAGGGCATAAATGTTGCAGGTATTCCGGCGTTAACGTACTGCAACACCAAACCTTGGAGGTTCTTATGAATGAAGTATGTTGTGAGGTAAATGTTTCTCTGTTCAATCCGGTAGAGTTTACGGATACGTTTGTTGTAAACACCTCAGACCACAGAGAAGCTATCCGTGAAGCCTTGAAAGATTACTCAGAGGAAACTTTGTTTTATCTAAGTAACATAAGTACGAAGTTAGTGAACAAATAAGAGCAGTCTTCGTTCTTCTTGTAAGCTATACCTTATATAACTCTGCACCACAGGCTCGAGCACGGAATGAGTTTGTGGTGCAGGGGGTTGATGTGAGGTGTAGATGAATATATTTATTATCGATTGGGACCAAGTAACCTGCGCTCAGTGGCACAATGACAAGCACGTTACAAAGATGCCACTAGAAACCTGCCAGATGTTAAGTAGTGTGCATCACCGCTACCAAGGTGACGCGCCTTATAAACCCTTCAGCCCGAAACATGGCTGCACTCTGTGGGCAGGTCAAACAGTAGAAAATTATCGGTGGTTGTGGAAACTAGGTGTAGCTCTTTGTAAAGAATACACTTACCGTTATGACAAATACCATGATTGTGGGAGGATTCTCGCAATGTTACGATGTCCACCAATCGGGCTAGAAGCAAGAGGGTTTACTAAACCTTATCAAGCTATGCCCGATGAATATAAACATTCTGACACAATCACGGCGTACCAAAATTATTACATCAATGAAAAAGCGAGGTTCAGTGTATGGCGCAGAAGGCCAACTCCCCCATTCATGAGAGAGACAATGTCATCCCTTTCATCCGACGAGAAAAAGTCCCCATCATAGAGGAGAGGGATTTAGTAGTCACCGAGCATGAGGTAGAGGTTCTACTCTGCTCGCTCTGTGGGTCTAGCTCGTTCAATCTCATTTCTCACATGGAGGGTCAAATCAGTTGCGGAGAGTGCGGATATCTAGTGGGAGCTAAATGGACTGCTCCAAATGAAGACTAAACGTGAGAATATAATTTTTGTCTATCAAAATATCTATACCTATATATTAGTTAACAGCAACCAACACTCGTAGAAAGGAGTTAGATATGCAAGCTGTTGATTTATCTGGGTTCTACGGAACTGAGCATTACTACGCTCATAAGCTGCCTATGGTCCGCGATCTAGTGCTTACTGACGGGACTAAATATTTCGCTGAAAAAGCCGGAGCTTTCTGGCTTATGGATATCGTGGCTACCGAGTTTGCGCCATTGCTCAGTGAAGAGGAGTATATTATCTTTATTGAAGTAAAGGTAAACGATGATAACTCTGCCGTAATTGTAGGCACCGACGGTGATAAAGGTGATGGCCCGATAACTCTACATACTCGTAATATTGAGTATACGGATTTACCTGCGCCTTCTGAGTTCAAGTTTATCTTGACTGGTGGTATCCATAATATTTTGATGCTGCCAACTGAATACTAAGGTCAGGCCGCCCTACGCCGATGCAAGTTTAGGGACGTGAACCTAGGAGTCCGATAACTCTGGTACTAGGGATCCGAAAAAACAGAGTTGAACATTAGATTCGTGCGCCGCTATGGAGCCACGCGGATTCAGGTAGTAAGACTTGGGTAGATCCATAGCACTAATGACTACAAAAGCTCCTGAGCATGAGTTAAAACTGCTCTCTTTTGAGTAATTTGTTATTGTCATCAATATATTACGCTTTAGAATTAAACTGTAACTTAAACTCGTAGAAAGGAGTGAGCCATGATTATTGGTGGTTATTCAATGAAAGATGAGCAGTTTAACGGTGAACGCTGCGTCACTGTTAAGCAGCATGAGGCTGGCTGGTCATTCTTCTTACAGGGTGAGGCTGCTCAGCATTTCTTGCGCGAATGGGAGATCTGGAAGCTAACAACGTGTGATGGTAGCTTTGACGACTTCTTGTACGCTCACGACTACAACCTTTTGTTTCAATAGGGGTTGACTATGTACAGCGCACAGATCTACACCACGCGAGAGAGTGATAGCCACTTCACCACTTTTATCCACCCAACCATCAAAAAACTTGAAACCAAGATTCAGATGTTGATGGATGCTGGGATGATGAAAGGCTTGCAACCTGACGAGATACGTGAGGTAGTAGTATTTAGAGGAACACGCAAATTGCGTATCCACGGATACTACGATTGGGTTGATGGGAAGCTCAAGCTTGATAGAGATAAGCCGGTGTGGTTTCACAACATGTTTTACGGATTGGGGGACTAAATGGGTAGAATGGGAGACTTGTGGTTAGACACTTATGATGAACTGATCCACGACTGGACGCATGGGAATATAGATGATGATGAGTTCAAAAAAGGAATGTCAGGTCTTGGCATTGACTCTTTTGAGCTAGACTGTATTATGTCTGACCATTTACCACTGCGCTCGGTCAACGTAGCTTTCAAACCATTGTTTGAGGCCCGTGATGAGAAACCAGAAGTGTGATAAGTGCAATAATCCAGCGGAGGTGGCTGAGCCAATCGGTCACCTCTGCTATTCCTGTTGGTTAAACGAGTATATTAAACTCTCTAGAAAGGAGACTAAGCGTTATGGAAATGGATCTTATGACCGTGATCATGCTCGTCGTAGTATTTCTTATTCCTTAAAATAAGTGGGGTCACCTATGCACAAGCTAATACCTGTTGATGATAACGTCACCCATGTATCTTGCCCCGAGTGTGGTGGTGAGGGGCGTTGTGAGTATGAACGTGCCGTTGTTGATTATATGAGGGGTGGTGATTTAGAAGGTTACATGGATGAGTGCGATAAGTGTGAAGGTTCTGGAGAAGTAGAACTTGACCCTGAACGTGATTGCGTTGTAGATGAGTATGGCAATCTGTTTTGGAAAGATGAGCCACGGTTTTAGTGATAACAAACGAGTTATCACATAGTATCTGTTGTGCCATACTATATTTAGTGGTAGAGAGCCTCTCTATCATGTAACCACCGACCGCTCAAGAAAGGAGTAGGTTATGATTGAGAAAGTTGAAGTTGATGCTGTTGTATCTGGTTTGTCTGGTACTGCTACTGCTGTGCCTGAGAGTAGTGAAGTAGACAATGCTGTATGTACAGACATTGCTGCCCGTGATGAGGTTAACCCAATCAATGCACAGGCTCAGCGCATAAGTGATGTGCGTAGCAGGTTTGAGAACCTTGGTGCTGATATGCAGCACATCATGGGTTTACTCTACAAGTTGAAAGATATGTCTATCGGCCAGCAAAACTTAGATGCTGCTGGTAAAACGGTAGATGATATCTACGCTCGTGTGATTGACCTTGAAGCCAAGCTAGAAGAGTTAGATGATGAGGTTGTTAAACGAGATGACTTTGATCCCGATGCTTACGTTGCTGACTGTGACCTTGAAGACCGCGTGTTGGAAATACTGCGTGACCGCGTAACCTTCAACGTAGATATCGACATCTCATGACTACCTACAGTGAGGTGCGGAGTGCGATTAAACATTTCCGCAACCTAGATGAGTTCCAGTATGCTTTGGAGCAAGGTAACCAAAATTATGAGTTAGACCGTGAGTGCGGTCTACTCTCGTATACTCTGGCTACGGTGTGTTTCCGTAGTCCAGAGGCCAGAGCAATCTTAGAAAGTATGATTGCAAACAAGGCTAGAGAAGTAGCCCTATTGGAAGAAAGGACCAAGAAAAATGGCCGATCCCGAAAACTATAAGTCTATCTCGGTTGACCCAGATACTTACCATCTGTTAAAAACTGTGGCCGATGCTGAGTGCCGCAGTGTAGCGATGCAGATCCGTTGGATGATTAAGAATGGTATGGTCAACCCGCCAAGCCAGACTATGCCTACTCCTGCCGTTGCGGCACCTAAAAGTAGGATTAAGATCAAGCGGCGTAAGGGTGGAAATAAGGTGATCACCCACGGTGGCACTGCAGAGATCTTGTTGAGGTTGTACGAAACCAATGCTACCCTGACTGCCCGTGACTTCGTGGATATTGCACAGATTGAAGACCCTGCCGGTGCGCTCTATAATCTGGCAAGGCGTGGTGACGCCCAGCGGTTAGGCGATGATAAGCCGCATAAGTACCACATCACGGCGCAGGGGACTGCCAAGGCCCGTGAGATTATACGCAGGAGGGAAAACGATGCCGCGTAAAAGTAAGTTCAGTCAGGAGTATGTGGATAATGTCCACGATTTGAGGAATGCAGGTGTCTCCTTGGGGGACATCTGCAAACGTAAGAAGTTGACCCGCAGTCAACTTAACTACATCCTCTATACTCGATCCAAAACCGAGATGGTTATCTCCGTAGACCAATTTAATAACAAGAGCCAAAAAGCTCAGGGTTCCGCACCTCCGTCGCAAAATGTGCCACCGAGCCTATGGCAACGTGTGAAATCTGTGTTAGGGTTAGGCTTGACGAAGTAAGTTTACTTCAGATTTCCTCCCTAAACTTGCCCTCAGTCGGTAACGGCTGGGGGTCTTTTACCCACTAAACTTGGTTCGCGAGGCAAAAAAGACCGCTTCTCGACGCCGCTCGATCGTCTCAAAGGCAGGGGGTGGTAGGGTAGGTACCCCCTAAATTAGTCAGTTTGCTATATAGGGGTGAATGATGGATGGGAGTAAATTTGTT
>Ga0209232_1000756_pt1 | contig 18773 bp, 12 predicted proteins | sample ETNvirenome_2_60_FD_184066 | JGI IMG/M metagenome (GOLD analysis project Ga0209232, IMG submission 184066) | Marine viral communities from the Pacific Ocean - ETNP_2_60 (SPAdes) (version 2) | ecosystem: Environmental > Aquatic > Marine > Oceanic | place: Pacific Ocean | collected 2013-06-22
CTTCTAACCTGTCAGGGTTTTCATCCATAACCATGTTTAAATAATCAGCATCATTTTCCTTTTGTGCAGCCTGTAAATCCTGAGCAATAAAGCCATGTTCAAACGATCCATCTTTACCATTACCATCTCTGGTAGCCCATTCAAATTTGACAGGTCTTAGTTTGGATATGAAATCTAAACCTTCTGGTAGGTCGATTACGTTTGTCTTATCTCTTGCATCTGATAAGGAAGATATGGTTTGTACATTACATCTTAGGGTTGCAGTACTGCTGCTTCCAAGTGTTATTTCCTGAGAAGCTGTTGCACTAGAAGGTTGGCTATTGTGTCCAATACAAATTACTTGATTACCTGTTGTTGCAGTATTACCAGCGTTATTACCAATAAATACACCACCAGAAGCAGCGCTACTACTACCAGCACCTCTTCCTATAAAAGTATTAAATAAACCACCCGTGTTTCCACTTGCAGACCCCGCTCCACTACCTACGGCTGTGTTACTGTAACCAGTTGTATTGTGTTTTAAAGCACTCCTACCAACCGCAGTATTTTCTGTCCCAGTTGTGTTTGCATTTAATGAGTAATAACCTAAAGCAGTGTTGTAGTTTCCTGTAGTATTAGTTTGCGTAGAATAAGTACCTACTACAGTGTTTTCAGTACCAGTTGTATTGTTTTTTAAAGCACTCCTACCAACCGCAGTATTATTACTCGCTGTCGTGGTATTTTGCATAGCTTGAGCACCAATAGCAGTGCTAGAGTTGGCAGTTGTAATTGAACTCCCAGCACTGTTACCTACAACAGTGTTTTGGTAACTAGTTGTACTTGCATCTAAAGAGTTAAAACCGATAGCAGTATTTGAATGTCCAGTTGTGTTTGTTAATAATGAATTTGTACCAACTGCCGTATTATAGTTAGCTGTAGTATTTGCAGATAAAGCAGCATAACCTACCGCAGTGTTATTACCAGCCGTTGTATTAGCATCTAGGGCATAAGCTCCCAGAACTGTATTCTGAGATCCAGTTGTGTTTAATAATAAAGCTAGATAACCAACAGCAGTGTTGTCATTTGCTGTTTCATTAAGTTTTAATGAGTTATAACCAAGAGCAACATTACGTGTTCCAGTTGTATTTGTAGTAAGAGCTTGATAACCAACACCAGTGTTGTTAGATGCCGTAGTATTAGCGTCTAAAGCAAAAGTACCAACAGCTACGTTCTGTGCTCCAGTTGTGTTTACTGCTAATGCTGATCTACCTAACGCAGTATTGTTGGTAGCAGTGTTTAATTTTAATGCGTTATGTCCAACAGCAGTATTATCACTTGAAGTAGTATTATCATTTAAAGCATCAAAACCAATAGCAACATTTCTACTACCTGTCGTGTTGTCACTTAAAGAAGCATGACCAACACCAACATTCATCTCTCCTGAAGTATTTGCATCTAAACATTCACGACCTATAGCCTGGTTATAACTACCTGTAGTATTTACTCCAAGAGCATTTCTACCAATAGCATTATTGGCTTGTCCTGTAGTGTTTGAATCTAAACTATTAGCACCTACAGCCGTATTATCTGTTCCAGTTGTGTTTGCTAATAAGGAATTAGTACCAACAGCAGTATTGTTATCTGCGGTTTCGTTGTTTTTAAGAGCTTGATGACCTACAGCAGTATTAAAATCTCCAGTGGTATTATCTGCTATTGTATTTACTCCCACTCCCACATTTTGCGTACCAGTTGTGTTTGCAGTAAGGGATAAATAACCAATAGCAATATTATTTGAAGCAGTGGTGTTGGCATCTAAAGCAAGAGAACCAACTGCTACGTTCTGCGTTCCAGTTGTGTTTAGCGTTAAAGAGTCATAACCAACGGCTGTGTTATTGCTTGCCGTTGTATTTGCTTTTAAAGAATCTACACCTACACCTGTATTGTAATTTCCTGTGGTGTTATTGGTTATACTGTTAGCTCCAACTGCCGTATTAGATGCACCAGTTGAGTTATCTTGTAATGTTTGAAATCCAAGACCAGTATTATTGCTGGCAGTTGTGTTTAAAGCTAAACTGTTTGCACCCAAGGCAGTGTTATTTGCTCCTGTTGTATTAGTCGTAAGAGCAGTTGAACCAATAGCAGTATTGTATGAAGCTGTAGTACTTGCATCTAAAGCGTTTCTTCCAACAGCTACATTATTAGTACCAGTTGTGTTTAAAGCTAAAGCTGATCTTCCTATCGCAGTGTTATTTGCTGCAGTATTTTGTCCTAATGCTGATCTTCCTATTGCTACGTTGTTACTGGAAGTAGTATTTGCCTTTAGAGAGTCATGACCAATCGCTATATTATCAGAACCACTCTGAGTAAGCTCCATAGAATTATGACCAATAGCTATATTTCTATGTCCACTATTATTTTGTTTTAGTGTTGTAGCACCAATAGCTACGTTTGAAATACCAGTAATATTTGTTGTTAAAGATTCATAACCAATCGCAGTGTTATTACTGGCCGTAGTATTAGCATCTAATGCATAAGTACCTACTGCTACGTTCTGTGTTCCAGTAGTGTTTGCTCCTAAAGCTGCTTTACCAACTGCTACGTTGTTAGATGCAGTTGTATTAGCGTCTAAAGCTGCTTGCCCAACAGCAACATTGTCTGCTCCAGTTGTATTTGCTCCTAAAGCTGCTTGTCCAATAGCTGTATTTTTAGTTCCAGTTGTAGTTGCGCCTAAAGAGTTATATCCAACAGCAGTGTTATTAGAAGCTGTAGTATTGGCATCTAAAGCATTTGCTCCTAGAGCTACGTTGTTAGTTCCAGTTGTATTTGCTTCTAAAGCTGACTTACCAACTGCTGTATTGTTTGAAGCGGTAGTATTTGAATTTAAAGCTAGACGACCTACTGCAACATTGTCACTACCTGTAGTTGTTTCCTGGGCTGCTCCTTGACCAACAGCTACATTACCATTTCCTGTAGTATTTTCTTTTGAAGCATTAAAGCCAACGGCTGTGTTGAAATTTGTAATATTATTTGTTAATGCAAAATTTCCAACTGCTACGTTATAACTTTGACTAATATTACTTTGTAAAGCATTAGTTCCGATTGCTACGTTATAAAATCCAGTTTCGTTTTCTTGGCAAGCTGCTGAACCTACAGCTACGTTAGAATAACCAGAAGTGTTGTCTCGCAAGGTTCCGTGACCAAGTGCTGCGTTATAAGATCCAGTTGTGCTGTTTGTTAAAGTATTAGTTCCGACAGCAGCGTTGTAGTCTCCTGTGGTACTTGCATCTAGACAGCCACTACCAACAGCAGTGTTATGCGTTCCAGTTGTGTTTGCACCTAATGAGTTATAGCCTACTGCTGTGTTATTAGAAGCAGTGCTATTAAGCTGAAGAGCAAAAGCACCTAAACCTGTATTAAAACTTCCACTGGTGCTGCTAGTTAATGCATTTCTACCAAAAGCAGCATTTGATCCACCAGTAGTATTTGCATCAAGAGAATGAGATCCTACGGCTGTATTACCTACTCCTGATGTATTAGCTTTAAGAGCAAAAGAACCGAAAGCGGTGTGATAAGAAGCAGTTGTATTTGCTCCTAAAGAATGATGACCTACAGCAGTATTATTAAATCCAGTAGTATTAGCATCAAGACAATTTGTTCCAACAGCTACGTTTTCTACTCCAGTTGTGTTTGCATGAAGAGCAAAATACCCAACTCCTGTATTATTACTTGCTGTGGTATTAGCTCCCAAAGAACCATTACCTATACCTACGTTATTACTTCCAGTACTATTAGCATCTAAGGAATCAGTACCTATCGCTACGTTGGCACTTCCTGTAGTATTGTCTCCTAAAGCGTCATATCCTACTGCTGTATTATTACTTGCTGTAGTGTTCGTTCTTAATGCTTGACTACCAACTGCTACATTTTTTGCTCCAGTTGTATTTGCAAATAAGGCAGATCTACCAATAGCAGTAATATTAGCCCCTGTGGTATTAGTCTTGGCTGCTTCTGTACCGACTACTGTGTTATCTGCTCCAGTTGTGTTTGCACTTAAAGAACTAGCACCAATAGCAGTACAGTTAGATGCAGTTGTAGAGGCATCCATAGCCAAAGAACCTACGGCAGTATTTAGACTTCCAGTTGTGTTTGCTGTTAAGGACTCATAACCTACTGCTGTATTATCACTTGTAGTAGTATTTGCATCTAAAGCCATAGCTCCTATTGCAGTATTTCTAGTTCCAGTTGTGTTATTTGCTAAAGTTGATCTTCCAAAAGCTGCATTATTATTTGCAGTTGTATTTTGACTTAAAGCAGCTGTACCAAAAGCAGAGTTTGAATGGCCAGTAGTATTGTTCATCAAAGAAGAAGAACCTAAAGCATTATTGTTATAGCCAGTAGTGTTTGCTCTTAAAGCAAACTGACCGACAGCACTGCTTTGTGCCCCAGTAGTATTATCTCTTAAGGTGCGTTCACCAACACCAACGTTTCCACTACCTGTTGTGTTTGCTGTTAAGCACTCTTCACCAACAGCAGTATTAGAACCTCCAGTAGTATTAGCATCTAACGCTAAAGCACCTACCGCCACGTTTTGCGTTCCAGTTGTATTGGCGTACAAAGCTTGATAGCCAAAAGCAGTATTATTATCGGCAGTTGTGTTTTCTTGTAAAGCGTTATAGCCAACAGCAGTGTTATTATCGGCAGTTGTGTTTCCAAGTAAAGCTGATGTTCCTATTCCTATATTTCGAGTACCAGTAGTATTATTCGACAATGAGAAATAACCAATACCAATATTATTATTTGCAGTAGTATTTGCATCTAATGCTTGAGAACCTACAGCTATGTTACCTGCTCCAGTTGTGTTTGAGGTTAATGCACTTGAACCTATAGCAGTATTATTACTTGAAGTAGTGTTTGAATATAAAGCGTACCTACCAACTGCAGTATTATCAATTCCAGTTGAGGTTGAAGCTAAAGAACTTACACCGACTGCAGTATTAAAATAACCAGTCGTATTATTATATAAAGCGTACCTACCAACTGCAGTATTATCAATTCCAGTTGTCATTAATCTTGCGGCATAATCGCCAACTGCAGTATTACTAGTTGATGTTGTTTGGTTACTTAAAGCTGCATAACCAATTCCAACATTATAACTTCCAGTTGTGTTTGATGCTAAAGATCCTCTACCTAAAGCTGTATTTCTCTGGCCCCCACCGTTTGCGCTTAAAGCGTGTGTTCCGAAAGCTGAATTGTAATTTCCAGTAGTATTAGCATCTAGAGCATTAGCACCTGTGGCTGTATTGTCTGTTCCAGTTGTGTTTGATAATAAGGAAGCATATCCTACTGCTGTATTGTTTGATGCTGTTGCCACATTTAAAGCATGACTACCTATAGCAGTGTTGTTTGATTGGGTCGTATTACTGTTAAGTGCTTTTCTACCTAAAGCTACGTTATGACCACCAGACGTATTATCTTCTAATGCAAGACTACCTACTGCAAGGTTGTCATTACCAGAAGTATTTGCAGCTAAAGCAGAAACTCCAAGAGCAGTATTATTAGCGACAGAACTAGCACCTTTACCAACAGTAACTCCGTTTATGGTTGCGTCTGTCGTTCCAGTGATATTACCTGTTACGTCTAGCCCTGCACCAACATCTAGGTTGCCAGTTATATCAACATGACCATCTGTGTTTACAACGAATCTATCGGCACTATTAGTTGAATCCGTTATTTTTAATATGCCACTATTTACATTGATTGTATAATCAGGGTTATTGTCTGAATCGGAAAATGTAAGTGTTGGGTTTACAGCAGTAAGAGTTGCATAACTTGAAAATACTTGACCTGTTGTAACTATATTCTGCGATCCAAAATTCGGAGATATTTTCGTACCTGCTATTGCTGCACTTGCATCAATCTGTGCGTTAACAAGTCCACTACTATTAAATAAAGTTTTTATATCACTAGCTGTCTGGTCGGCTGTAGCTCCACTCTCGATACCATCTAATTTACTACCATCAACAGATAAATCTCTACCATCTACTGTTTGAGTACCAGAAAAAGTAATATTTCCTGTAAACTGACCACCAGCTAAAGGCATTTTGGTTGCTATTGAGTTAGTAACTGTTGTCGCAAAGTTTGGATCATCACCTAAAGCTGATGCCAGTTCGTTCAGTGTATTTAACGTACCAGGTGCAGAGTCAACTAGGTTTGCTACTGCTGTATCTGTATAAGCTGTTGTCGCAACTTTTGTAGAGTTATCACTTGCTGATTGGGTCGTTGCAGTTGTGCCGTCAGCTAAAACACTGCCAGATAAACTTAAGTTTCCAACAGTTGTATTAAGTGCAGCAATATCAACTCCGTCAACTGTTCCTGTTACTGTGATATTGCCCGATACATCAAGACCATTGTCTAAATCTAAATTTTTAACACATTGGACATTATTTGGCCCAAAAATCATAATGTTAGAAGTATTGGTAAGATCCTGTACTCTTAATAATCCACCATTGCCTAAAAAACCAAAATCAGGATTGTTATCATTTTCTGTAAACTTTAAAACAGTAGTGCTTCCTGTTATTTCTATTTCTCCACTTGTAGTTATATTTTGCGATCCAAAGTCAGGAGAAATCTTTGTACCAGCTATTGCCGCACTTGCATCTACGTTTGAGTTAACAATACCATTGCTATCTAATAATGTTTTTATCTCTGCTGCTGTTTGATCTGCGGTAGCTGCTGTTTCTATTCCATCAAGTTTTGTACCATCTGTCGCAACATCTCTTCCGTCAACTGTTCCAGAAACAGTTATATTTCCTGTTACAGAAAGGCTATCTAAACATTCTAAAAACGCATGAATATCAATATGTCCATCTGGATTAACTCTTATTTTATTTACACTTGAAGTTGCATCTCTAATTGCAAAATACCCACTATGATTTCTTATTTCATAATCTGGATTAGCGTCATTATCTGTAAAAGTTAATGTAGGTGTAGCACCAGCAATACTAATATTATCAGATGCAATAGTTCCTGTTGTAGCTATATTTTGCGATCCAAAGTTAGGAGAAATCTTTGTTCCCTGTATGGCAGCACTGGCATTTATATCGGCATTAACAATACTAAGGTCAGATATGTTTGCACTGGTGACAGTAATTGCTGTAGGTAATGCTCCAGTTGCTAACTTGCTTAAAGATATAGCTGCATTACTAGCTATATTTGCATTATCAATCGCTCCAGCATTAACAACAATATTTGTACCATTGTTTGATACTGTTACATCACCTAAGTTTCCATCAGTAAAAGTTCCCTGCGGACCTGCTGTTTTTACAGTGACAACACGGGTTTCTCCGTTTACTGTAACTGTATTTTTTGTAGTTGTAACATTAACTGAAGTCATGTCGTGTATCCTTCACTTACAAATATAGTACCTTCTAAATAATATTCTTTCGACCCCGAAGGATCAGTTAATAGAACATCATATTTTAAAATATCAGGAGTAAATGTAGCTGTTTGTGTATCCGTCAACGATATTGACACAGAACCAGCAGAACGATCAGTATATGTTGTTGTAAAATCTGCATATTTTGTGATGCGTGTTTCTTCCCAAACTTGTGCTTCTACTGTATAGTTTGTTAAATTTATTGCTGCATCATTTCCATCTTTAAACAACAGAGGAATCGTATGATCTGATCTACGTTGTAGCGTAAAATTATATGTGCCAGGTTGGATTGCCATAATTAAAACTTAATAATGTACATCATAGCGATGTTTTTTGGTCTAGATTCAGAACCATGTGAATTAGTGTTTGCATTTATAGTATGACTATGAGTTGCGTTAATACTAAAACCACCTGTAGAACTTGTATCAGGCCCACCTGGCGTAAAAGGAGCATCTTGATTTCCTAATTTTGAAAATACACCACTTGTAGTACCAGCCCCTGCAAAGGTTTCTGATATTTTTCTAACGTTACCAGTTATATTGTGGGTGCTTGTCGTAGTATTAAGATTATGAGTATGTGATTTGTTGTCATCTGACTGTAAATTACCAATAGCTCTATTTGGATCATCACCTGAATTACTGGTGTTTACACCTCTAATAAATCGACCTCTTAGATCAGGTAAATTAAATGTACTAGAACCATCACCTGCTCCATAAGTAGTTCCTATAACAGCAAATAAAGCAGAAAAAGTTGATCTAGATATGGCATCACCATTACAATGTTTATATCCAGTAGGAATACCATCAGATTCATAACCAGTATTACCACCAGCTTGTGTATCAGGTAGTGCAAAAATAACACCTGTTGGTACGGGTGATATAGGTTGGAAACTTAATTGACCATTACCATCAGTCTGCATAAAACCACCATTCACTATTGAATTAGGTAATTTAAGAGTTAAATCTCCAGTTAAATTAGATGGAGCTTGTACTGATACGAAATTTGGAGTGCCATCTGAATCTCTGAACCTTACTGGTAATCCCAACATATCTAATCCAGAGTTAGCTATTGTTACTCTTTCTGTTCCTGCTGTAGAAAATCCAATAGCATTAGTAGCAGATTTAAATAAACCAGTAGTAGTATCGCCAAAATTTATAGATGGTGTACCATGAACACCATTAATAAACTGCAAAGTACCTGTTAAGGTATCTCCTGCTCTTTTTAATAATCCTAAATTAGCTTCATCTAAATTTCCTACTTCTAATAAAGTTGCACTACCTGTAATACCTTGTTCAGCTAAAACACCTCCACTTGTCGCTCGCATAAATAATTTTTTAGGTGTTCCAGTATTTACAGCTATAAATTCTGTAGGTAACAACTCTACTCCACCAGCTAACGGTCCATAATTATGTGCTGCTACTGCTTTAACAGTATCTTCAACATCTTCTCTTACAACTTGTCCAGAAGCGTTATCTATATTCTTATTAGTCTTTTGAAATGTAGACATTTAAAAAATACTTTCCTTCATCTTACACTCCTTTACCATAACCGACAGCTTGAAACGTAAATTGTTTATCTATAAATACAGGGTTTTGCGAATCATTTTTAATCTTTATATTAAAGCCTGTTCTTGTTACATTAGATAAAACAAAATAATCTCCAGTTGCAGCACCTACTATTGTTATACCAATAGAAGGGGGAAAGTTATTTACTCCACCTAAAGTAGCCGTACCAGTAAAAAATGGGTTAGCAAAGGTAACATTTTTTCCAGAAGAAGCTGTTCCAGAATTAATTGGCTCTGTTTTTATCGTGCCGTCTGTATGTACATACCTTCTTTCTGTTCGTGATTCAAATTTAGCAATAAACCCTAGCTGTTGAACTGAAATATTATGTGCTATTGATTCTGATTCTAAAGTTGCTCTAAATTTAAATCCCCTACCTTTATAAGTTCCATTTGCAAATGTTTGAAACCCTGAATAAGTATCTGCTGCTGCCGAAGCTGGATCACTTTGTGTAACGTTAACTGATAAAGAAGCTGATACATCATCTACAGTAGGACCATCAAAATTTCCATCAGTAGCATAATCGTTCCAAAAAGTACCTGCTGGTATTAACTGATCTATTGTGTTAACAAAAGCAAAAGTACAAGCTGAAGAAGATATCGTTGCTGATGTTGTAGATGTAATTTGAAAAGTATTTGTTGTAACTGAGCCATTATTTATTTGATAAACACCACTAGCACCACCACCAGCTACAGCTACAAAATTTACATAATCACCTTGAGACCTACCATGAGAATTAGAAGTAATTGTTATAGTTGTTCCTGATTGTACATAAATTGCAGTGATAGTTAGACCACCTAAAGCAAAACCTATAGCTTGTATTGTTCTTTGTAAATTTAAAGAATAAACGGCTCCTAAATCTATAACTTGTGCAAAATCATAAGTTCCAATTAAATTTGTAGCTGGATTTGTTAACTGCAACCCATCTCCAACAACTGACACATTAGTTTTTACTGATGTGCAAGTAGTAGTAACATCTGGAGATTCAGAAGTGCAAAATGGTTGTGTTAATAAATCTTCTCTTCGTATAACTATTGTTTCCTCATCAATAAGATCAGGTAAATCTACAATCACACTTGTTGCACTTAAACTAAAACGACCACCATCATCTTGAAATTTTAAAATATATTCGCCTTCTAAAGCAGGAACATCAGCTATTGTACTATTTCCTGCTATAGCTGGAATTAAATCTACCGAGTTCTGGAACGTACCACTACCATCAGTTCTACTACTGTGTCTGATATAAACTCTTCCGCCATGCAAAACATCTGGATCTGTTGCTAGATCCCATCTAAGTCTTACTAATTTATTTGTTAAAGGTTCATATGATAAGTTTTGAACAGCACCAGGTGGTTCTGTTTTTCCTTTCGCATCAAATGTAATACTACTTGCACTATTAGATAAACTTAATGACGCATTAAAAGAATATACACGGATCTCATAAGTACCTGCCTGACTATTTAATATCTCAATGTCAGGTCTAAAAACTGTTTCACTTACCCAGTTTGCTTGATTGAAACGATATTGAACAAGATACTGGCTTACACCTGTTCTTACTTGCCAAGAAACAATTATTTTTGATACAGCAAGATTATTTATAACAACTATTTTTTCTTCAGCACCTAAACCGCTAGGAGGTGCTTTTAGTGCATTTAATAACGAAATATTTCTTGGAGGCAATGCTTCTCCTAATTCAATATTGTTATATTTGCCATCAATATATGTAAGTCCAGTAATTACAAAATTAGTGTTTTCTTGTTCTTCTACACTAATAACTCTATAAAATTGAGGCTTAAGGTCATTACTGGATAACATCCAAATTGAATGTTGAGCAGGTGTTTGTGATAATGCTGAAGCTAAAGTAATAACCCCAGTTGTAGCATTAACACTCGTTGTGGCAACCTCTTCTGACTTGCCATCTGGTAACAAAACTGAACATTTTTGATCTCCTCCAAGAAATGTATCAAGATCTTTTACGTTATCTACTGTAATACTTGTAGTAGTTGCAGTTTTAATTCTGCCTGATCTTCTTTGTGACCCTCTAACTGGATCTGCTACAGCTACCACACTTCCAGGTCTTACAATCGCTCCAGCATCTATTGAAGTGGTAAATGTAACTGTTTCTGATTCTTGCTCTTCGCCAAAAACAATAGCTTTTGCTAATCTTCTGGCTTGTTTTCTGGAAGTACACCCAAATGCTTTAACAGTTTTTTTAACAATTCCATATTTAGCTATTCGTGCAGCTTGAACAGGGTCAGAATCATCATCACCATATATTTCATAATCTATCTCTCTTGAATCCATATTAAAATAACTGACACTAACTACAGAATGTCTCTGTCTTAAACTACTTCCTGAATATGAAAAACCTGCTTCTGTTACGTTTGACAAACTGAATAAATAACTTGCATTAGTTGGGCTATCCTGTGCAATTGTTATAGTACCTGCTTGCCATATAGGAAAGGCTCTCATAATACCTGCTAATTCGTTTATCAAAGTATATGCTTCTGCTGTTCCTTGAATAGAAGCATTACAACTAAATCTTGCTTCACTTGTACCATCAACAGTATCAGTTACTAGAGCGTTAGCATATCTAGAAGCCTGAACATAGCTAAATAAATCTATATTTGAGTACATCTTCGCATCAGTAGATTGATCTGGAGCGATATGATCTCCTAACCCATATCTTTTATTAATAAGCAAGTCAAGCAATATCATTGAAGGACAGGTACACCAAACCGCAGCACCCATCGTTCCATTAAATATATAATCATCATCATATTTAATACGACCTGTTGCAGCATCAACAGTTGGTGCGTTTGTGCCATTAGCACCTGCACCTGGAATCTTTACCTTAATTCCTCTTATACGAAAAGCCCTTTGAGGAACAGAACTAAACTGTTCAGAACTTAATCTTAATGTTGAATATGCACAGTTTGGATATGTTCTTACATCATCGGATATCTCCTCCATTCTTGTAACAGAAAAAGTATCCTGTATTTCATCTAAATTACTATCGTCTGTATCTCTTAAAACTCTTATTTTTGCCTGATTGTAAGTAGAAGGAAGATTAATACGATACTCTTTTGAATAAGGATCAGCACTTCTTCCTTTTATTGTATCTGTTACCCTATCTTCAAAATTACCACCATCTATCTGTCTTTGAATTTTTAAAGTTACCTCTGTTCCTGAAATATCACCATTATTTTCAAACTTTTGAAACGCTGCAAAAGTAATTGTTACTTCTACTGCATCTTTATTCGGGCTAATATCTGGACTGTCTACAGGACCAGGAGTACCAGTTTTTTTTATAGGGTTTGAATGTGTAGGTGTTATGCTAGTGCTTTGCTTTGTAAAGACGTTGTTATCAACATTTCCCACAGCAGATTGATTACTAGTACCAAATCGAGGTTTAAAAGTTACATCTTGAAAACTAAAATCTGTTTCTTGTAAATTATTTAATTTATTAGTAAATTCTGTATCTGTTAGATCAGAAGAAACATTTAACACTGAAGTGTTATTTAAAAATATGTCAGCTAAACAAGCCTTATTATAATTAGAATTATTTCTTGCAATATTTCTTTTTGATGGAGTAGCAAAACCTTCAATCTCACCTTCAGATAACAAGTCCTGTACTGTTGCAAATTCTTTACTATTTAAATTATCATCTGCTCTTACTGGATCTCTACTTCTTCCACCACCTTTTGCTCCTCTAATAATTTTTGACATAATTTAATCCTCCGCCACTATTTGATGTGTGTCTATTCCTGCTGAAATTACTACCGATCCAGTGACAATTTCTCCATAGCATAGAGGTATACTGGTTCCAGCCCGTGATGTGTTTTGTACTCCAGAAAAACTAAATGATATTCTAGGATCTTCTTCATTAGAAAAATCAGGTATATCTGGTAACGGGAATAACATATCTGATACTCCGCTTAAAGTTAAAGCTGCACCAATACCGAAAGCAGCTTTAGTAAGACCTGGTGCTGCTGCTAAATTTGCTCCAAACGCTTTAAAACTACCTCCGAATGACAACCCTCCAAAAGCAAATGCACCTCCAATTAATGCAGCACCTAATAATATTTTTCTAAAAGCTCCACCACCAGCACCACTAATTACAGGAACTATACTTACACCTTCACTTCCTATTGGACCGTGCAAATCATCTTGAGATAATTCATAATTATTAGCAATTACTTGATAATATCTATCATTCATATGAGCCTCTAATTCTGGAAAATTAGTTATTAAAAATCTAATTGCATCAGCAGATGTATTTACCACAGCATCTAATTCCTTATGACCTACAAAGTCAGCTAACTCACCATAAAGTTTAATTTTTTTGAGCATAGCGATACCTCTTACCAGTACATTTTAACAACCATTCAGAGTAAGGCTCTTTACAAGATAGTCTATCTGCTAAATGATGTAAAACCATATCTCCAAGAAAAATAGCTACATGATTTAAAGTTGGATACATTATTGACATTAATAACACATCTCCCTTTTTACATGGTTCATCTGGTCTAAGTTCTCTAAAACCTGTTCTCCAAGCATAATTTTCAAATAATGGATTAAATAAAAATTCATCAGCAGACATATTTCTTTCATAATCTTTTAAAGTAATTCCTTTTTCTTCTTTATACCAATCAACTACTAAAGCCCAACAATCAGTAACACCCCAAACCCATTCACGACCAATCAAAGGTGCTTTATATCCTGATGGTTCTAGATATGCCCATTTACCTGTTTCTGGATTAACAATATGCCACGGTAAGTTACTTTTTTCACAACTAATTTTGTCTGCTTGACTTGGTTCTGGAGATGATATTGGATGACTATGAATTACAGCCGTTATTTCTCCTAAATTATCTGCTTTTACATAATCTTCTGGATTTAATATAAATTCTTGATGACTTGTAATAGCTAAATTTTGACACGGATAATATCTTTGTTTTCCTCTGATATTTAATAAAAGTCCTACAGATTCTTTAGGATTTTGGTCTTTCGCATGAACCAATGCGTCATCTTGCCAACTCATTGAAAAAACGTACCAATAGCAGGAAATAAAGCTCTAGTGCATTGTCTTTTAGGTAATCTGACACCAGCCAGATCACTAACTGCACTAAGTTCAAATTCTACTATATCTCTATTTTCTACTGATTTTCTATCTACAATATAAATTTGTCTTTCAAATTCAGCACTAGGATCTGGTGTACCAAAAGGATTACTACCTCCACTAAAATTTGAAGCATCAAGAAACTGTGCCATCGTTGTAATTCTAGTTAAAACTGCCCCTGTTAAATCATTTCCAGCTTTACCATCTCTTATATTAATTCTATTTAATATTCCAGAAATAGCTCCTTCGGCATTACTAACAATGATTTTTGGTCTAGGGATCTGACCACGTTGATATGCAAAACCATTTGCTTCTACTGGAAATCTTGGGTAAGTATCACCAGCCCATACAATATCACCATTACCGTTTAAATTTGTTCCAGAGTGAAAACGTTCAGTAGTTACTTCACCATGAAAATTATTATTTAACTCAAGAGAAAATAATTCAATAACAGAAAAAGGATTTAACTTTGATATATCAGCAAAAATGCTACTAAACGCTACATACCTAACATTATTATCGTAAACTACTTCTCCTATCTTACGAGCCCATTGTGGTTCGCTGCTGCCAGTAGTACCTGCTTGTGTGACTCTAAAAAATAAACCCGTTACTGGGTTTGTAGGAGAAACTATTTCATTTAAAGAGACAGGATCACCTGCACTCCAAACAGTAGCAGCAGTCATGGTTCAAATACCTGCCTAAATGTTGCCTGTATTGTTGCTCTATTTAAATATGGAATTGATTTAGACCAAGTTTCGCAGACAAATTTAGATGAACTTGCTTCTCCTGGTGGAGTAAAATCAAAACTAGTAGTATCATTAGCTCTTGCATCAAGAAACGCTTCTATAGTATCTGCATCTGTTTCTGAAACATTAAAAGTAAAATTAAATATTTTTGGGTTTTGATGTTCAGGTAATCCAAATAAAACTCTGTGTTCATATCCATCAGCAAAACGAACTATTCTAGTATTTGGTGCTGATCTTTTTTGTTGTCCGTATGTTGGTGTAATTGAAGGAAATGTAGCCATTATGCAAGTAAACCTCCAGGTCTTTTCTGTTGTAATAATTCAGATTGTACTGCAACTGATATAAGACGACCAAGCTCTCTACCTTGCTGTTCATCACCTTGTACGGAAGAACCAGAAGCATCTACATTTACTACTACATTTGTAGACCCTCCACCCATTTCGTGATTAGGAGTAACTCTACCTGTAACTCCTGGAGTAAATAATTCTGGGCCACGTTCTCCAACAATATAAGATTTATTAGGCTTGGTAACACCACCATCTGCAAAGAAACCACCAATTCCAGGTATTGCTCTAAGTAAAGAAGTCGCTCCAAAATCTATTAACTGTCTGCGAATAGAGCCAAATACACTGTTTGCTACTTCACCTAATGTCATTGTTCCTGTTATTGCACCATCTATAGCATCAACAAGACCTGATTGAACTGTATCAGCAATTCCACTATATAAAGCATCTATTCTCTTAAGTTCTTCTTGTAAACGTAAAGCATTTTCATATTGTTTCCTTTCTTCTTTATCTATTTCTTTATCAAATTCAAGAGCTTTCCTATCAAATTCTCTAAGTTTTTCTTGAATCTCAGCTTCACGACCACCCAAAGTTATAGATTCATTTAAAAACTGATTTTGCTTTTCTACAGATCGAGTAATTTCATCATATTGAGCAGCCCTTAACTGTTCTTTCTCTAAAACTTCGCCAACATCAGCTAATTCCTTTTTTCTGGCATCTATTCGTGCTTGTATATCTGCCTTTCTCTTTGACGCTCTCTTAACTCCTTGTGCTCCTTTTCCTGTTCCTACTCCTGCTAACTCTGCTTCTAAGGCTTTTAAAGTTGGATCTGTTTCTCCACCACCTGTTTTCACAAGTCTATTAAATTCTCTTTCTGATGAACCCGTAACATTACCAATAGCTTTGGCTGCCAGCGTAAACAATGGAGCTAAAGCAGCTTGCATTGTTGTCATAGCTAACTTGAAACTATTACCAAGAGAACGTGTTGCTTCTGAAAATTCTTTTAGATTCTTTACTCCTCTTTCTCCTATCGCTTCATTCATTTTTTCTGTTACTAAAGCTAACGCAACCATTTTTCCTTGTGACTTTTCTATAAGTTTTATTCTTTCCGCTTCTGCTGTTCCGTTTAAACCTAATGCAACTGTAGCTTGTTCTATGTTTGGATTTAATTCGCTAAAAGCACCAGCTAATGTATTTATACCGTCAAAAAAAGTAGTTATTTGTTGGAGAACAGCAGTAGCAACAAGACCTCCTGCAAAACCTCCCATCTTGCCACCTGCTTTAGTTCCTATAAATCCACCAGCAAAACCAGCAGCACCTCCAAGTAACCCTTGTCCAAATAACAATGGAAACGCACCAGAGATAGCTGCACTTGTAAATGCTGCTTTATTTCCTTTAGGATTTTCCCCACCAAAACCACCTCTACCAAATCCTCCTCCCATTCGATTTGAAAGGTCTATATTTTTCTTTTTCATTTTTGTATTTTCCATTATCGCAGTTGTCTCGAGGTTTATATCTTTAATCTGCTTTGCTGCTGCTGTTGCTGCTGCTTTTTGTGCTTTTGTTCCTAGTTTTAAATTATTAGCATATTCTTGTAATGCGTCTGCTGCTGCCATTTGCTGATTAGCAGTCTTACCAAAAGCTCCTTTAGATTTGTTTACAGTTTTGACAAGAGCTTCCATGTCTTGTCTGTATTGTTTTATTGTTTTACGAGCACCTTTTCCTCCTGCACCCCCTGTATTACGGGGATTCATTATGTCTATTCCACGAATATTATCTATACTTTTTGTTATTTCTTTTACTTTTGCGTTTAACCTATCAAGACCAGATTGACCTTTTACCCTTAAATTTATATTTACACCGTAATCGGCCACGATAAAACCAAAACTTTATCTTAGTGTACCGCTTTTAGCGTTTTCTTGCTCGTGATTTATTCTTTGCATTTTGTATAGCTTTTTCTTCGTACTCTCTTTTTAATTCGTAATAAGCCAACCAATTTACATATTCTTCTCTAGTTAATTTATTGGCAAGCTCTTGAACTGTCATTTTTAATTCAGTTGCCAAAAAGAATATAAAGTACCAATCGTTTCTAGCTTTTTAAATCTGCTTTCGCTTCCTCCAGTTTATATTCTTCACCAGAACCTAACATCGCAAGTTGAATTTCTTGTAAAGTTCCTGCATTTACCTCTCTTCTTAAAGTTGCTTTATGACCATCTTGAAATAATCTTTTTCCATCTTTATCTAACGCTTTTGTAATCATTAGATTTAGAGCAAAATCTTCATTTGATCCACCTTCTCCAGACTTTGCAACGATTGATTCTCTTTCTGCAATAGTCAATGGATTCCAATATATCTCTAAAATTGTTTCATCTCCATCTTTTAATTCATATTTATATTTTTGGCTTACACCAAATTTGTTCCTGAGAAGTTCTATTGCTTCCATAAATTTATTAGATTGCTATTCTATTATACTAGGCGTTTGCTGAAAATTGACAAGATATTATTCCAATAAAATGACTTCTATCCTCTATTTCTAATGGAGTTGGGCCATTTATATCTAATACTCTAGGTTTACAACTAAATGTATCAACATAAGTTGAAGCATTTATTGAAGTCAAACCATCAATAACTGATTCACATATGCTAGATAAAACCGAAGTACCTTTCGATTTTGGAACGTAAACATTGCATTGAATAACACCAGCATAATAAGTCGAAGCTGCTCCCTGGTTTTGTAAAGTTGACTGAGTAAAATTTAAACTCATCAAAATATATTTTTTAGTTTTTCCAGGGGTTGTAAAATGCACATTGTCATAAACTATTGAAACATTAGGATCTACGTCTGTAACTGCATCTGTTACTGCTTTTTCAAATGCTGCTCTAGTGTTTACTAAAGTCATGGTTCAAATCCTGTATATGTAATACCTGCTCTCTTGTCAGATAATTTTCCTCCTATAAATATCTTACCTTTATCTGACATATTTTCTTTAATCAAACGACCTAATTGACCTTGAACAAAATCTTGAATTTCTCCAGTTTCTAAAACATATTGAGAGTAATTAGCTTTATTACCAATAAATACACCTTTCCTATAATTAAATATTCTTTCACCTTCACCTACAGGAAATCTAGGTTGAACCACTGGAGCATCTGGTTTTCTACTTTCTCTTGTCAATTTAAACCCTTCAAAAACTTCCTGTTTTATTGATGCCCAGGGTTGATAATCCATTATGTCATGCGTAGCTGAAACAGGAGTATTTGATGCCTTCCAGCTGGAAGCAAAAAATCCTGTCCATACTGGCATATTTCGTTCACTCGATAATTCAGCATGAACATCTTTTACAAGATTATTAAAATCTCTACTAATTTTCTTATTTAAATCTTTTGGTAATTCTTCTAAACTTCTAACTGCCATTAGAATCGCACCAAAACAATAAATAAATAAGTTTGCCCACCTTTTTTAGTGTCAATATTGACTATTTGTGTAACTCTATTAGATCCACCGAAACTTAATGTAATTTCATCATCCATTTCCACTTGATTATTCCCAATAAGATCAGGTGTTATATATAATTTTGCTAGTCTCATTTCTTGACCAGTTTCTTCTTCTGCTTTGACAAAAGATACTGGAACTTTTATATCTGA